>Ga0209702_10010275_pt1 | contig 10089 bp, 12 predicted proteins | sample FRY01_FD_187210 | JGI IMG/M metagenome (GOLD analysis project Ga0209702, IMG submission 187210) | Freshwater microbial communities from Lake Fryxell liftoff mats and glacier meltwater in Antarctica - FRY-01 (SPAdes) (version 2) | ecosystem: Environmental > Aquatic > Freshwater > Ice > Glacier...
TGGATGATGACAACCAATACCGACCAGACCATCTTCAAGCATTACATAATGCTATAAAAGACGACACTAAGCTTGACATGGTGTATGGAGACAGATGGATCATTGATGAGAATAAGAACATACAGGATCAGATAGGTGTTTATTACGACTATAACCCTTCACTGCTTCTTCAAAAAAATTACATTGATACTTCAGATGTTCTGATAAGGCGTGAGGCTTTATTTAGAGTTGGAGGATTTGATGAGAGATATAAGAAGTACGTTGACTGGAATCTATTCTTGAGAATGAGTAAGGCTGGTATGGTATTCAGACGTGTACCACTAATACTTACTGACTATCACCTACATAGTGATATGAAATCAGTAAGGGTAAAAACTAAGAAGGACAGTAACACTGCATTTGTACCAGAATGGGATCCATATGATTGTGAGATAGAGCTACCGTATCTAGGAGAAAAGGAAGAGCCAGCTGTTGCAATATATAGCATGACCTACAACAGACTTACCTACACGAAGCAGTCATTTGTATCACTATGGGAGAAAGCAGACTATCCATTCGAACACTTCATATTTGACCAGGGGTCTACAGATGGTACACCAGAGTGGTTAAGGGAGTATGAAGCACTACACAAGGGCAAGGTGCACATCATCTATTCAGAAGATAATAAGGGTATTTCAATAGCTTCAAATAGACTTGTTGATGAGATTGTAAAAGACAACAAATTTAGAATCATTATGAAGTCAGACAATGATGCACTTTATACCAGTAAGGGGTTCTTAAAAAAGATGGTAGAAATTTGGAAAGTGAATCATTGTCTTGCCCTCTCCTGTTATGTTAATGGCCTACGGGATAATCCAGGGGGCGCACAAAGAATTGGGTACGGAAAGATTAAAGGACAATTAATAGGAATGACAAAACACTTAGGCGGTATCTGTCATTTCGTTGATGCCCTTGCATATAAGTACTTCAGATGGGATACAGAGGACTTTTTACATTCAAAACAAGATGTTGAACTTTCACAGTATTTAATTATGAACAATTTACAAATGGGATACCTTGAGAACTTCTACTTAGACCACATTAATGGGACATCGGGGCAAGAAAAAGACTATCCTGAGTATTTTGAATTGAGAAAGAAAGAAAAGACCATATCATATGAATCCTAAGATTTTGCATATAGGCTGTGGGCCTTTTAAATATCCTGAATACATCAACACTGATTTGGAGATGGATGTAACAAAACACTGGGATTATGAGGATAGCACCATTGATGCTGTGGTTTCACAACACGTATTTCAGGAGATGTATTGGAAAGAGTTAATTTATGCCTTTCAAGAAGCGTATAGGGTACTAAAAAAAGGTGGATATATGAGATTTGGTGTACCAACAGTAAAGCAAAATATGTCACTACAAAGAATGTTGTCATGGGGCAATAAAAACCTACTCACTTTTGACATATTAAGCACTGTTCTTTTAACAGTTGGATTTAAAACCTGTGAGCAGGTTGACTATCAATTAACTAAGTCAGGCATGAGATTAACGCTTATAGATAATCGACCAGGTGAAACAACATTTATCGAAGTACAAAAATGAAAGCAACAGGTAATACAAATATAAACTCTAAACGCTACTGGAATACTATTTATGGTGACAAAGCCTCTCGCGCTACCTATGCAGCTCAGGGAACTGACAAAGGACATATAGAAGTAAAAGAGCATCAACACGCCTGCACAGTTGAGACAGCTAGATTTACTACAGCACTAACATATATTAAGGAAAATGATAAGGTTCTTGATATTGGCTGTGGTGTAGGAGTATTTACAAATCTTGTAAAGACTACATTTCCTGATTCAGATGTATCAGGCGTTGACATATCCAATACAGCAATTGAAGCTAATAAGGAGGAGAATGACACAATCTTTTACCAACAAGGATATATTGGAAGGCTTGATTTTTTACCAGAGAATAGCTATGACGTTATATTTTGTGGTGAAACGATAGAACACCTAGACGAACCAGTTGAGTTATTCAAAGAAGCTTACAAATTGTTGAAGAAAGGCGGAAAGCTAATCATCACAACACCCAAAGAAGAAAACATTAAATCAGAAGAGCACCTGTGGTATTTCAAACAAGAAGATGTAGAAGAATTATTCATGAGAGCTGAATATAAGGAGATAAAATTTGAATATCTAAAGGACATGGAACACTTACTCATTATATTTGCAGTTGGTATAAAATGAAAAAAGTTGCCCTAAGTTTAGATGATTTCAGCGTACTTAATAATCGCATGGATTTATTGCTAGATATTAAAGAGCATTATCCTGATTTTAAAGTTTCACTTTTTACAATTCCATTTGATGCTAAGTTTGAATCAAAACCAGAAGCAAGGTTATTTCGTGATAAATCATTAGCTCTTATAAAAGAAAATCTTGACTGGATGCAGATAATCCCTCATGGACTCTCACATATGCCAAAAGAGATGGAGAATTGTGACTACTATACATTCCGAGATTTAGTTATGCCCTCAATTGATGAAGCTTTTATAAAGGACGGGCTTCCATATGAAAAAGGATTCAAAGCTCCTTACTGGCTATGGAATAAGAAAGTAATTAGAGCATTGGATGAATCAGGATGGTGGGGAGCTACTGACAGGAATCAACCGGACATGCTAAAGACAAAGAAGAACTACACATACACCCATTCACTTGAAGAACCGTTCTGGGAGTCAACTGAGGATACAATCCTACTTCATGGTCACATTGATGGAGTTAGTGAGAATGATTTGGAACTTAATTTCTTAAATATATTTAAATTACGCAATGTAGAGTTTCACTTTATAACAGACTATATCAAATGAATATTGTTGCATATGGTAATCAGACAGGATCAAAGTCATGGAGGCTTGAGCATCCCTTCAAATATTTAAGAAAGAAAGGAATTGATGCATGGGTATCTGATGAGGGGATAACAGATAAGGCTATGGAATGGGCTGATATTATTGTCATGAACTCCGTTATCCACAAAGAGGGACTTGCTAAGGTATATGAATATCAACAGACAAAGGGTAAAAAGATTGTAATTGATGTTGATGACTGGTTTGATCTTAACCCTGACTCTCCATTTATCAAGGAACATGAATTAAGCGATGCAAAATCTACAATCCTTCGCATGATAGAAGTAGCAGACCTCGTTACTTGTTCAACTACTTATCTTGAAAAGCTATTGTTAAAAGTTAATCCAAAAGTAAAGGTACTCAAAAACTATATGGATATGGAGTTCTGGGATACCGAAAAAGAAGTTAATACCTCAGACAAAATTCGCATTGGATGGGCGGGGTCACTTACCCACCTTGATGACCTAAAGATGGTCATAAGTCCCCTCAAAAGGATCATGGATGAGTACCCTGCTGAGGTTGTATTCATTGGTGATACGCGTATACAAGATGAATTTAAAGGATATCCTGTAACTACTATGTTAGGTGTCCCATTTGATGCATGGCCCTTGCGCCTTTCCGGCATGAGGCTTGATATTGGAATTGCGCCTCTTAAAGACACACCATTTAACAGAGCAAAATCTAACATTAAATGGCAGGAGTATTCTGTTGCAAAAATTCCAGGGATATATTCTCCAACCGTATACTTTCACCAAGATTTTGAGCCTAAGTATGGGATTATAGCAGTTGACGAAGATCACTGGTATAGAGCCTTAAAGCACATGATTGACTTTCCTCAAAGGCGGGAGGAGATAAGAATTAACTCATATAACTATGTTACCAAGTACTATTCACTTGAAAAGCATATAAAAGAGTGGATGGAAGCGTATCAGTCAATTTGACATAAAGTTCAATTACGAGTTATAAGAATGTATCCTGACAAACAGGCGGCACACCTAATTGGTGTGTTTTTTTATGGCTACGCTAACAACATACTTAGTATCCGACATTTTACAAATCATTTCAGATTTACGAGGTGAGTCATCGGTTAATACTAACTCTGACCGTATACGTGCCATTTCACGTGCAGAACAGGATGTTGCACGTAGACAATTCTTCAGAAAGCATTTAGTAAAGGATCAATCACTAGCTTCTGGTGATGGCACTACCTCTACATTCACTATTGGTTCTGCAACGTATCCAATGAGGGACAAGGGACTTACCGACTTATTTGTAGGTGGTACAACAGAGGATAAGAGAAGATCTGTTGTTGACTATGAACAATTCAGAAACCTCTATAACACTAATAACGCAGAACGCATTGCATATGAATACTACGATCAGGCCAATGATTTATGGAAAGTAAAAATCAATCCAATTCCAGCAAGCGGGGATGCAATAACTGCTTCATGGTACTACATTCCTCCAACAAGAACTTTGACAACTGATGCTGTTGTTTGTGGTGACCCTTACTTAATTGCGTATCTTGCAGTTGCAGATGTTTATCATGGTGAGGATGAAATAGACTTCGAGGATAGTGCACGTCAGGAAGCTGAAAATAGATATGGCGAGATGGTGGGACGTGAGAACACTCCAGCAGTAAATCAATCATACACAATGGCAAAACAAGTTAATAAAGGTTACGGCTCGTATTAATGAATGAGAAATTACCAACGAAGAAGAACACAAAAACCAACTCTAGTATCTAAGTCCGAATCATGGATAAGAGGGCTTAATGAACTCGTTTCATCAACTCAGATAAAACCCAACGAACTCTCAGAAGCTTCAGACATACAGCTCGTGGAGGATGGCAAGATCAAATGCCCTCGTGATGGTCAATCCTACTATGGAGCAACTCTTGATTCACGAGTAAGGGGACTATTTTCCTACTACAAGTCAGATGGTACTAACGCATTACTCAGGTCATCAGGTACTGCACTTAGTGAATACACAGATGCTACTACATGGACTGCAGTTACAGGATACTCATATACCTCAAACAAAAATACCAATGGAGTAATGGCAAATGACAGACTGTATTTAGTAAATGGAAGTGACCCATTAACATATTACGATGGGTCAGTTATACAAACCTTCACATCACGTTCTGCACCTACTATATCAGGTGTTGTAAGAACTGGTGGGTCAGCAGGCACTCATACATACTCCTATAAGGTTAAAGCTATTACTGCAGTTGGTTCAACATCACCCTCTGCTGCTGTTTCAGCAACAGCTGACTGGACAGAGCCAACGGTAACAAAGTACATGACAATAACATGGGGAGCTGTAACAGGTGCAACAGGGTACGAGATATATGGTAGACGTGATCAGTTCTGGTATTTTTTAGCATCAGTTGAGGGGAATGGAACAGTAACATATGTTGATGATGCAACTGACACACCAAATGAGGCTTTTGCAGCAATAGATGTTAATACAACAGCAGGGCCTACTGGATCTTATATAAGCGTATATAAGGATTCACTATTTATAGCAGGAGATCCAACGTACCCTTCAAGACTTTACTACTCAGGAGGAGGAGATCAGATAAATAATTTCTCAATTGATGGGGGTGGGGGTCTAATTGACGTTGCAGTTAACGATGGTCAATCAATTACCGGACTAATTGTATTTAAAGATGCTCTTATAATCTTTAAGACTGACTCAATCTATCAATTTTCATTCTCCTCAACTGGACTTCCTTCACTTACACAGGTCACGGGTTCATTGGGGGCTATTGCACCACGTTCTATAATAGCCGTTGAAAATGATGTGTTTTTCCTCTCAAGACGTGGAGTATTTAGCATAGGAAATGAACAAGGATTTGCATTTGATGTATTGCGTACTAATGAACTATCAGCAAGAACTAGACCGACAATTCAAACAATTGACCCTGCATACATTCAAAATGCTTCAGCAACATATGTTACAAGCTCTGACTTTAATCTATACATCCTCTCCTATACTCCAGCAGGTTCAACAACTAACTCAAATGCTGTAGTGTATGACAGGGAAAGGTTAGGGTGGTACAAGTGGACTAATATTAAGGCTAATTGTTGGAATAAATACGTTGATTCAACGGGTGTAACACATTATTTGTATGGTGATGATGCTTCAGGATACGTTAAGGAAATATTCTCAGGTAGCAATGATTTTGGTGTTGGAATACATGGATATTGTCATCTTAATAGTGAATCATTTAAGACAGGAGTTGACCACTACAAAACACTAAAAGATTTGGACGTTGTACTACGTACTCCTTTTGGGTCAATATCACTTTCAATAGTACGAGACGGGGTGGAAACGGTATTCACTGCCCCTATAGGTACTGTCAACCCCTCAATTAACTACGGGCATTATGTATTCACTAAATTTCTATTTGGTGACTCATTCGGTGTAGGAGTATCAAGTGCTGATGAGCTACTGCTAAGATCAATTAAAAATATAAATCTTAGAAACGGCAAGACGTACCAGATGAGGTTTGATAATAACTCCTCAGCATCTTTTGTACTACTTTCATCACGTATGACAGCACGACCTAGAGGAGACAGATACCGCCTAAGTACAGATTTGGTTGATTCATCAGGTGGAACACTTGTATCAAGCTAAACATAAGGGGATGGTAATATAATATTATTATGACCGACACAATTGTAAAAAGCATATCAACTGAACAACCAGCACAGCCTTTACCCGTTGAAGGCGGAGATAATACTGTTGGCAATTACGAAGGATTAAGTTCTGAGCCAATAGAAAAGGGTGATGGAACGCTTGTAAAGCTATTGGATGCAGGTATAGACCTCAACTCACTTCCAGAGGCAGAAAAGGGCAATATAAGCGAGATAGAAGGGTATATACACGACCTATTGGCAAAGAAAGGTGTAACACCTACTGAAAAGTCACTGAGTAAGGAACTTGTAAATTTAAAGAATGATATGGGGCTTGATCCTGACGCTTCACCTGAAATGGTTATGGATAGAATTGGTGGGGTAGTAAAAGCATGGAAGGGTCTGTCATTTGTAAAGGATTCAGGTGAGAAAAAGCAGATATTCTTTAAGCTTGCAAACGCTACATCGAGTAAGGCTATGAATGAAATAGTATTTAAAGCAATGGAAAATCATAACGTATGGCTATAAATTCAAGAAATGGTGCGGATCTTAAGCCCTATTCATTAGAACACATTTTTAATCAGTCATTTGATCAGACATATCAGCAACTGATGGTTGAACTTGTGGGAAGTGATGGTGCTAATCTTCAGAGACTAAATGCTGACAACTTAACGACTCTTCTTGATTATGATGGTGGCACAAACCCAGTTTATATTGGTCTTGCAACTCCCGGTTCTGCAACTTCATCTGATGTTTGGTTGATTAAAAAACTTACCTTTGATGGAAGTAATAATCCAACTGCTATAAAACTTGCTAGTGGTTTACCAAACTTTGGACAAATTTGGGATGACAGGGCTTCACTTTCATACTCATAGTGTACGATTTGACATAAAGTAATATTTAGTTATATAACTAACAATGTTAATCCCCTTACAGGGGCAGACACCAACCAGCAGTGGAAGGTGTCTTTTTTTATACAAATATATGGCAGCAACATTTCAATTCGGTAGAGACTCAGGCGACGCAGCAGGATCACCCGCTAAGGGTACAGTTAGAACTGCGACTGTTACTGATGTGAACTGGAAAGCAGTAACAACTGAAGGAACACTCTATTCTGCATCCCCAATTACTGATGGAGCTAATTCTGTTGAGAATTGGTTATATGGACACTTCTCAGGAACATTCAATCAAATCAGCGCAGGACTATTCGCTCACACAAATGAAGGGGCAGATTTTGGCGCAGGAATAACTCTAAAAGGCCCTACATCTATGACTGTTGATGGCGACAACGAAACATACACAACTCCTTCTGCAACAACCAACGCTAATCTATCAGTTAATATGACTTCTGAAATTGCTATCACTTCAGGTTCAGCAGTTTGGTTTGGAGCAACAGGGCCAGAAGCTGCAAGTAAAGCAGCAAGTATGACCACCAATCCTTGCTACACAAACTGGTTAGTTACTCAACTTCAAACATCAGGTGCTTCAGCAGGAGATACATCAACAGTAACTCTAACGCTCAGATACAACGAGAATTAATATGAAAAAAATACTAACATTTAACGCTATAACACAAAAAGACGAGGAAGCAGTAGTTACTATTGATGTAAATGGTGAGTATCTCTTGAAATTTGAGGATGGATCATTCTTCAAACTACCTGGAGACCTTACGAAAAAACAGATTCAAGATGCATTAGAAGCAAATAAAAAAAATAATGAAGGTCAAATATCACAAGCAAAAATAGAAAAAGCTAATGAAGAAAAGTTAAAGAATATCTAAACGCAATACAATGCTGAAGTACCTTTTTAAAGTAGAGTACGTAGACGGAACAACTTTTAAGCAGACAAAAGAGGATACATCCTTAGTTGACCCTAAAAGAAACGCCTTCTATGACGTTTTGAATAACCCCACAAAGGTCAAAACATTCACTTTAGAAAGATACTTAGAGCGATATAGCATAAATTTAATAACTGGTAACTTTAAACTAAACGGAGTTGAAATTGTACCTGAACCAATAGTTGATAAGAAGGGTCAGGAACAGGTTGTTCTTAACAGAAAGTTGATTTGGTACATGAGCGTTAAAAGAATTTTAGACGCAACTTATTCAACTATCAATGGATCAATAATGAAAATAAAAGAAGTACCAGAAGATAGAACTTACTATTTCGGTTGGGAGACAACTATTAAAGGAAAAAATTATAAGAGAGTAATAGGAATAAAATAATATGTTATATCTAATCGCAAACGGACCAATGCCAACAACTGCTGCTCAAGCTGTAGTTACTACTGGTACAGCAATTAAGACATTGCTTCAGCTTAAACCTTTCAATGTAATGAAGATTGTTGAGTGGGGAATCTCATTTGATGGAAGTGCAGCAGCAACACCCATAAAGTGTGAACTTTTGGACACAGGAACAGTCTTTGCTACAGTTACAGCTTCGGTAGATGCAGACGTTACAAAACTTGAAAGTGTTGAACAAGCGGTAGCTTCTATAGCAGGGTTAACAATGGGAACTTCAGCAACAGGATATACAGCAACGGCAGAAGGCGCAATAACAGCAGTAAGAATGTTTGATGCACAGCTTATAGCTCCGACTAATCAATATGTAAAACAATTTCCACTAGGTCGTGAACCAAAATGTATTATTGGAAATTCTGTTCGTATTCGTGTAACAGCAGGAGCAGCAGTAAACGCATATTGTTATGTTTTATGCGAGGTCTAATATGAATGAAAAATATATCCTCACAACCTACACTTTTAACTTCTAGTTTAGATAAATCATTTTTTAGAAAGGGGTTAATTTAATATGGCACTTCCAACATATCAAGCAGTCGGGACAGCAGTAAATGGCGTAGGCAATATTACTGTTGCGTGGCCTACTCACGCAGTTGATGATATTGCCCTTCTTTTTGTAGAGTCTCGTGGTGAACAAGCAGCAGCACTTGGTACTGCAAACGGGTTTGTCGAAGTTACCAACTCCCCGCAAAACACAGGAGCAACAACCGCAGGAACAAGACTGACGGTATTCTGGTGTCGGGCAACATCAGCCTCGATGGCCTCACCAATCGTTACCGATCCAGGCAATCATGCGTATGGAGTTATCCTAACATTTAGGGGTGTTCACGCAACTGGTGATCCGTGGAATGTTACCGCAGGAGACGTTAAAGCCTCAGCTTCAACAACAACCACAAGTCCATCGGTTACAACAACAATTGATGATTGTCTGATTGTCATGGGAATAACTAAGCAGATAGATAGTACGGCTGCATTTGCCTCAAGTCCTACCAATGGTGCTTTAAGCTCTTTGACTGAACGCTTTGATGCGGGAACTACTTCAGGAGATGGAGGAGGCATAGCGGTTATAGTAGGTGGTAAAGCTACGGCTGGTGCAACGGGCACGACAGCACACACTGTTACCTCGTCTGTGAGTGCGATGCTAACGATTGCCCTTAAGCCTGTCAACAGTTCACCTACAGTAGCTCTCAACACTCCAAATGATGTAGCTACAGGTGTAAGCACTACCCCAGACCTACTCTTCACAGGAACAGAT
>Ga0209702_10010276_pt1 | contig 10088 bp, 6 predicted proteins | sample FRY01_FD_187210 | JGI IMG/M metagenome (GOLD analysis project Ga0209702, IMG submission 187210) | Freshwater microbial communities from Lake Fryxell liftoff mats and glacier meltwater in Antarctica - FRY-01 (SPAdes) (version 2) | ecosystem: Environmental > Aquatic > Freshwater > Ice > Glacier...
TTTGGAATCATCAAACTATATAAATGTGCTTGAATTGAATCTGGGTTTGTACTCTTCTTTTCCATGAATCCTAAAGTACGAAAAAAATCAAATTAGGGGCTTCAGCACCTCAAAATAAAATAATCCCGAGAAACTGGGCAAATATTATTTTGATGTGCTAGGTATAACTAAAACTTGCTTATGAGATTTCGGAATAGTTTCTTTTACCATTAAGATTATAATTAAGGACGTTCTGTGTGTAAAGGCATTTTATTTGATTTAGATTATTTAGTTGAAGCATCTTATACCAAACACATTTATATTTTAGTCCAAATACTTCTTGTATAATGCCGATAGACAATATGTTTAGTCCTACCAATTTCTATCGGTATGTTGGACTATTATATATTGCGTATCGGTATTAATTTTCCTTAATAATTGACAAAGTCATTCTTAATTAATTGTATTATACTCATCCTTAACACCTTAATATTGAAAAAATATTTGTGTTTTCTTTTTTACCATTAAGGCATTAAGGACGTTCTATATGTAAAGACATTTTATTTAATTTAGAGTATTAAGTCCTACCGATAGCTATCGGTATTAATTTTCCTTAACAATTAACAAAGTCAATCTTAATTAATTGTATAGTGCTCATCCTTAATTATAAAAAAAGAGGGCTTCTTATAAAAGAAAACATTCTTACAAGCTAGCTATTGCGTGCTTTAGAGTAAGAGTATAAAAAATAAATATTTTTCTTGGAAATTAACACAGAATCTTAATTGTTAACTAAATAGACATTCGCTTTTACCATTCTTATTAAGGACGTTCTGGGGGTAAAGGCATTGTCAATACTCAACATAATTATATTATAATCCAAAGTGAATACATAATCGGTAATAAAATCAACTATTTTACTGAATAATGATTAGAAATTTAAAACCTAAATTTTATTTAACACCTCAAAATAAAATAACCCCGAGAAACTGGATTATTATTTATATCTGATACTTATTTTGAGTTAAAAAGAGTATCCCAAAACAGCTTTTCAGGATTGAAATAATAGAATTTCACTTTTTCTATTCCAAAAATATTATGTTTTTAGAATTAAAGTATTGTTTTTGAGTTAGATTTTAGGGTATGATAACAAGAATTTTACAAGAAAAAATAGAAACGTTGAACATTATTTCTGAAGAACAACTGCACAACAAGAAATAGATTTTTTAGAAATAAAAAACAATCAAATAACTGCTTTTGAATTTAAATGGAATCCAAAGAAAAAGGTCAGTTTCCCGAAAACGTTTACCAATAATTATCCTGAATCTTCAATAAGATTCATTCACCCTGAAAATTATGCAGAGTTTTTATTATACCAACTATAAATAGTGTCTGGCCGGAAATTGTCTATTTTTACAACCAAAAAAATAGTTTAAGCTAATCTTGTAAATAGAGTCAACCTAACATATTTTTCTTTTCTTTAAATCTGAATCATTAAACCATTTCTTCTTCCGTTTCAATAAATTCAATACCATAGGCTTCTAATTCATTAAGGATTGGTTCATAAATCTCTTTGTGAATAGGAAGATGAACTCCTTTTAATTGAATTGTACCATTTAAAATCATTTTAGCACAGATAGCAACTGGAAGTCCAACGGTATTACTCATTGAAGTGTAGGTGCTATCTTCGCCTTTGTTCACCATGTATGATTTGATTAGTTTTCGTTTTTCGTTTTCAACAAATTCAAATTCATGATACATCACTAGCATGTCTTTGTCTTTTTTATCTAACGACCATTTTTCGACCAATATTTTTTGGAGTAATTGAGCTGGTGTAGCATCCTTTAATCCTATTTTCTTAGAACCATCAAATAAACCTAACCATTCAAATTTTGAATATAAATCAGAATGTTGACCTAAGTATTGTTTAAATTTTTCTTCAATTGTTATGTTTGTTTTAAAAGGAAGAAAGGCGTTTAAGAAGGAGCGCGGCGTTAACTCTTCTGAATTTGTCATTTTGTAATTATCTTCCGTTAGTCCAAGATCAACTAAGAAGCCCCAAGCTTTGCAAAAGCCAGGTTTTCTTAATGTTCCTCTATATATTGTAGGGATATCTTCCAACCCATAAATACTTCTATACGAAAGTGAATCTCTATTAGCATATCCTTCAAATTCGCCATGATTAGGAATTGAAATAGTATCTAAACGGTTGAATAATTTATTGTAAGGAATGTACTTGTATTCGTTTTCTTCTTGGTAACATGCAGCAGCGCCTTGACCAGCTAAAACAACATTTGTTGGATTCCATGTAAATTTATAATTCCACGGATTATTGTCATATTCTGGCGCTATTAATCCACCACAAAATGAAATGAAACGATGTAATTTTCCTTTTTTTGATTTAATAGAATCGATGATACGCATTGCGCTCATATGATCAATTCCCGGATCAACACCTATTTCATTCATAAAGAGAACACCAGCATCTTTTGCCGCTTGATCTAAAGATCTCATTTCCTCCGAAATGTAGGAAGGTGTCAGTAAATTTGTTTTTAAATCCAAACAATCTTTAGCTATATCCATATGAAAACGAGCAGGTAACATACTAATTACAAGGTCTGCACTTTCAATTTCTGGTCTTCTTTCGTCAGGATTCAATGCGTCAAAAGATAACGCAATTCCTTTTGGGTGGTTGTTAATTTTTCTTTTAACAAGATCTATATCTTTATCAACTACTTTAACATTCCAATTGTTTTCACTTGCATTTTCTAACAAATAACGTATAAGTGATGACGATGATAAACCTGCTCCAATAACTAAAATAGTACTCATTAATCGAAATTTATATAATGTGCCTGAATCCTAAAAACTTGTTCAAAAATTAAACTAATTAAGTTAAAAGTAATATTATTTAACAAAAAGAGCTAATAAAGTTAAATTTATTTAACAATTAAATCAGTTTATTTTTAAGTAATAAATGTGCAATTTGAACTGTATTCGTTGCGGCACCTTTTCTAAGGTTATCGGCAACAATCCACATGTTCAGCGTGTTAGGCTGTGATTCATCTCTTCTAATTCGTCCAACAAATACATCATCTTTACCTTCAGCATAGCGAGGCATTGGATAGTTGTTTGTTGTTGGGTCATCTTTCAATGTGATACCTGAGGCTTCGTGTAAGTATTTTCTTACATCGCTTAAAACAAAATCGTTCTCAAACTCTACGTTAACTGCTTCTGAATGTCCGCCAACTATAGGTACTCTTACCGCTGTTGCTGTAACATGAATTGTTGGGTCTAATATTTTTTTAGTCTCATTGGTCAATTTCATTTCTTCTTTGGTATAACCATTCTCTAAGAAATCATCACAATGCGGAATACAATTTTTATCTATCGGATAAGCATAAGCCATTTCTCCTTGAATATCGTTTCTTTCATTTTCAAGTTGTTGAACAGCTTTTACACCTGTACCCGTAATCGACTGATATGTGGAAATAACTACTCTTTTAATTTTATAGGCTTTGTGTAAAGGGGCAAGCGCTAAAAGTAATTGAATTGTACTACAATTAGGATTGGCTATAATTTTATCTTCTTTGGTTAATAAGTGTCCATTTATTTCAGGAATTACAAGTTTTTTAGTTGGATCCATTCTCCAAGCAGAAGAGTTATCAATAACAGTTGTTCCAACAGCCGCAAATTTAGGAGCCCATTCTAAAGATGTTTCTCCTCCAGCAGAAAAAATAGCGATGTCTGGCTTCATTGAAACCGCTGTTTCTAAATTAACGACAGGAAAAGACAAAGAACCAAATTCTACCATTATTCCAACCGATTTCTCGGAAGCAACAGGAATTAACTCAGTTATTGGAAAATTTTGTTCTCTTAACACCTGTAAAACAACATTTCCTACCATTCCAGTAGCACCAACTACAGCAACTTTCATCTTTATAAAATTTAAAAAAGTAAATTAAACAACTTAATATTGAAATCAAATGTAAAAATAATCAAATATAAATTTTTATCTCTTCTTTTGATTTTTCAATTGTTAATATTCTTCAAAAGATTTATTTGTTCATACTAATAGTAATTTTAACTCGTTATATTTAAACAAAATATTAACTTAAAAACGATTATTATGGGATGTTCAGTTTTCACGATTAGCTTAGCATTAGCACTTTTAGTGTTATTGGCTGGTTTATTCTTATTAGCTTATTCAAAAAAAGAAGGATTAGGAATTATAACTAAAATAGCTTCTTATATAGCAGTAACATTTGGAGCTGTTGTTTTTGTTGGTGGTTTAATTTGCGCTATGACTTGTGGGTCTTGCCATAAAAAACAAGGTTGTAAAAAAGACTCTTGTAGCAAAGAAATGAGACAAGAGTGCTCAAAATCAGATAGTAAATGTTCTTCTGCAAGTACTTGTACTAAAGAAAGTGGTGCTTGTGCACAAACTTCTTCCTCAAAAACTGAAACAAATGGGTGTTGTGGAGAATCAACTTCTAAAAAAGGGGAAACTTGCTCAAAAGAAGGAAAAGAATAATAATAAAATTTCTTTATATTTTCAAGAAGCTGTCCTTTTAAGGCAGCTTTTGTTTTTTGACACTATAAAGCAGGCTTAGATTTAGTATGAAAATCAACCTTATACCGATACGCAATATATAATAATCCAACATACCGAAATCGGTAAGACTAAACATATTGTCTATCGGTATTATACAAGAAGTATTTGGGCTAAAATATAAATGTGTTTGGTATTATATGAATTTCCGTCTAGACACTAGATAATATATTTCAATAACAAACCACTTCCCAAGTTGCGTTTTTGATTTAAAACCGATTATATATTCAATATAGTTGGTATAAAATATGCTTGCCATTTATCATAAATATTAACCGACAACATAATTTTAAAAGGCTTTAAAAAATAGTATGCTTATATTTGAAAAAATTAAATGTTCTTTAATTATGAAATTGGTATATGAAATTTTGTGCTAGCAAAATTGGAAAAACATTATTAATTCCATAAGACGAGTAAAAACTAATTATTTAGGATATGAAAAAAACAATATTAAATTTTCTATTTGTAGGTTTTGTTGCAGTAGCTTCTGCTCAGGATACTACTAAAATCACAAACGCTGAAAACAGCAATTACGAATTTACAAAAATTGCACATTTAGATGCATTACCTGTATTAAGTCAAGGTAATACAGGGACTTGTTGGAGCTTTTCAGCTTTGTCTTTTTTTGAATCTGAGTTAATTCGTATGGGAATGAAAGATGTTCCCACGTTGTCTCAAATGTATATTTCTAGAAAAGCCTATGAAGGTAAAATGGAAAAATATGTACGTATGGATGGAAAAACTAATTTCTCTCAAGGCGGAGCATTTCACGATATTCCTTTTGTGATTAGAAATTATGGTATTGTCCCTCAATCTGTTTATACTGGTTTATTACCAGGACAGGAAACGTATAGTCATAATGAAATGTTTGATGTTTTAAATGGTGCTATGAAAGGGTTGTTGGAACATATAGATGGGAAAGGAAATCAACCTCTTTCTTCAGTATGGAAGCCTGCAATGAATGGAATTTTGGATGCCTATTTCGGTAAAGACGTTACTGAATTTGAATACAATGGCAAAAAATATACTCCTAGAACGTATGCCAACTCTTTAGAGATGAATATGGATGATTATATTGCTGTAACTTCTTTCACAAATCATCCAATGAATGCTAAATGTCAATTAGCTATTCAAGATAACTGGGCTTGGGGATCTTGTTACAATGTTAATTTAGATGATTTAATGAATGTAACTGTAAATGCCTTGAAAAACGGTTACACAGTAGCTTGGGGCGCAGACGTTTCTGAAAAAGGATTTGGATGGAGAAAAGGAATTGCTATTGTTCCTGTAGACGAATCGTCAGTTGCAGTGAAAGGAAGAGATAATAAAAACTTCTCTGATGCTGGTGCAGATAAAAGTTCTGATGCTTTCTTAAATCCTGTTCCAGAATTAGAAATTACTGCTGAAATTCGTCAAGCTGGTTATGATAACAAGACTACTACTGATGATCATGGTATGCACATTGTTGGATTGTACAAAGATCAAACGGGAAAAATCTTTTTCTTAGTAAAAAACTCTTGGGGAACTGAAGATAATTTACCGAAAGGATACTTTTACGTTTCTGAAAATTACTTTAAGTATAAAACAATTAACATCTTACTTCATAAAGATGGAGTATCTAGAGATGTTAAAAAGAAAATAGGACTATAATTCAGTTCTTAATAAAAGAAAAGCCTTTCAATTAAAATTGAAAGGCTTTTTAGTTGAAATAATCCCAAAAATTTATTCACCTTGGGTTAAAATATAAATTTGTTGGATACAAGTTATCCTGAACATATTTTAGTAAAGTATAAAAAAGCACGACGAGGATTTATATTCCATTATTTTGAATTGAAAATCTTCTGATTTTTGGTTAATTTCATCAACACAATTTCATCCAATAACTTTTAACATTGCTATTGTTGAATATATTGAAAAATAAGTGTAAATGAATAGAACAGGATTTGATAAAAAAACAACATAAAATGAAATTCATAAATATTTTAGTAATTACTCTATTTGTAGCATCCTGTAATTATAAAAAAAGCACAAATTCAAGTCAAACAATAACTACAGATAGTTTAAAACTTAACCTTGAACAAGCTGAACGATTAGTAGCACTGCCTTTAAAGTGCGTGCAGCAAGAATATCCTAATAATTTAAGTCAAACGATTGGAAGTAGTGATGATTTAAAATCACCTCAAACATTACATCCTGCTTTTTATGGTTGTTTTGATTGGCATTCTTCTGTGCATGGACATTGGTTAATGATTTCTTTATTGAAAAGATTTCCAACTATTAAACAGGAAAAGGCAATTAGAAACGCATTGAGTCAACAATTAACAGCCGAAAATATTCAAAAAGAAATCGATTATTTCAAACCTAAATTAAACAAGTCATTTGAAAGAACGTATGGATGGGTGTGGTTGCTAAAATTACAGTATGAGTTATCAACTTTTGATGATCCAGATGCAAAAAAATGGGCGAAAATTTTAAAACCATTATCGGATGTCATTGTAGCTAAATACATGGATTTTCTTCCAAAATTAAATTATCCTATCAGAACAGGTACACATTCTAATACTGCATTTGGACTATGTTTTGCTTATGATTATGCTTTGCTAACCGTAAATCAACCGCTTCAAAACCTCATTATGAAACGTGCGAAAGATTTTTATTTAAAGGATAAAAATTCGCCTATTGCTTACGAACCAAGTGGAAATGACTTTTTATCTCCCACTTTAGAAACAATAGACTTGATGCGAAGAGTTCTTTCTAAAGTTGATTTTTATAATTGGGTTGAACGTTTTTTACCTCAAATTTTAGATAAAGATTTTGATTTAGAAGTAGGAAAAGTAAGTGACAGAACAGACGGACATTTAGTGCATTTAGATGGCGTGAATTTCAGTAGAGCATGGTGTCTATATGGATTAGCGCATCATGATGTTCGGTTTGTTCACTTAATTCCTTTAGCAGATAAACATTTAGCTCACTCTTTACCTTCAGTTGTAGATGGCGATTATATGGGAGAACATTGGTTGGCGTCTTTTGCTCTTCAAGCTTTTATAGAGAAAGAAAGTGGTACTTATAATATTAGCAATAACCTTTTGGTTAAATGATTGATTTTTAATGCTTAATTGAAGAAATAGAGTTTAATTATTTAAAAACTAAACGAGAATAAAATCAACGTTTGGACTATAAACCTCAGAGTTCGAATATTAAAAACAAAGTCAAATTAGTTTTATTTATGAGAACAAGCGTTATTTTAAAGGGAGTGCTAACTCCCCATAAATTTTAACTTGACCCATTATTTGTAGTTACATTTCAGTATTTATGAGCATAAACCCTTGAAAATGTACCTAAAACAACTTTTTGCTCATTTAAATCTGACGACAAAAGAATAGTAGAACTCAGGTTATACCAAACACATTTATATTTTAGTCCAAATACATCTTGTATATTGCGTATCGGTATTAATACTTCACAAAAACATTCTTCGCTTCTGTAAAGAAACGTAATGCTTCCCATCCTCCTTCTCTTCCAACTCCTGAAGCTTTCACTCCTCCGAAAGGTGTACGTAAATCACGCACCAACCAAGAGTTAATCCAAACGATTCCAGATTGTGCTTCGTCTGCTATTCTATGTGCACGTTTCAAGTTAGATGTCCAGAGTGTAGTTTGTAAGCCATACTGCGTAGAATTTGCCATTGCTAATGCTTCTTCTTCGGTGTCGAAAGGTGCAATGGTAACAACTGGACCAAAAATTTCTTCTTGATTCGTTCTACAATCTTGCGGTAAACCTTCAATTACTGTTGGACGAAGGTAATAACCTCCATCATAAGGAGCTTCTAAAATTACACGTTCACCACCTGTTAATACTTTTCCACCTTCTTCTTTTGCTAATTCAATGTAAGAAATAACTTTTTCAAGATGTGGTTCAGAAACCAATGCACCTAAATTGGCTTTTGGATCTTGAGGATTGGATACAATAGATTTAGCAACTTTAGCTACAAATGCTTCTTTAAATTTATCGTAAATTGAACGTTCTACTAAAATACGAGAACCACATAAACATATTTGTCCTTGGTTCGCAAACGAAGAACGAACTGTTGTACTTAACATATCCTCAAAGTCGCAATCCGCAAAAATAATGACTGGATTTTTACCCCCTAGTTCAAGCGATAATTTTTTAAACATCGGAGCAGCTGTTCTTGCAATGTATTCTCCTGTTTTTGTTCCTCCCGTGAATGAAATTGCTTTAATTTTTGGATGTTTCACAATGGCATCACCAACACTATGTCCTAAACCATGTAAAATATTTAATACACCTGCGGGCATTCCTGCTTCTTGTGCTACTTTACCTAATAAATAAGCCGTATATGGAGTGATCTCAGAAGGTTTTGCTATCACACAATTTCCTGCAGCTAAAGCTGGAGCAATTTTCCAAGAAAATAAATACAATGGTAAATTCCAAGGAGAAATACATCCAACAATTCCAATTGGTTTACGCAATGTATAGTTAATACCAACCCCTTCCATGTAATGCGATTCTGATGCAAAATGCGTAATTGCAGTTGCGAAAAAATGGAAGTTCGAAACTGCTCTTGGAATATCTACATGCGCAGCTAAAGTGATTGGTTTTCCGTTGTCTTTTGATTCAGCTTGAACAAATTCGTCCATTCTTCTTTCAATTCCTTCAGAAAACTTCACTAAAATCTTACTTCGCTCCTCTATTGCCATTTTTGACCAAATAGGAAAAGCTTTTTCAGCTGCTTCAACTGCCATTTGAACATCACGCTCATCTGAATTTGCAATTAAACTATAAACCTTTCCTGTTGCAGGTTCAATATTATCTATATACGTTGCTCCAATTGGTTCAACATATTTACCGTCAATAAAGTTTAGTAATTTTTCCATTATTCTAGATTATTAGATATTTAGAGAATAGACATTCGACTTATGTAACAAATCACCAAATCATCCTTTGATTGAAACGATTTTGTGCCTTATCTCTAGCATAAAGTTAATATTTTCCATTATTTAAAAGATTCTAAACGTATATTTTTATTTTAAACCCCATAAGTCTTTTAACCATGCACATCAGTCCTTAATCCGTCAGCTGACTGAGGTCTATTGTCTTCTAGTCTAATTTCTAATCGATTCAAGACAATAAGATTCAAGATTTAAAGACTGATGATGTTTTTCAACCCAACTCTTCAGTGTTTAATCCGTCAGCTGACGGAGGTCTATTGTCTTTTAGTCTTGTGTCTAGTTGAATGTCTTTTAGTCTATCGTCTAATTAATTAAAGTTAACATTTTATCCATTACTTCTTGAGAGTCCCAGTTTTCATGTATGTTTGGCATTTTCATTACTTCAGCCATTAAAACATCTTGTTCTTTTCCGTTCGCAATAACTTGAGAATATGGGATATGACTAAATGTAGTTTGAGAGTACATCGGAATCCATTTATCAGGATGTAAATTACTGAATTTAGCTTCAATTTTTTTACGTAATAAGAAAT
>Ga0209702_10010279_pt1 | contig 10086 bp, 7 predicted proteins | sample FRY01_FD_187210 | JGI IMG/M metagenome (GOLD analysis project Ga0209702, IMG submission 187210) | Freshwater microbial communities from Lake Fryxell liftoff mats and glacier meltwater in Antarctica - FRY-01 (SPAdes) (version 2) | ecosystem: Environmental > Aquatic > Freshwater > Ice > Glacier...
CCTGCACTTGGGCCATCTTTAGGAGTTGCGCCCTCAGGTACGTGAATATGCACATTGTGATTATCAAAAACAGATTGATCCAAATCTAACCAAGAACTATGCGCTTTCAAAAATTCAAGTGCTATAATAGCTGATTCCTTCATTACATCACCTAAATTTCCTGTCAAAGTTAATTTTCCTTTTCCTTTAGTGATACTTGATTCAATGAAAAGAATATCACCACCGACACTAGTCCAAGCTAAACCCGTCACAACTCCAGCCACTTCATTATTATCGTATTTCGTGCGTTTTCTTCCTGCGCCTAAAAAGGTGAAAAGGTCAGATTCTGTGATTTTTACCACAAACGTTTCCTCCGTTGCAATTTGGCGCGCTCTATTGCGGACTAATTTAGCTGTTAATTTATCTAAGCCACGCACTCCCGATTCGTTGGAATATTCCTCAATCAATTTTTCCCAGATTTTTTTATCAACAGAAATATCTTTTTTGGTAATTCCATGCTCTGCGATTTGTTTTGGCAAAAGATGACGTTTAGCGATTTCAATTTTTTCCTCAATCGTGTAACCGTTTACCTCAATAATTTCCATTCTATCTCTCAAGGGCCCTTGGATTTCAGCCAAGCTATTTGCCGTTGCTATAAACATTACGCGAGAAAGGTCAAATTCTGTTTCCACATAATTATCGTAAAAAGCGCTATTTTGTTCTGGATCCAACACCTCCAATAGGGCAGAAGAAGGGTCGCCGTGATTGCTTCGTCCTAACTTGTCAATTTCGTCTAAAACAAAAACAGGATTGGCCGTTTCTGCTTTTTTCAAGTTTTGCATAATTCTCCCAGGCATTGCGCCGATATATGTTTTCCGATGTCCACGAATTTCAGATTCGTCGTGCAAGCCACCTAAAGACATCCTTACGTATTTTCTTCCTAGAGCCTCCGCAATTGATTTTCCTAAGGATGTTTTTCCAACCCCTGGAGGACCGTAAAAACATAAAATAGGGGACTTCATATTTCCTTTAAGTTTAAGAACAGCAAGGTATTCCATGATGCGTTCTTTCACTTTTTCCATTCCGAAATGGTCGCGTTCAAAAATTTTCCGTGCACGAATTAAATCCAAATTATCTTTCGTGTGTTCGCCCCAAGGTAAGTCTAATAGCAAATCCAAATAATTCATTTGAACAGTATATTCCGCTCCTTGTGGATTCATGCGTTGCATTTTTTCTAATTCCTTGGTGAATAGTTTTTCAACAAGTTTTGTCCATTTTTTTGATTTCGCACGCTCCTGAAAATCTCTCACATCCTGAACTTGCGGGTTGTCTCCTAATTCATCTTGAATCGTACGCATTTGTTGGTGTAGAAAATATTCGCGCTGTTGTTTGTCCAAGTCTTTACGAACACGGTTGTGAATTTCATTTTGCATTTCGAGCATTTGAACCTCCAATGTCAAATGTTCAAGCACCTTAATGACACGTTTTTCCATGTCCATTTCTTCTAACATTTCTTGTTTTTTAGAAACGTCAGCATTCATGTTAGATGAAATAAAATTCACTAAAAACGTTGGACTGTCAATGTTACCGATTGCAAATTGAGCTTCAGAAGGAATATTTGGACTATCGCGAATTATTTGTAAGGCTAAGTCTTTGATGGTTTTGAACATCATTTCTAATTCCTTATTTTTCTTATCTACTCTCTTTTCCGTCAATACATTTACGATTGCGCGCATGTAAGGTTCTGTTTGTAAAGGCTCTACTATCTCAAAGCGTCTTTTACCTTGAATTATCACCGTTGAACTTCCGTCGGGCATTTTCAACAAACGAATAATTTGCGCAACTGTTCCGACCTTGTGTAAATCGTCAAAACCAGGGGTTTCTTCATCTTGATTCTTTTGAGAAACAACCCCAATAATTTTGTTGCCTTTGTTCGCTTCTTGAATCAATTTAATCGATTTATCGCGACCAACAGTAATTGGAATAACGACACCTGGAAAAAGCACATTGTTACGAAGTGGTAAAATTGGTAAATCTTTTGGGAAAACTTGTTTATTAACACTGTCTTCCTCTTCAGCTGTAATTAATGGGATAAACTCGGCATCAGCATCCATTCCTGAAAAGCCGAGAAAATCATTTTCAAATAGTATACTCATATATTTTTTTAAAGCGACAGTTTGTCAGTTGTTTAATTTTTAGTCCTTTGAAATAGTTGTATTTACTAGGGATGTGCTTAGGGTCAATACCTATGCCAAACCTAAAGTTACTGATAAAATGGCTTTATTATTTGTAGATTGTTTTTTTGTTTCGCAAAAAATAACAGGAACAAAAAAAGCTGTCCAAAATTGAACAGCTTTTAGTAGTAGGAATTAGTTTGTTATTGTTTGATAATTTTAATCTTATCCGTTTGGACGATACTATCTCGTGTGTATTGAACGAAATACATACCTGAAGCAAAGTTTGAAATATCTATTGTCACTTCTCTTTGTTCAGTTCCAACATTTAAGTCGGTTAAAATACGGCCATTGTTATCCATAATTACCAAACCAACATCTTCGCTATTGGGATTGTAAATTTCAAAATTTAGTTGGTCGCTCGTAGGACTGGGAAAAGCTTTCAATTGAAATAAATCTTCTTCTTCCAATAGAACAAGTTCCTCATTGAAATTCATCTTGGTAGATCCGATTTCAGTTGTTGGGGTTAAAATCCCTGCTAACGTTAATTCAAATTCGAAGGAGCGTCTTTAATGAATTTAAAACTCTTATTAGGCTATCGTGAAAGAAACAAGTGAGAAATATTTGAAGGAATTAGGACTAAACATTAAGAATGTTAGACTCTCTAAAAAAATTACTCAACTTGATTTGTCCATTGATTCGGGTGTTCCTTTATCTCAAATTGGAGGAATTGAAGTAGTAAAATAAACACTCGACCCAGTTAAAAATGAAGCACGCAACCATTCCCACGTTCCAGCTGTTGGACCTTCCATTTGAATAATTAAAAACCGTTCACCGTTAATAACTGAAACAGGAGAACTCAATCCAATAAAAGGACACAGTATGTATGTAACAGAACTATAGATATTAATAATTTGATTACTAGTAGAAATTGTGACATTTCCTGAAGAACCATTTCCATACGCTTGAGCGTAAACTAAAAAATTAATACTCGATAAGAAAAAGAGTAGAAAAGAAAATAACTTGTTAAGTTTCATATTGTAGATTTTGAACAAAGCTATTTAAAAGGTTACATTTTGAAGACAAGACTTTGTGAAAGAACCATTTGGGTTTACGAACAGACCATTTGGTTTAATGTGAATAGTTTTTTAAATGAAAAAAAAGTGTTTGAGTGATCGATTTCGTTCCATTGATAAACAAAAAATCACCGAATTTTACCTTTCTTTTTATTATTAGAAACTCCAAGAAGAAGAAGCGGAGCTAAAAAATCAAAAATCTGAATTTTATTTTGTTCGCAAAATTGCGCGCATACTCTAATTACAATTCCTAGTGAACAGTTTTAACTTCTTTTTGAAACTGGATTACAGCGAATGGTTTTAAGGAAATTATCAGAACACATCAGCTTCATGCCAGAAGTAAAACCATAAAATTTAATGCCAATCAATTTCGCTGCTATTTGTATAGGGAAATCGAGGATAACATCAACTAAATTTAATGAAACGAATCTTTCTACTATTAAGGAGAATACTCAATAAAAGTGTTATTCTGAGAAAAGACGTCAGTTTTACTGAAAACAACTGATTGCTTTCAATGAGGAAGGAGAAAAAAATAAAAAGGGATTTTTTTATTAAAAAAAAAGAAGGGTAAGCTACTCTTATCGCACCGCTACAACCTCTGACCTTTGCTACGTTCCCGTCCTGGAGGATTAAGAGGGAGCTGGTCGTAAAAGACTTACCCCGCACAAAAGTAGTAAAATTTAAAGACGAAAAGCCTTTAAATTTATTTTTCACGAAATTTAAATACTATTTAAAAATCCAAACGTACCTTGTAGGGAAAACTAAAAGTTTGGAGTTGAAGCTATACCAACACTAGGACTTTGATTTTGAAATTGATACAAGTGAGAATAGTAAAAAACCAACTGGACCAAACATAAATGTAAACGGGAGTATTAAACTAAAGTAAAGTCTTGAAATTCCCAGCTCGATTGATTTTCGAACTATATAAGCACCAACAAATAGGTCAAAGGTGAGGTAATGAATCCAACCTGCGAGCAAAGCTTCATCTTGGTTGAACAATAATTTTACTTTGGCTAGACTTGAGAAATCGTTTACGTTAAAGTTGGAAATACCTTTAATTACCAAAACGGCATATACTGTGGACATTACCAATAAAATACCGTACTTGATTAATTGTTGTGTGTATTTCCAATTTGGTGCACTAAACAGTAAAAACCAACCTATAAAGGCGTATAAATTTGCAAAGTCAAATAGGGTAGAAGGGTTCATCTTTTTCAGTTAATTTTGAAACGAATGGACGGCAGGAAAGTTTAATTTTCAGTGTCCTTAATGCACTGCATTACTTTTTCTACCATTAATTTTGAACCAACGTAATAAGGAACGCGCTGATGTAAACGTTCTGGTTTGAGTTCTAAAATTCTTTTTCTTCCAGTTGTTGCTAGTCCACCAGCTTGTTCAGCTATCAAAGCTAGCGGATTACATTCATACAATAAGCGTAGTTTCCCTTCTGGTGCACTTAACACATCCGGATAAACATAAATTCCACCTTTAATTAAATTACGATGAAAATCAGCAACTAATGAACCAATATATCTTCCAGAATAAGGCATTCCCGTTTGATTCTCTCTGCTTTGACAATAGCTCACATAATTGCGTAGACCTTGTTCACACTCAAGAATATTTCCCTCATTCATAGCATAAAGGCGACCAATTTCTGGCATTTTCATAACTGGATGCGACAAACAAAATTCGCCAATTGAGGGATCAAGTGTAAAACCGTTTACTCCATTTCCAGTTGTATAAACGAGCATCGTTGAAGAACCATACAATACATATCCAGCAGCAATTTGATCTGTTCCAGGTTGCAACATATCTTCTAAAGTTGCTTCTGTTCCAATTGGAGAAACACGTTTGTAAATTGAGAAAATTGTCCCAATTGAAACATTTACATCAATGTTACTTGAACCATCTAAAGGGTCAAAGAGAACTATATATTTTCCGTTTTTTGATTGCTCGCTTTTGAAAGCAACGAAATCATCATTTTCTTCAGAAGCAATTCCACAAACTTCTCCGCCTTGTTCAAAAGCATTGATAAATGCCAAATCGGCTACAACATCTAGTTTTTGTTGCTCTTCTCCTTGAATATTATGACCACCTTGTGCACCTAAAATATGGTCTACCAAACCTGCTTGACGAACGTCTCTTGAAACAATCTTAGAAGCGACAGCAATGTCATTTAGCAAGCGAGAAAACTCTCCTGTAGCAAAAGAATAATCAGATTGATTTGTTAAAATGAATTCTTGAAGTGTAATTAATTTAGACATAAAACGCAGTTAGTATAAAATAAAAAAGCCCGCTAGAGCGGGCTAAAAATTAAAATAAAATTACATTGAAAACATACTGCTTGTCTCAAACAACGTTTCGATTGGATTAACAATCAATGCTGGAATTAGAGCGTCATTTGTAATAATATATTGCTCATAATTACTTGACAATAAAGTAAAAAGTCCATTGTTGCTCAAGTTCATAATTGCGATTAAATCGGCATCAACACTCGTTGCATATTTAACTACTTCTTTATCAAACCCACTACTTTGAATGATTGACGATTTAACTTCAATTCCTCTTTCTTTAAAGAAGTTTTGAGAGAATTTAATATTTGAAACTACTTGATTTCTAAGGTATTCGTCACTTTCGTCTGGTGTAACAATGTGAACTTCGGAATTAAAATATTTTGCAAGATTTGCAACAACTGTTAATTTTTGTTTAGTTTCTTTATGTAAATCCAGTGGTACAACTATTAAGTCATATCCAGTGGCTTTGATTTTCTTTTCTTTTTCTTGAACAATTATAAAAGGAACAGGCGAACTTGTAACAACTTTTAGTGCGTTGCTTCCAGTAATATGCTGCCATCCATGAGCACCGTGTGTTCCCATGATTATTAATTCAGCCATGTGTTCGATAGCAAAACTACCTATGTCTTCAAAAATATTCCCTAAACGAACATTAGGAATAATTATAACTCCTTGATCACTGTGTTTTTCTATAATTGCCTCTAATTTTTCAATTGATTCAGGAATTTGAGATTCTTTAGAAACAACATGTAACAATTGAATGGTAGCTTCCAAAGGTTTAGCTGTTACGATTGCATGCTCTAAGGCAATATCTGCGACTGAAGTGAAATCGTGAGGAACAATAAAAGTTTTAACGCTCATAAAAATTTGGTTTTTACAAATTTAAAAGAAAGTCAGAAAGTAAAGCCATTTTTTTTACCTTTATTTTTGTTCTTACTTTGTACTCAGAAAAAAATAATTGATAAAATATAGTTTATGGCAATTGTTGGAAGGCTTATTAAAAAAACGACTGCAATCAGTTACAAGCGAAATGCCAGAAAAGGTGTAGAATATAAACATCAATTAGAAGCATTAAAACTTTTATTGGAAAGTGCCAAAAATACCAAATTTGGATTTGTTCATTCCTTCCATGAAATACTAAAAAAGGTGGATGCTGTTACTTATTTTCAAAAAAATGTACCACTTACGGATTACGAAACGTTCTATACTAATTGGCTTTCTGAAACAATAAATGGTGCAAAAGACCACACTTGGCGAGGGAAAATTAAATACTTTGCACTTTCATCAGGTACAACTGGTTCACCAAGTAAAAGAATTCCAATTACTGTTGAAATGATTCGCTCTTTTCAAAAAACAAGTTTACGACAACTTTCTGTTTTGCATGAACTTGATTTACCTGAATCTTTTTTTGGAAGTACTATTTTGACGGTGGGAGGTTCAACAAAATTGAATAAGGTTAATAAACACATTGAAGGAGATTTAAGCGGAATTTTACGAAAATATACTTCATTGGTGGCGACTCCTTTTACGAAACCAGGAAAACGAATTACAGATTTAAAAACTTGGAATGAAAAATTAGAAGCAATTATTGAGAAAGCACCCCTGTGGAATATTGGTATCATTGCTGGAATTCCGAGTTGGTGTATCTTACTCCTCGAAAAAATAAAGGAACATTATAAATTAGATTCGATACACACCCTTTGGCCTAATTTACAAGTTTACGTTCACGGCGGTGTTTTTATGGATCCATACATTAATCGTTTGGAGCAGTTAGGAACAAAAAAAATTGTTCTTTTAGACACTTATTTGGCTTCAGAAGGTTATTTTGCTTATCAAACATCTTCTGAGCGAAAAGGTATGAGATTGTTATTGAATTGTGGTATTTTCTTTGAATTTATCCCTTTCAATTCTGATTATTTTGATGAGAATGGAAAGTTGATTGCCAAGCACGATGCACTAACAATAAGTCAAGTGCAAGAAGGTGTTGATTATGCAATGGTGATTTCTACGAATGCTGGGCTTTGGCGCTATTTAATTGGTGATTTAGTTCGTTTTGTAAATATTCAGGATTATGAATTGGTCATTACAGGAAGAATTAAGCAATTTTTAAGTTTGTGTGGAGAGCATTTGTCGCTGGATAATATCAATCAATCCTTACTTTCATTAAATGAAGAACTAGGTGTAGCGGTTGATGAATTTACGATTTATGCAGATGAAGAAGCACAAAGACATATTTGGTATTTGGGTGTGGAAAAACCAATAGATTACGAACTGATTACTAATTTTATTGATTTAAAGCTTTGTCAATTAAATGATGACTACGCTTACGTTCGGAAATACAATCTTCAAGCGCCAATTATTAAATTAGTGTCAACAGTGTTTTTTTACGATTTCCTGGCTTCTTTGGGAAAAACAGGTGGTCAAAATAAAATGCCACGTGTGTTGAATAAAGAACAATCTGTGCAATGGAATGAATTTGTTAAAAGTAGGGGGTAAGGTTTTGAATTTAAAAATCAGTTTTTGCCCAAAGTTATTTCTGTTATTTCAGGGTAAATCCCTACACGTCCAGGAAATCCAAGATAGCCAAATCCACGATTGACATATAGGAACTGTTGACCAACTTGATACAATCCTGCCCATTTTTTGTAACGCAATGATACTGGACTAAGTTTGATTCCAAAGCGTTCGATTCCAAATTGCATTCCATGTGTGTGACCAGAAAGCGTCAGGTCGATATTGGTATCTAAAACTTGTAAATCAAAATGACTCGGGTCATGAGAAAGCAATAATTTAAAGGCTTCGTTCGGAACATTTGTTAGAGTTTTTGCCAATTCTCCACTTTGTCTAAAAGGAGCTTTCCCCCAATTTTCAACGCCTAAAAGCCAAAAATTTGGAGCCAATTCTACTGATTCATTTAAAAGAGGTTGAAATCCAATTTCTTTATGGATCGCAATTAAATCACGTAAATTTTGGTGTTTTTCTGCATCCGAATCCCATTTTACATAATCACCATAATCGTGATTTCCAAGGATACTAAATTTACCAGATTTTGCCTTGATTCTTGAAAAAATAGGTTCCCATCCTTTCATCTCTGCGGCAGAGTTATTTACTAAATCTCCAGTAAAAAAGACATAATCGGGTTTTAAATCATTGATTTTTTGAATCGCTTTTTCCACTTTTTTATGGTTGTTGAAAAAACTCCCAACATGAACGTCACTGATTTGAACGATTTTAAGTTCATTTAAATTTTCTGGAAAATGAGGAAATTGTAAATTTATGCGGTGTACCTTCCAATTCCATCTTCCCCAAAAAATCCCAACAAGAATTGAACTAAAAAGCATAAATGAAAGTACCCATCCAATGTGAAAGAAAAGTAGATTTCCAGTAATTAATTTTAATAAGCCAGGAATAATAAAAGCAATTGCAGGAACCCCAAAAGCAATCATAGCTCCAAAAGAATAAAATCCTGCTCGGTAATCTATCGAATTTCTTCTTCTAAAAAAAAGTATCATAATTGTCAATGAGCTGATAAAAGCAATTAATTGAAACGCTCCAAAAATGAAAAATAGGACTTCTGATTGTGAAAAAAACGAATATGAAAAAAGCGTCTGTGTTAAAATAATGAAAAGTAAAATAAGAAGAAATGGCATGTGTTTAGTTTAAGTGTACAAAAGTAAAGTACTAGACGATACACGCTGAATTGATATATTAATGTTCGTTAATTCTTTGTTTAATCAAGCTTTTGATGTGTTTAAAAACAGTAAGATGACTCGCAAATTTTAATTTTTACAATTTTTAAATTTACATGTAATTATCTGACTGTCATTATTTTGCTTTAGAATTATATCAACAAAAAAAAACTTAACTTAGTGGGGATAAAAGTAAAATCGTATTAAAAAAATAAGTTTTCATGGATAAATAAGTAACAATTGACAATTATTTAGATGGTCATTATGTTCAAAGAAGTAATTGGTTAAGAGCTGCCGTTTTAGGCGCCAAAGACGGAATTATTTCAATCTCAAGTCTCGCAATTGGGGTCGCTGTAGCAAGCACATTCGAGATGAATTAGGAATTAATGAAATCAGTCAAGCGAATCCGATTCAAGCTGCAATTGCTTCTGGTTATCTTTTTCAGTTGGTGGTGTTTTACCGCTTTTAGTAATTCTTTTCGCTCCAATCATAGGAATGGAATTTTGGCTTTATGGGTTTACACTTCTTTTTCTGGTTTTTTAGGTGTAATCGCTGCCAAAACAGGTGGTTCCAGCATAAAAAAAGCAATCATCCGGATTACGATTTGGGGCACCCTTGCTGCCTATTAGAATTATAACTTTTTACGCCGTAACGAACAACTCTTAGCCCTTCAATTTTCACTTCGCCTCAGTAAATCACTCTTCTACAATTTCAATTCGTTCCAAAACTCTATTTTAGAAACTGTGATTTTTTATTTTCAATTCCTACGTTATTTGAATCGCTCCCTCCTTAATTATGTCCACCAAAGATGGATCTAACAAGGTACTTGTGTCACCGATGTTAGACGTGTCTCCCTCTGCAATTTTACGCAAAA
>Ga0209702_10010281_pt1 | contig 10085 bp, 7 predicted proteins | sample FRY01_FD_187210 | JGI IMG/M metagenome (GOLD analysis project Ga0209702, IMG submission 187210) | Freshwater microbial communities from Lake Fryxell liftoff mats and glacier meltwater in Antarctica - FRY-01 (SPAdes) (version 2) | ecosystem: Environmental > Aquatic > Freshwater > Ice > Glacier...
CTCCGCGTCGAAATTTCGTTGCTGCGCTGATCATCGCCTTTGCCTTAGCGGGGGCCAGTACTACCGACGTCACAGCCTCCAATACGTCATCAATTTCGGGCACGAAATGCACCAAAGTTGGCGCAAAACGCAAGGCCAGCGGCGTGTCGTACACGTGCGCGAAATCGGGCAAGGTGCTCAAGTGGGCAAAGACCGTCGTCCCCGCAAAGGCGACAAAAGCAAAAACCAGCACCAAAAAGGCTCCCGCCAAGAAGGGTACGAATGGCCCCGTGGGATACTCGTCGTGGGTCGTCTCTATCTCGCCCAACCCAGTTCCACCCTCGCAGCCAATAACTATCACTTCCACAATTACCTGCGGCCCGATTATGTCGCTAACTGGTTCGCCGCGTTACCCAGACATGAATGCGTGGATCAATTACGAAGGTTTCAAGACAGGCAACATGGGGGCTCCGGTGCTTTCTGACGGAGGCAACACAGCGACGTTCTCGCTGATAGCCACAGCGCCATCAACTGAAGGAGAATTTTCGTATTACTCGTATGCGCGCGACTTCGCGGCACCGAACGCCTGCTTCGGCGATGTCAGCACGTATGTGAAAACTAAAAACTACGAACTTGCTGTCAGCAACAGTTCGGTGACTTCGACAACAACAGTGCCATCGGCAGTTACCGCCAAGGAAGGTGACGCCTGCACTGAACTTGGCAAGAAAATAACAAACTCCGTTGGTTACCTCGAATGTCGAAAGGTTTCTGGGGGTGGATTCCGTTGGTTTAGTCTCTCCACTTCACCCTCGGCACCTGTGCGCGCCGCAGGAAGTCACGCAGTCTCTGCCTGTCAATTGACAGACCAACGAACAACTAAAACCCCTCCGTCCATGATGACTGGGTTTCCAGCACTCACAACGAATCAACCGCTGACTGGTGCTGTGACTTATGCGGTGATTCCTATTGACTTCTCCGATGCGCCTGGCACGTACACGCCCTTATCTGAGGCGCAATCTCAGATGGATGAACTTGCAAACTGGACCCACCGGGTTTCTGGTGGAAGAGTCACCATTACATATCGCACGAGTTCTACATGGACCCGTGTCCCATCGGCGTCGACGGCCTACAACTTGGCCCGCTCCGGATTTGGTCTCACGCTTGCCCAAGACGCAATCGCCGCAGCGGACCCCACCTTTGACTTCACCGGAATCTCAATGGTGTTGTTCTATCTCCCGCGAACCATCCAAGGTGTCGGCGAAGGTTTCAACGCCAACGATGGCGCGAATGGTATGCGCATCCCCACAAGCGAAGGAATCATTCGATTTTGGTTCGGTGCTGGCAAATATTTTTATGCCGATGGGAAAACAGTCTGGTCGTATTGGGCTCATGAAATTGGCCATTCATTTGGTCTCATAGATCTCTATGTACGTTCGTGGGCAAGTTCTGCTCCGCCGCCTATGGCCGGATTCGACATTATGGCAAGTCAAGATGGACCATCACGGACGCTTTCGAGCTGGTGGCGATTCTTGTTGGGTTGGTACAACGACAATCAGGTGTATTGCATTCCATCATCAGCGCTGACACAAGTGACCGTCACCTTGGTGCCAATTGATCGCAGCACTGATGGCTACAAGGCGGTAATGGTTCCACTGACTGCGTCAAGAATCTTGGTTATTGAATCACGTCGGCGAGAGTTCTATGATCAACTCTTCCCAGTCGGCACATACGGCGCCATCGCGTACGTAATTGACACAACCATTGATAACGGTAATGGGACCAGTGTGTTGCAGGTTCCGACCGGACACTCCACCATTAGCACCCCAGGGCTACCTCCCAGCCACGACGCATTTATCTTGAAAGGCGAATCAGTCACCGTCAGCGGTATTACGGTGACCGTGGTTGAATCTGGCGACTATGACACTGTGAAAATCAGCAAGTGACCGACGCATCTGCTCGGGTAGAGCACATGTTGTAGTTGGCAGTATTTGACATCTGAAGAGACGTGAGCGCAAGTCTGCGAATAATCCAACTTAGATAGTCCGTCAACTAGGTGTACGCCTAGCCATCCCGTGCCTCTCGGCGCGCATGGATTTCCACGCTTCTATAACTTGGTGACGCTGCTCTTCGGTGAGCAGCCCTGAAAACGGTGAGTTTTGTCGCAACTCACGCGCTTTTGGTGAACGCGACGTCAGGGTAGCAAGCAGATCCTCAACAGGACCATCGACGAGTTTCTCCCACTCGTCGAGCCAGATTCGCGCTTGTCCACGACTGGACTGCCGCATAACTTTTAGGTTTTTGCGCGCAAGAACTAGCGCAGTTGACGGATTGTTGGCAATGTGTCCTGCTACCGCGTATGCGATCCAGAGACTTCGCTCCTGGTCACGAGTGAGACGCACGGTTCGCGTGCGCATTGCATCAATGTCGCTCTGTCGCACACGACGATGTGTGCCGATCGTGACGAATGGCAACTCCCCCCGGTCACACAAGTCGACAACATGCTGCCGTGACGAATTGAGAATCTTGGCCGCTTCGCCAGTGGTGAGGAGATGGTTTCCATTTCCAGCGATGATGATGTCGTATGTTGAAGTCCGCATCTCACCAAGAATATCAGATAAACACAATAAACACAAGATCTGATATTATTTGGTGTTTTTTGTGTTTGGTAACATCGTCATTCGCCGCGATCCTCCAACAGCACGTTGTCAAACTCGTCGACAGTTGTCGCGAATTGGAGCCTGGTAAAACCCGGAGCGGTTCACTCTGTTTTGTGACAGAACTGTGTCAGTTTTATAAACGAAAAGAAAAACTTGCATTTATAAGGTTTGCTTGTGTTCAACCTTCTACTTCTCGTACTTGCATGGATCCTTATGGTGACTATTGCTTACCATCAGATCCTAAAAGATGAGTTGCAACGTTCGGAAGAGCTAGACCCAACGCCGTTGCAAGACGGCGATAGAAACGACGATGAAATGTTTCGCTTTTGGGCTAGCTATTACCGAATGTTCTAAAACATTCAGCCAATTGAAAACGCTGTGGTCGTCCACGACCCAACGACAGCGCCGCTTGAACCATAGGCCGTAATAGTTATTGTCCAAGCGCCCCTCTTGAGGTTGCCGAACTGAGTGCGCGTCACACTAGGAGTTTGCGCAACAACTACAGTCTTCGTAATCGCTCCCCCGTTTATACGCTGAGCCACGACTGCATAGTTGCTTACAGCAGAATTGTTCGCTATGCCTGTTGATGAAATTGCGACGGTAATTCCCCTTGCTCGCACACCAACACGACTTGCACAGGCAATCGAACCAGATCCTAAATCGTTGGCAGTTGCCACGATTGACGTCACCAGTCGTCCCCCTATACCTGGATTGAGACATGACACCGCACTTACTGTTGTGCCCAAAATCTCTAGCCGCACCGTTGATGTAGCGATTCGAGACCCATCGTTTGCACGGATCGTAAACACGACGCTTGCCTGCGTTACGGTTGCCGTTCCCGAAATAACGCCTGTTTGAGCATTCACTTGAAGCCCGGCCGGAAGTGCAGGTGCGATGGTAAACACCTTCACACCAGTTAACTCAGGAGCAACGAGCGCGACAGTTGCTGCGATCGCAGTTCCTAGCTTGCCCGAAATCGTTTGTTGTGCTGGACTCAACGCAAAAGTTCCGCTGATATTCACAGTCAACAATGAAAGACCAAATGTCGAACCATTTGCCACAGTGACAATATGAGTCTTTTGTAGACTCGCTGCAGTTGGCGTTCCCGAGATGACCCCCGATGTTGCGTCAATTACCAAACCAGTGGGCAACGGAGGATTAACCGAAAAAGTACGAAGTCCCGTCATCGTCGAAGTTACTAACGCTGCCGTCGGGGAAATTGCGGTGCCGACCGCCCCATTAATAACCCGTGCACTTGGAACGACTGACACGCCAGTAAGCGATGGTCCAATAACTACTATTGTGACTGTTGCTAACGCAGATGATGACCCGTCTGAGGCAAGAACGGTGTACGTTGCGCTCAATGTTGTCTGCGTAGGTGTTCCAGTGATAACTCCGGTTGAGGCGCTCATCGTCAACCCAGAAGGGAGCGCCGGACTTACCGAGAAAGTTTTTGTTCCTTCGATGCCGGTTGACACGTACGTCGCCGAAGGAACCATTGTCACACCGACGGTTAGCTCAAAGGTTTGCGTCGGAGGACTCATACTTCCCGCTGCTTTCGCACCACTGGCAAACGCAGGCACCAAGACTGCAAGGAGTGTGACGACTGTTGCAATCGCTGCGATCCAGGCCGCAGTAACCACAATCGCGCCTTGCGCTGCCTCACCATCAGATTGCCGCTGTTGAGCATCTTCCATCAAAGTCTTCTTTGTTTCTAAGGTACGGGGAGCATGGGCAAACATGTAGTGATTAATCATTGTTTTCCTTTATTTAGTGTTATCGGGGAATGAGTTATGCAAATACGCGAGTTCGGTCACGTGGTGGGAATCGCCGAAAATCTAGAGAGCTCGCAACCAAACTGTCGGATTGCGATCGAGATATGATCGCGCGAGCAACCTGGCGGGCGGTCTCGGACAAGTCGGTCAAACTTCTATTCCGATGTTCAAGCTGCCCGACGTACAGTTCAGTAATTGCGTCGAATCCGAAGTTAATTGCAATATCGAGAACAACTCCAATATCAACCCCGTAATCACAATCAAGCCAGAGCGCCGAAAGAACGTCGGTTCGTCCCGCGAACATTCCTGATAATGGCTCACTCATACGTCCTACTTCAGGAAACAACATGTCGAGCAATGGAATTGCAGTCAACATTGTTACGCGGCCTCTGTCAACAACAGAGCCCCCACGTACTCGCTCAAACCACGCCTTAACCAATTGTGTCGATGGTTCGTTGCGCAAGACCTCAAACATATTGAGCAATTTGTCCGACGAAAGCATCGATAAGTCGCCATCCACCCAACCGATAAGTGGTGTTTCACAATGGCGAAGCGAAGCCCAAATTGCGTCGCCTTTCCCATGACTTCCGCCGAAATCAACACACATGGTTTCTGTAGATATCACCAAAGCGCCAGCAGCCCTAGCAAGAGTTGCCGTTTCGTCTGTTGATCGATCATCAACCACGACAATGTTCGTTCGACGCTGATTCTTTGAATTAGCGGCTTCCCGGAGCGAACTAACCACTTCACCGATTGTTGCGGCTTCGTTTCGAGCTGGGACATATAGCGTTGAGTCAGCTATTCGACGTCTTGTAAACATGCACTGATCATGTCAGGAACACTGTTTCATTCATCTGTAATCGACGTAACAATGTGTCACGATCGCGTAACAAACACATGCCAGCAAAGGAAACATCCTGAGAACATGCGCCATGAGTGATTTCGTGGCACACTAAAAAGATGCAAACGCGCATACTGTTTGTCGAGGATGACAACAAGATTCGACACCTCATCACCACTTCTATGAACGAAGACGGATTTTTGGTCACCGATGTTGAATCTGGCGAAGATGCTCTAACTCGAATCGAGAACGATCAATTCGACATCGCAATTGTTGACTTACGCCTTCCCGGTATAAGCGGGCTTGAGGTTGTTCGTCGTGCACGTAAAACAACTGCTATTCCGATCGTGGTGCTCACGGCATTTGGCGACTCGCATGACGTAGTTGCGGCACTTGAAGCTGGAGCAGACGATTTTCTCAATAAACCAATCGGGACAAAAGAATTATCCGCTCGAATCCGAGCAATTCTTCGACGCATTAGCCCGCCAATCGAAGAGGTAACTGATTCGCATTTTACGTTCGGCACTCTAGCTATATCCATCGATCTACACGAAGCGACGTCAAGTGGAAGACAAATCGACTTAACTCGTACAGAATTTCAGGTCCTGAAAGAGCTCATTGTCCGCTCGCCAAAAATTGTTACTCGCCACGATTTGCTCGAGTCCGTCTGGGGTTATGACTATCTTGGTGACTCACGACTTGTTGATATGCAAATTTACCGACTGCGTTCAAAATTAGCCGAGTGCGAGGTTCCGGAATCGATTCAGACAATTCGTGGTGTTGGATTCAAAATAGTTGAGTAACACGTCTGGCGGCCGACTCGGGTTCCTATCGCTCCGATCTAAGGCGGTAGCGACAGGTGTCGTTATCGTCTTCCTTATATCGGGAGTAACAACGTCGTTTACATTATTTACAGTGCGCGCCTACATCACAAATCAGCGAATCACTAGTGCCACAAATCAAGCAGCAGTGCTCTCTCGTGAAGTTGCCAGACTATTGCGCGATGGCATCGAACCTAATAGTGCACTTGAAGAAATATCTGCGTCTTCAAATTCGATTCAGACTTTCCTCGAAACAATCAACTTTTCAATCACAGCTAGAGCCGGGACAGATATTTCAACAATTCCTGAGATGCTTCGCGCAAATGCGCATAACGGCACCCCTGGCCGACAGATATACAAACATGCGGGTACCCCTTACTTGGCCATGGCCTTTCCAATAGAAATTGAAAACTCAAGTAAATACGTGTTTATCAGCGTGGTAAGCCTTTCTGAACTGAACCGAATCATCGTGATCCTCGGGCGAATGCTCGTGATTGGTGTAATGATTGCGTCAATTCTTGGCGGCATCGTTGGATTATGGCTTTCACGACGCGTGAGTGAACCACTGAGACGTGTTGGGGACGCCGCTTTGCTAATTGCCGCTGGTGACTTGGCAATACAACTCCCCCATGCAAAGGAACCCGATCTCAACAAGATCAGTACGTCGTTTAACGAGATGACAAAAAGTCTTCGTAACCGAATTGATCGTGAAGCGCGCTTTGGGGCGGTCGTAAGCCATGAACTGCGTTCGCCGCTCACTGCAATACGATCCGCATCTGACCTCTTAGATTCACATCGTGCCGAGCTGTCTCCCCAACTAGCGTCGACCGTTGATTTACTTTCCGAACGCGTAGTTACGTTTCAAAAGATTCTTAACGATTTAATCGAAATTTCGAGATATGAATCCGGCAACGTACAACCGAACCTAGAAGAACTTAAAATCATTAGAATTCTCGAATCACTGTTGGCACGCCACCACATGGCCAAGGATGACTTTCTTGAAGCAACAAGCAGTGAAGATCAAACCGTATTAGTTGACGCCAAGCGATTTAAATATATTTTCGATAATCTAATTGATAACGCCACTCTCTACGCTGGTGGTATTGCAAAAATTCGAGTCGAAACCATTGATGACAATGTCTACGTACACTTCGATGACGCTGGCATTGGGATTCCACCGACGATGCAAAAATTGATTTTTGACCCATTTGTACGTGGAGCACGCCATTCCAATATTCATGGATCCGGTCTTGGTCTTGCAATTGCAAAAGAGCATGCAACAAATTTTCTTGGGTCTATTTCAGTTTCAACTAGCCCAGAAGGCGGCGCACGGTTCACGGTAGGCCTACAGAAAGGCAGCGAAGCCGAATGAACCTTAACAAACAGTTTCTCCCTGCCATCGTATGCACAGTGCTCCTTTCTGCTTGTGGAGTGAATACGGATTCTGGACCACGTTCACTTAACGTTGCTCAATACAAAGTTGCGCTTGCGGCACCTCTTGAATTTACCGCAGCAGAAATTGTTAGGCGAGCGAATCTCACTGGAGTCGTGATTTATTTTATCGATGGAATCGGCTTACGTCCTGTGGCCGCAGTGCAGTCTGGAAAGCCGGATCCACAGTCAATTATCAATCTTCTCGCAAATGTCGATGGCACTAGCGCCCCGCGTGTCGGCCTCAGATCTGCACTCGAGTTGGAAGCCGACATGGTAAAGAGTGCCGAACTTGTAGAAGAACTTGCAATAATTGACTTTGACCCGAGATTCAAGGACATCAAAGGTGCTGAACAGGTCTTAATCCTTGGGCAAGTTACATTGAGCATCATTGCTAATGGAATCGCTAGTGCGGTTCAATTTACAGTAGACAATAGTGAATTTGGCTTCACGAACTCTAAGGGTTTAATACTTTCGCGACCAGCCGAAAGATCGGACTTTGCAGATCTTCTTGCAATGTAACGCAAAGAAAGAGAGGTCTGCTGTAGCTGTGACGTCAGTGATGCACAACCACGGTCAACCAACTAGTCACCAAGACATTGTCTGAACGAATCAAGGTCTCGGCATAGTCTGAATCCGGCTCCTCTACATAGCGCTTAAAGAGGGCGCGGGAACCTACGTACGTGGTCACTCGCCCCGATCCTCCAACAGTACGTCAGCAATTCGCTTCGATGAGCGCTGTCGAACTGGCGCACCCAATCCATCAGTTCGTTTGGGTGGCGTGATCCAACCTTCGTCAACGCGGCCGAGGTATTTAGAAAGATACCGTTTGAGTTCTCTCACGCCAATGTGCATGTGAGTACATTACAAGACGATGCGGCTGCATGCACCTAATCAAAGTCGTTGCACCGCGTCTCATCCGGTTACGGTCACGCTGCGGGTATGCCAACCGGTGGCGCCGTCGGGGTCTGGACGACTCACCTGCTCAGTCTGCGTTTCGCCGCTGCGATCAGTCGCCCGCACCTGAATCGTGTACTTGCCAGGAGCGGCATCCCACTCATATATCCATTGGCGCCATGCATCAATAGTTACGTCGGCGCCAAGTCGGGCTTCGTGCCACTCGCCGTCGTTGATACGCACTTCAACCTTGGCCACGCCGCGCTGTTGAGCCCAGGCGATGCCAGCGATGGCGATGCGTCCGGCTGGCACACTCTGGCCACGGCGGGGAACATCAATGCGCGACTGCGTTTTTATCGGCGCATCGCGAGCCCATCCGCGCGGCACCCAATAGCCGACAGCTTCATCCCATGTGGTGAGGTCGATCCGGCTCAGCCACTTGGTGGCGCTCACATAGCCGTACAGCCCTGGCACGACCATCCGAGCAGGGAATCCGTGCTTCAGCGGCAACTGTTCGCCGTTCATGCCGATCGCGATCATCGTGTCACGGCCGTCGAGAGCGGCTTCGATGGGAAAGCCGCAAGTCCAACCGTCAACGGAAGTGGTAAACACCTGCGCCGCATCGGATTGGATACCAACTTCGGCGAGCAAGTCGGCGAGTAGCACGCCCTGCCACACAGCGTTACCGATGAGATCGCCCCCCACCTCGTTCGACACACAGGCAAGGGTTACGACCCGCTCAACCTGGGGTCTGGCGAGCAGGTCGGCATAGGTAAGTCGAAGCGGGCGATCCACTCGACCGCCAATTTCCACAGCCCACGTATCGAGGCGAATGCGCGGCACCGATAGCGCAGTGTCGATGCGATAGAAGTCATCGTTCGGGGTAACAAACGGCGTCGTCGGGCTGAGGGTCGCCTCGGCAGGAATGTCGGGTGCCGCCGAGATCACGTCGCCACCGAGGGAGCCATCGGTCGGCCTAGTTGGCAACTCGTTGGAGTTCGATACCTGAATACCCGCCAGTCGCCGACTCTCAAGCCGCTGGGCAAAGACCGTAGCCGCCACTGCACCTGCTGCCGCAGTGCCGGTGGCCAGCACGAACCGGCGTCTATCCCAACTTCTCGGAACACGCGATGCTCCAGGCATTGTCCTAGCCGGGTCGGCAGCGCGAATCACGCCGATCAGATACCAGATCAATACGGCACCTACGATCGCCCCGACAAGTGCAGGCACCGCGGACTTTGCGTCCTGTGTCGGTCGGCCAATTGCCACGTACGCTCCGAACACGCCAAACAGGCCGATCGCGACCGGTCCGACCTTCGGCCATCGCCGAGCAAGCAATCCCGTCACGAGCGCGAGCAGCGAAATCGTTGCCACCATCCCAACTCGCAGGGCGAATTTGTCGTTCGTGCCGAACCAATCAATGGCACGAATTTTCAACCATTTTGGCGTGCGATCGATGAACTCGCTGCCGACCGCGTCGAGCGGCGAGTTGACGTCGAGAATCGCTGCCACCAGTAGTCCGACACAAACAGCAACAACAGCGGCAATCAGACCGCAAAGTGGCCCGGCCCATCGTGGCGCCGGCGCGGGTTGTGCGCGTGGTGCGCCGGGATCGACTTCAGGTGAAGTGAGGTCAGTGACCATGCTTTTCGCGGTTGATGACGTCGTTGATACGTTGCACAAG
>Ga0209702_10010284_pt1 | contig 10084 bp, 9 predicted proteins | sample FRY01_FD_187210 | JGI IMG/M metagenome (GOLD analysis project Ga0209702, IMG submission 187210) | Freshwater microbial communities from Lake Fryxell liftoff mats and glacier meltwater in Antarctica - FRY-01 (SPAdes) (version 2) | ecosystem: Environmental > Aquatic > Freshwater > Ice > Glacier...
GGATGTGGTGCAGCTGTTTTACGGCTGGCTGAATGATTATGTGCAGGCTGACCTGATTCAGCCTTTGCCCGCCGCGATTTTCCCGGTGGAAAAGATCGAAGCCGAGTTTTTCCCCATGGTTCAGGCGATGAAAATCGACGGGCAATATATGGCGCTGCCGACCGCCGTACGCTCGCTCGCGCTGTTTTATAACAAGAGGATGTTTGCAGAGGCCGGGATCACGGCGCCGCCCGCAAATCTGGATGAATTGGTGGAAATGGCCGCCAAGATGACCACCAAGGACGGGGCCGGCAACATCACCGCCGAGGGGTTTACAAGCGGGATGACCGCGCAAGACCACCATTGGCTGCGCGAGGTGCTGGTGCGCCAATTCGGCGGTGCGCCCTATTCCGACGACAACAAAACAGTGACCTACAACACCGAAGCGGGCGTGAAGGCGTTGCAGTTTTATGCCGATATGGAGCAAAAGCACCAGATCACCAAATCCACCTTCATGGACGAGCCGCAAGCCGCGTTCAAGGCGGGCCGGGCAGGGATGCATATTGACGGATCGTTCCGGATTGGGGCCTTGAAAGACACGCGCGGCCTTGATTGGGGTGTCGCGGAATTGCCTGCGGGGCCGGACGGGTCCAAATCCAACTATGCCAGCTATTGGGTGAACGCGATCACCTCAAAGGCGGAGGGGGAGAAATATGAGGCCGCCGTCAAGTTCATGGAATACATCACCTCTGATGAGGCGATGCAGATATGGCTGGATACGGTTGGCGAATTGCCCGCCAAACCATCAGCCGCGATGACCGAAAAGAACCTTGCCGACCCGGTGTTCGGGCCTTTTGTGGCAGGGCTTGGCTATGCCAATACCACCGTGTTCGTGGACGAGTCCGGGCAGCGCCAGGTTCTGGTTGATGCGGTCAGCCGGATGTTCCTTGAAGGTCAATCGGCGGCAGATGCATTGGCTGCCTCTGCCACGGCGGAACAGGCGATTTTGGACGGGTATTACAAGAAGTAATACGTCCTGAACAAGCGGCCCGGGTAAGCGGGCCGCCTATTTGCTTTATGATCCCGATGGGGCCAAAATGTCAGTCTATCGCAATCTTTCGATCCGCCAGAAACAGGTGGTCTGGGCGTGGGGCTTTTTGGCCCTGCCGATCCTGTTTTATGTGGTGATCCGGTTTTATCCCACGTTCAACGCCATCGTCCTCAGCTTTCAAAGCTGGAATCTGCTTGGCCCGCGCGAATGGGTGGGGCTGGAGAATTACGCAAAGCTGTGGAATGACCCGGTATTTTGGAAAGTGTTCGGAAATACCTTTGTGTATCTGATCCTTGGCACGCCCATATCCCTCGTCCTCAGCTTCATCATTGCCTATCAGCTCGACAAAACCCGCTTGCTGCACAGCACCCTTCGCGCGCTGTATTTTCTGCCCTTTCTTACTTCGACGGTCGCGATGGCTTGGGTCTGGCGGTGGTTTTACCAGCCCGTGCCGATTGGGTTATTCAACAATTTTCTGGCCTCCCTTGGTGTTGCCCAAATTAATTTCCTGAATTCCACCACCAATGCGCTGCCCTCCATCCTGATCCCGGCGATCTGGGCGGGGCTTGGCTTTCAAATCATCATCTTCATGGCAGGCCTGCGCGCCATTCCCACCAGTTATTATGAGGCGGCCCGGATTGACGGCGTGTCCAACTGGACCATTCTGCGGGAAATCACGCTGCCTCTGCTGAAGCCGACAATCGTGTTTCTGGTCGTGTTCTCCTCTATCGGGTTTTTGCGCATCTTCGATCAGGTGTTCAACATGACCACCAACAACCCCGGCGGGCCTTTGGACAGCACCAAGCCCTTGGTGTTGATGATCTATCAAACCGCGTTTTCCAGCTTTGACATGGGATATGCCGCAGCACAAACCGTTGTGCTGTTCACGATATTGCTGACCGTCAGCTTGATGCAACTCTATGTGCTGAGGGAAAAACCATGACGGACGTTCGCGCCAGCGCCGACAGCCTGATGCGCAAGCCCGCAAAAGGCCCGCGTGACCCGTATTCCATCCTGCGCTGGACCTTGCTTGCGATGGGCGCGATTGTCATGGTGATGCCGATTGTCTACATGCTGTCGGCCTCTATCAAATATCCATTCGAGATGTATGATCTGAACATCATCCCCAAAGAGCCGACGTTCGAGAATTACACCTATGTTCTTTCGGATGGCCGCTTTCTGCGCTGGTTCGCCAATTCGTTCCTGATCGCCACGCTGACCACGATTTCGGCGGTGTTTTTCGATGCCCTCGTTGGCTATGCGCTGTGCAAATTCACCTTTCGGGGCAGGACTTTCGTGTTCATTGCGATCCTGTCCACGCTGATGATTCCCACGGAAATGCTGGTGATCCCGTGGTATCTGATGTCGAAAACCTTTGGCTGGCTGGACAGTTACTGGGGCATCATGTTTCCGGGCATCATGACCGCGTTTGGAACATTCTTGATGAAACAATTCTTTGAAACCGTCCCGGATGATTTCTTGGAAGCGGCACGGATTGATGGGTTGAATGAGTTTCAGATATGGTGGTCGGTTGCCCTGCCCTTGGTCGCGCCCGCCTTGTCCGCCCTTGCGATTTTCATCTTTCTTGGCAACTGGACCGCGTTCCTGTGGCCCCTGATCGTCACCAATTCACAAGAACTTTACACGCTGCCCGTAGGCCTTACCACGTTTAGCGTGGAGCAAGCGGTGGAGTGGGAGTTGATCATGACCGGGGCGGCCCTTGCGACCATCCCTACCCTGATCGTGTTTCTGATCTTTCAACGATTCATCATTCGCGGCGTTGCCATGGCTGGGCTGAAAGGATGACTGATACCACCAAATTCCCCGATCCGGCTTACCGCGACACGGTGCTTGCCCCGTTGTTTGATGCGGCTAAAACCCATTATGCGCCCGGCGTGCGGGCCATCAACCGCGCGCATCTGGTGATGCTGGCGGAAGAAGGCATCTTGCCGCGCGCCGTGGCGGGGCAGATTGCAAGGGCGCTGGTCGCGATTGATGCAGAGCTAGACCTGCCCGCCTTGACCTATACCGGAGAGCATGAGGATTACTTTTTCCTTGTGGAGGCAGAGTTGAAACGCCGCCTTGGCCCCGATGTGGCGGGGGCTTTGCACACGGCCCGGTCGCGCAATGATATGGACCATACGGTGTTCAAGCTGGTCTTGCGCGCCAAAACCGACCGGCTGCTGGCGCAATGCATGGACCTGGCGCAGGCGCTGATTGGTACAGCACGGCGCGAACGTGACACGCTGATTGTCGCCTACACCCACGGCCAACCCGCGCAGCCTTCAACCTACGGCCATTATCTCGCCGCGATGATCGAGGTGTTTATCCGCGATGGCCAGCGCTTATGCGATGCGCGCGAAGGCTTGGACCATTGCCCCATGGGGGCGGCCGCCATCACCACCTCGGGCTTTGCGATCAATCGCCACCGCATGGCGGAGTTGTTGGGTTTTGCCGCCCCCATGCGCAATTCCTATGGCTGTATTGCGTCTGTGGATTATGTCACCGGCCTTTATTCGGCGATCAAGCTAATGTTTTTGCATATGGGACGGGTGATCCAAGACATGCAGTTCTGGTCGGCGTTCGAGGTGGGGCAGCTTTATGTCCCCAATTCCATGGTGCAAATATCGTCCATCATGCCGCAAAAGCGCAACCCGGTGCCGATTGAACATTTGCGCCATCTGGCATCCATGACCGTGGGGCGTTGTGACGCGGTGGTGAACACCATGCACAACACGCCGTTCACCGACATGAACGACAGCGAGGGTGAGGTGCAGGTTGCAGGTTACAGCGCCTTTGACGGCGCCGAACGCGTGCTGGCCTTGTTGCGCGCGCTGATCCCGGCCTGTTCGATCCGCGCCGACCGGGTGGCGGCCAACATGGATGCGGCCTGTGTGACGGTAACGGAACTGGCCGACACTTTGGTGCGCAGCGAAGGTATCAGCTTTCGGCAGGCGCATGAAATTGCGGCAACAACCGCGAAAGATGTGATTGGGCGCGGGGTGGCACTGGGCCAGGGTTTTGATGCCTTCCGGCTTGCCTTCATCACCGAGACCGGGCGCAAACCCGGGCTTGATGCAAGCGGCTTTGCCGATGCCGTTAGCCCCCAAACCTTCATCACCCGGCGCGACCGTTTCGGCGGGCCAGCGCCCGCGGCGCTGGACGCTGCCTTTGTTCACTACGAATACGAGCTGGCCGAAAGCTTTCAGATACACCAATTGCGCCGAGACAGGATGGCCCAAGCCACAAACGATCTTGACGCCGCCTTCAACGCTTTAGCAACGGAGTAACCCATGGCCACTGTCGCCCTTCGCAATCTGGTCAAGGCTTACGGGAAAACCGAAGTGCTGCATGGCATCAATCTGGAGGTGGCGGACGGCGAATTCGTCGTGTTTGTCGGCCCTTCGGGATGCGGCAAATCCACCACCTTGCGGATGATTGCGGGGCTGGAGGATGTGTCCAGCGGCGAGGTGCAGATTGGCGGCAAAACCGTGAACCATCTGGAACCGAAAGACCGTGATATCGCCATGGTGTTCCAGAACTACGCGATTTATCCGCATATGTCGGTGCGCAAGAATATCGGCTTTGGGCTGCGAACCTCTAAAATGTCGAAACCCGATAAGGCCAAGCGAATCGAGGAGGTCGGCGCGATCTTGTCGATGACCGACTACCTTGACCGCAAGCCCGCGCAGCTTTCAGGCGGCCAGCGCCAGCGCGTGGCGATCGGGCGCGCCATGGTGCGCGACCCTGCGGTGTTCTTGTTTGATGAACCGCTGTCGAATTTGGATGCCCAGTTGCGCACCCAGATGCGACTGGAGATCAAAAAACTGCATCAGCGCATGGGGACCACGATCATTTTCGTGACCCATGATCAGGTGGAGGCGATGACCATGGCCGACCGGATCGTGATTATGAAAGACGGGTTTATCCAGCAAATAGGCACCCCTTCGGAAGTGTTCCACCAGCCCGCCAATATTTTCGTGGCGCAGTTTATCGGCGCGCCGTCCATGAACATGCTGCAAGGGCAAGCGCAGGGCGACAGCGTGACTGTGGCAGGGCGTTCCATTGCGCGCGCCACCGGCCAAACCGGGGCCGTGACAGTTGGCATCCGCCCTGATGACCTACGTGTGACAGACGGCCCCGGCAGTTTTGAAGGCCGAATCTCGGTGCTGGAACCCCTCGGCGCCGAAACGCTTGCCTATGTCGATATTGGCGGGGTGGAGGTGGTGGCCCGCGCCGATGGTCGCACCCCGCCCGCCCTCGGGGCCATGGTGCAATTGGCGGTGGACCCTGCCAACCTGCATCTGTTCGGCGCGGACGGGGTTGCGATCCGATGACCGACCGCGCGCGCCAGGGGGCTAAACAAAAGGGCAAGCGGGTGCTTTGCACCGGGCGCCTTTATTGCGATCTGGTGATGTCGGGCCTGTCGGGCGCCCCCAAACCGGGGGAGGAGGTTTATGCCAGCGGCCTTGCCCTGACAGCGGGCGGTGGGGCCTATATCACTGCGGCCTATCTTGCGGCTTTGGGGCGCGATACCGGGTTGGCGGCGATCATTCCTGCGGAACCATTTGCGGGGGCGATTGCTTCGGAACTGGCGGATGCGGGGCTGGATCTTGGCCCCTGCACCTTTGCCCCGCCGGGGGTGGACCCGCAAATCACCGTGGCGCTGATTGCAGGCGGCGACCGCGCCTTTGTCACCCGCCGCGCCGGCCCTGCGGTGCCCGAGGGTCTTGGCGCATTGCTGGACAGCGGCGCGTGGGACCATCTGCATATCGGCGAACTCGCCAGCCTGGTAGAGATGCCCGAAACACTTGCCCGCGCCAAGGCGGCGGGGATGACCGTGTCCCTCGATTGCGCGTGGGACGCCGATGTTTTGGCGCGCGGCGACCTTGCGGCGCTGTTGCGCGGGGTGGATGTTTTCCTGCCCAACCGCGCCGAGGCCGATGCCTTGATCCGCCACGCCCCGCTTTTGGCGCATGCGGATCTGGTTGTGGTCAAGGATGGGGCTTCGGGCGCGGTGGCCCATACCGCCGCAGGCCCGTTGCACCGCCCCGCTTTGTCGGTGGAGGTTGTTGATACAGTGGGCGCAGGCGATGCCTTCAACGCGGGGTTTTTGGACCAATGGCTGAAAGGGGCCGCCTTGGGCGATTGTCTGGACGCAGGTGCGCAAACCGCAAGTGCCGCCCTTGGCCGCATCGGCGGCGCACGCGGCCTTGGGCGCTTGGCGCGGCATCGCACCGCTGCGGAATAGCTGCTTGATAACTGCTGTAGGCCATCCTGCAAAACCCGCTTTTCAGGCTGTGGGTTCAATGTCAGACAGGGACAAAGGCCGCGCGCAAGCAAGACAGGATTGACCCGAATGACCCTTCGAACCACATCCATTGTTCTTTCGGCTCTTCTGGCCCTGACCTTGCCCGCCACCGCACAAGATCACACAGGGGTTAATCTGGACAAGGCAGCCACCGGCCAACCCGGCGGTGTGGCGCAATATGACATGGCCATGGCGCTTTACGCGCTGGGCGTAACCCATAAGGATGCGCTTTTGGCGCTGACGGCGGCAAAACTGGCAGCAGGGGTGCAGATAACGGAGGTGACGCGCGATGGCGTGCAAACGCAGGCCGAGGCCATGCCCGAAGAGGAGGGAAGCGCCACGCGCCCCGCGGATTTGGCCATAATGCTTGCCGCCGCGCGCGATTTCGCGGGAGAGGATGAAACCTTTCTGGGCGTGATCGAAGGCATTGAACGCGACAGCGCGCCGGGCCGGATTGGCGGGGCCGCGCGCGAATTGAACCCTTTGCCGGGGGGCGCTGCGGACCGTTGGAAAATCCCCTTCTACGGTAGTTCCTATGCCGAGATCGGGGTATTTGGTGATGGTGACACGCCCTTGGCGGTCATCATCACGGATGAGAATGGCAACGAAGTGACCTGCCCATCGCGAACATTTAACACGTTTTACTGTGCCTTCGTGCCTCGCTGGAACGGGTATTTTGAGGTTTTGGTCACGAATGAAGGCCGCCTGCGCAACAGCTATTTTCTGCTGACCAACTAAGCGGCCCTCACCCCCCCACCGCCTATTTCCCGAACTTCCCCCGCAGCGCATCGGCAAAAGGGTTGGCCGATGGGGCCAAAGGCGCGCTTTGCATCTGCGCGGGCTTTGGCGAGGCTTTGGGTTGGCCCTTTGCTTGCGGCGCAGCGCGCCGTTCTGCCGCCAGTTCGCGGGCATCACCGCTGTCTTTCTTCATCGTCAGGGCAATGCGCTTGCGGGCGGCGTCCACCTCCACCACACGCACCATGACCACATCGCCGGCTTTCACCACTTCATGCGGATCGCTCACGAATTTATCCGCCAGTTGGCTGACATGGACCAAGCCGTCCTGATGCACGCCAATATCCACAAACGCGCCAAAGGCCGCCACATTGGTCACGGTGCCTTCCAGCATCATCCCGGGTTTGAGGTCTTTGATATCCTCCACCCCTTCGGCAAAGGTCGCGGTCTTGAACTCTGGCCGGGGGTCGCGGCCGGGTTTCTCCAACTCTGCCAGGATGTCCTTGATGGTGGGCAGGCCAAAGCGGGCATCGACAAATTGCACCGGGTCAAGTTGCGCCAGTTTGGGCGATCCCATCACCTCACGCAGATCACGCCCACAGGCCGCCACAATCTTTCGCGCGATATCATAGGCTTCGGGATGGACGGAGGAGGCATCCAGCGGCTCTGCCCCACCCGTGATGCGCAAAAACCCCGCTGCCTGTTCAAACACCTTTGGGCCAAGTCGCGCCACTTTCAGCAAATCGCGCCGTTTGGCAAAAGGCCCGTTGGCATCGCGGTGGGCGACAATCGCCTCGGCCAACCCCGGCCCCACACCCGACACACGGGCCAGAAGGGGGGCCGATGCGGTATTCAAATCCACCCCCACCGCATTCACCGCATCCTCCACCACCGCCTCCAATGATCGGCCCAAACGGTGCTGGTCCACGTCATGCTGATATTGCCCCACACCAATGGCTTTGGGTTCGATTTTGACAAGTTCGGCCAGCGGATCCTGCAATCTGCGGGCAATGGAAACCGCCCCGCGGATCGATACGTCCAAATCCGGGAATTCCTTTGCCGCCAGTTCTGACGCGGAATAAACTGATGCGCCTGCCTCCGAGACAATCACCTTGGTCGGTTTTTTCGCTGTTGTTGGCAGCACCGCAAGCAGGTCTGCGACCATCTTTTCCGTCTCGCGGCTGGCCGTGCCGTTGCCAATCGCGATCAGCCCCACGCCATGCTTGCCGATCAGTTGCGCGATGGTCACTTGCGCGCCGCGCAGGTCGTTCTTGGGCTGGAACGGATAGACCGTGTCAAAACCCAGCAGCTTGCCCGTGGCATCAATCACACACACCTTGACCCCGGTGCGAATGCCCGGATCAAGCCCCATGGTGGCGCGCCCCCCCGCAGGGGCCGCCAACAACAGGTCTTTCAGATTGCGCGCGAAAACGCGAATGGCTTCGGCCTCGGCACGGTCGCGCAGGTCGCCCATCAAATCCAGCGTCAGACTGGTTTTCAGCTTGATGCGCCACGCCCATGCCGCCACCTCACGCAGCCAGATATCGGCCTTGCCGGTGCCGCCCGCGTTCAGGGCCGCGCCGCAAGACGCTTCACAGGGCGATGCCCCGCGCGCGGCGTCTGGGTCCACCTCCAGATCAAGCGTCAAAAAGCCTTCATTCCGGCCGCGCAGCATGGCCAGAACACGGTGCGAGGGGGCGGAATGCCACGGTTCGGAATGGGTGAAATAATCGGAAAATTTGGCGCCCGCCGCCTCTTTGCCGAGCACAACGCTGGCGGACAGGCGAGCTACCGATTTCATATGGTTGCGCAGCTTGCCCAAAAGCCCCGCATTTTCGGCCAGCCCTTCGGCGATAATATCGCGCGCGCCTTCCAAAGCGGCTTTGGTATCGGGCACCTCGGCAGTCACAAACCCTGCCGCCATAACCAAGGGATCAGCGCTGCGATCCGCCAAAATGCCATCGGCCAGTGGCCCCAGCCCGTTTTCACGGGCAATCATTGCGCGAGTGCGCCGCTTTGGCTTGTAGGGCAGATAGATGTCTTCAAGTTCGGCCTTGGTCACGGCTTTGATCAAGCCTGCGGTCAGATCGGGCGTCATTTTGCCCTGTTCCGAGATGGACGACACGATCGCCGCGCGCCGCGCTTCCAATTCGCGCAAGTAGGTCAGCCGTTCCGCCAAGTTGCGCAACTGCGTGTCATCCAGCCCGCCTGTGACTTCCTTGCGGTAGCGGGCGACGAAAGGCACCGTCGCCCCCCCATCCAGCAACTCAACTGCGGCGGCAACTTGCCCCGGTTTGGCGTTGATTTCTGTAGCGATAAGGCGGTTGAGGCGGGCGACTAGATCTGGGGTCATGGGCATTTCCGAACTAAGGGAAACCGGACCATAGCCAGCGCGCGCGCCGGGGCCAAGGGCCTAGATCAGGGGAATCAGCGGGATGCCACCGCCACAGGCTGAAAGCAGCGTCAAAAGGCCAAGAGTGATCAGGGTTTTCATCGGGTTGTTCCTTATAAAATCCTCATCAGCTTGGCGCTTTTTGGACTTCATCGCAATCCGTATAGGGGAATGGTACCACGTCCCCGGCTCGAACGGGGGACCTCTTGATCCACAATCAAGCGCTCTAACCAACTGAGCTAACGCGGCACTTGGGGGCGATTTAGACTGGGCGCAGAGTGAATGCAAGACCCTTTGGACCGCTTGCCCCGCGCAAGGCTTCAGTTTATGCCGGGAAAAACCGGATGGATCAGGGGATTTGGCATGGGTATCGACAAACAAAGCGAACAGGCGGCGAATTTGCAGATCGGGCCGACCAGCCTTGGCATGGTGCGGATTTATGTGGAGGGCGAGGGTGTCGATCTGCCCCTCGATTTCGACCCCGATGAGGCGGAGGAAATTGCCGAAGAATTGCGCGCTGCCGCCGCCGCTGCCCGCTCAATGGGGGATGGCGGGGCAAAGGGCAAGAAAAAGCGTTAGGCGTTATTCGACGGCGGTGCCAAGCACCGCAATCGCC
>Ga0209702_10010286_pt1 | contig 10082 bp, 8 predicted proteins | sample FRY01_FD_187210 | JGI IMG/M metagenome (GOLD analysis project Ga0209702, IMG submission 187210) | Freshwater microbial communities from Lake Fryxell liftoff mats and glacier meltwater in Antarctica - FRY-01 (SPAdes) (version 2) | ecosystem: Environmental > Aquatic > Freshwater > Ice > Glacier...
GTATCCCCCCGACCAACTACACCTCTAATGTTCCAGGAAACAACTCATGTAATTTATTGCAGGGGTAATCAGCGATTACGTCCAGCACTTTTTTGAGCCATTTTTCGGGATTAACGTCATTGAGTTTGCAGTTAGCGAAAAAAGTATAGAACATAGCTGTTCGTTTTGCACCTTGGTGTGATCCTGCAAAGAGGTAATTTTTTCGTCCCAGAGCTATCGGGCGGATTTTGTTTTCGATGGCATTATTGTCTATGTGATATTGACCATTTTCAAGATAATTCATCAGACTAGACCATAAATTAGTACAATATTGAATAGCTTTTCCCATAAGTGATTTTGGCAAAACAGCGTTTCGCTCTTGATGAAGCCATTTACCAAGATCGTTGATGATTGGTAAAGCTTCTTCCAAACGAATCGCATGTCTTTCTTGCACAGATAAATCCGACGTTTTTCTTTCGATGGCATACAGTTTTTGGATTTCTGACAATACATGCGATGCTCGCTTTTGATCTTGTGCTAGTGCTTTTTCAAAATACCGTCGTGCATGTGCCCAGCAAGCTAAATGTTTCACATCAGGACTTAAACAATAGTGGTTGTATACTTTGTATCCATCGGTTTGTAAGGTTCCACGAAAGTCCATAAGGATATGACGCGGAGCATCTGTTCCACGGCCTTTTTGGTAATCAAAGACACACATTTTAGACAAAACCGCATGGTATGCCCATAGATAACCCAAGTGCGTTTGGCCTTTCTTGTCACTGTCTAACACCTTTAATGTCGTCTCATCGGCTTGTAAATAGCGTTGGTTTTTCACATGTTCCACCATCCGATCGTAGAGTATCTCCAAAAGATTTCCGCATTGCGCCACCCAAGAATCTATCGTAGATGGCGCAATGACTATATCGGCTCGTTTGAAGATTTGTTGTTGGCGATAAAGCGGTAGATGATCCACGTACTTGCTAACCAAAATTTGTGTCAAAACCGAGTTTCCCGCCAAACACTTCTCGATGGGTCTGGATGGAAGTGCTGCAATTTTAATTTCTAGTGTCTTTTTGTTGACGTATTTCGGGCGGATGATTCTGCGTTTGAAAAACTGAGCTGGTGTGTACTCCAAAATCTCTGTGATTTCTTCGCCCATTTTCACCATGTCTTCTGAAAGACCTTCTGGCTCTATAATTTCTTCAACCACCGGAAGATTTTCAGGCAATTTATTGCGACCAAAGTGTTTCGATGGTTTTTCACGCTCATAAGTGATTTTTTCCTTCACAGGAGTAGTATCTGCCAAAGCTTCTTGGGAGGCAAACTCTTCAAATAAAAGATGAAATTGGGCTGTATCTTCTGCAATAAAGCGCTCTTTTTTCGAACCAAAAAGCATGCGTTGCAAGTGAGCAATGATCAAATCTTTTCGAGCAATGTCCTCATCTTTTTTTTGATTGGAAGATTCGAGGTTTTGATTGGATTTTCGGAACGCCAAAAGTTGTTGAATCAACTCTTGTTTTGTCCTATTTTCCAACTCATTTTCCATTGGTCAAAGATAGGTTAAAACCTTTAATTTTACTGATGTTCAACGCAAAAGTAATCAACAATTTAATTGGATAAATATCGCTTTCTTTTCTTGGTTTTCTCAAAGTCTATTCCGTGTAAAATCATGAATAATTCTTCTTTTGAAAGTTCGCTATTGAGAGCGTTTACACCAGAAGTTGGACGTTTAAAAGTACCTTTTTCCAAGCGTTTATGAAAAATCGCCAAACCATCGCGATTCCAGTGCAAGATTTTCAATCGAGTGCGCTGCCCATTCATAAAAACGAACAAATACCCCAAAAGCGGATCCAACTCCATGTGATCCAAAACCAAGCCATACAAACCATCAAAACCCTTGCGCATATCCGTAGGTTTCGCATACAGAAATACTTTCGAAGCCTCCTCTAACCCAAATAAACTCATGCAAAAACCGTGATTTTGACTCCCGAGGGTGCTTCGATTTCGAGTACTTTACCAACCTTCACTTCATTCCAAGAATTGGGATCTAGCTCCCGAAAACCAACTTTCAATGGCACCTGGTTTGCCTTCCATTTCACCAACCAATAATTGAATTTGGCTTCGCTGTATTCCTTGTCTTGCAAAAAATCGATTTTCAACTTCCCTGAAGCAACCCATGCTTCAACTTCTTTAAACATTTTTTCCTGTAAATTCACTGTGCTCTTTTTGAGCGCAAAGATCAGGATGTTTTAGTAGTTGAGCAAGATGTGGTTAGTCGGGCGGATACATACTTGTAGGCAATTACATCATCAATATGAACATAAAGGTATTTTTTATACAGAAATGAAAATATGCGAATAAATGGCAATATTGTTTTGTTTCTAAATTCATGATTAATATCTCGATGGCTATTCTCATCAACTAACTCTAAATTTCCTTCCACAATAGCTGAACTGTGTTTTTCGAAGTAATCCAGATGTATTGAGTTTAAAGTTTTATCTCTTGCTCCAATTAAAATATTGTAATCTAGTCCAATTCCTTTGCAATTAATTTGTAGTCCACTTTCTTTCTGCATTTTAGATGAACTCTCTAAGGTTTTATTATAAGCTGAAATAGAAACCGTTTGTTTGTAAATTTTAAAAATTGACATTAATTTTTCAAAAGTAAAAACTCCAATTTCTCGTTTTATTACTTGTATATCATTGTTTGAAATATTAAAACTTACATTTTCTAAAATTGAACAAATTTTTAGTGAAATGGTAAATCGGACTAGTTTTATTTGAAATTTTGCTGCGTTATGTTTATACGGTATCATTTTAACGGGATATTTTCTTCCAACAAATTCAACATCAGCGTTGTATGTATTAGTTTTAATCAAATCAGATAAATTCCAAAGATCTGACAATGATTTTATTTTGGTATCCCATAAATCATTTACAGCTAAAGAGGATGCATTTACATTATTTTCTAAAAATTCTTTTGTTAGAAAAGTTTTATCATCATTACTTAAATTAGTGTCATTAAATAAGGTAAACCTTAAAAATTCATCGCTTATTTCATAAGGATTGAATTCAACTAAATTGTCGTTTCGGTCACAGTTTTCTAAAAGGTTTTCTGCCTCTTCCAAATCTAACGGGTTTGTCTGTATGTATTTTTCAATTGTTTCTTTATTAATCATCAAGTTCTCCATTATTTTTTTTATTAATATCTCTTTACAATTTGTCAAATCTTCACCACCTCCATCAAATGGATTGTAGCAGATACACTTCCACCACTATATTTCTTAAGATCGATACCGTAGGTGCGGATAAAAGCTTCCTGTACTTCTATACCGCCATTTACTGCCATTGGGTTGGAAGCATATTTTGATGCAACTTGCACACTCATTCCTTTTTGCAAGCGAACTCCATTTGCGTTTGCATTTTGTTTTACTGTAATTTTAAATAATGCCATAATTCTTATTTTTTATAAAAGTAGAATTAGACAAAGTCAAAAGATGCCCACCTAAAAAACTTAAAATTTTTCAAAATCTATTTTCCAATTTTTTCCGATAAATCCGCAGTTACTATTTTCATGTTCGATGGAAGTAAACAATTTCATTTTCCTATTGATTCAACGTCTCTGGAAGTAGTAGTGTAATTAAATTACTTTTTCATTTAATGACATATTTACACAATAAGACCGTTGCAAGATAAAAAAGGTACTAACTATCTTAATGTCAACAATTTAATTGGTTATTTGGGTGTGTGTTTCGATTTTTTTCTTATCTTTAAGAATGAAAAAAGAATAGAAATTAGGTTTTGCAGATTTTATGGTTGAGAAAAGGAAAATTAAGTAAGAGTTTTTCAATCAAGTAAATCTCCTCGTGGATTGGAGGCAAATTTCTAACGTCATCAGTAAGCATTACCAAAAAGGAGCAATTGTAATAGACGCTTCATCTTATGATGGATTAGTTTTATTCAAAATGGCATTATTGCAAACTAGGTATGAGTTGCCAAAGCTTCGAGATGATAAACTCTAAATGCAAAAGGAAATATACATTAAACTACCTCATCCGTTTTGAAGGCAAAACAATTAAGAAGCCGTCAGGATTGTACATCGGAGAAAAGAACTGGATCAACGAAAGGAAACCGTTCAAGGCTCAACGAACGAAATATAACGAATTCAAGGGGTTTTAGATGGGAAGCAATCCAATTTTAAGTACTTACCAAACTTTGATACGATGGAAGGATAAATAAGCCGAAAAATAAACACCAACTATTTTGTTAACTTGGAAAAAATTAATCAAAATCACCAACTATTTTGTCTATTACACCAAAAATTGTAATTTAACTCCAACGCTTTAAAATAAGTTTTACCCAATTATTACTAAAATGAACAAAGGAATCCACTAAGCGTTCTTATATTTGCAAAAAAAATAGTTTCAGAAAATGGCAATTACGATAACTGACGAATGTATCAACTGTGGAGCCTGCGAGCCGGAATGTCCAAATAATGCAATTTACGAAGGAGGAGCGGAATGGAAATTTTCGGATGGAACGACTTTGAAAGGTATTGTTAATACCCTAAACGGTGATGAAATTTTAGCAGATCACTCCTTTGAACCTGTAAATATGGACGTTTATTTTATTGCCCATGAAAAATGTACAGAATGTGTTGGATTCCATGATGAACCTCAATGTGCCGCCGTTTGTCCTGTTGATTGTTGCGTTGACGATCCTGATTACAGAGAGTCAGAAGACGAACTTTTGGCAAAGAAAAACTTTATGCACCTATAATTTTTTATCTTTCTCTTTCAGGAAGTTAAATTTATTTTTACTGCTTATTTTTTTTGGATTCACAACTCAAACTGTAGTTGCACAAGAAAATGATTCACTTATTTTTTCCAAAGGTAATTTTACAGGAAAAAACATAAGTGTTTATTTTATTCCTGTGGACGTAAAAGTGGATAAAAGCTTTCAAACGGCTATTGAATCTTTATTTTTGAAAAGTAGAATTAGCATCAATTCTTATGTGTTACCTATTTATCGCAGAGAGAAGGATTTGGAAACGGATTTTTGGTCTAATCCCCCGATTGATAGCATGCGTTTTTCGAGAGAAATGAAAAGCATGCGAGACAAATACTTTAAAAGTTTCCCAAGTAAAAATCCTAACGCAATATATTTTTTCATAATAAAAGGTTTTACCAACGAGCAAATTAGAGCTTATTCAGTTCCAACAAAAGGATTAGTTTTCATTAAAAATGGAAAGGATTCAACTTTTTTAAAAACAATCGCTTACCACATCGGCTCGTCTTTTGGTTTACAACAGTCACTAGATTCTACTAATATTATGTTTCCTAAAATGGGTTTCGGGTTGACTTGGGAACAATGTTTACAGCTAAGAAAAAATCCAATTACACTCTCATTATTTGATGATTACGAATTTGTTCGAACTAATAATGGTCTGAATGCTTACTATTTTTGGGAAGAAGATAAAAACGGATTTTTTGAAGTCGATAGTCTAAATCCAACGAATGGAATTTTAAGGCCTTTTAAACGGAATTATTTAACGTATTACGTAAAAATCGACAATGTGTTTTTCAATCCATTGTTTAAAGTTTTCACCAAAACGATTTGTTTGCTCCACCTGATTGGGATTGCGCTTGCAATTGTCTTAATATTTATCATAAGGCGAAAAATTAATAAGCGATTGACTGAAAAAAAGGGGTTTTTTAAGCGTCAATCTTTGCGAAGTTTGAAATGGTTGGCTTGGCTAGCTTCAATTGCCTTGGTTTATTTTGCATTTTGGCTTGTCGATTGGTTTTTTCAAAATAGCATTGTAAAAACACATCGATTAAAGGATTTTAAAGGATTTACTATTAAAGAACTTATGTCTGAGATGAACAATAAAGATTTGTTTACAAAGCATTTTAATCATACGGTAAGTAGCTACATTTTTCAACGCCGAAATCAAGATTGGTATGTTTTAAAGCGCAATAAAGTATTGTATTTCGACATTTTTAAAAGTGACGTAAAATTTAAAGCAAAGTTTGTTAACTCAAGTAATTGGTTAGAATTAAATTCTAAAAATTTAGTGCACAATGCCAAAAGTCATTACCTTGTTTTTAGAGAGAGAGATAGTTCTGGTAAAATCATAAATGAGCGCGTTTACAACCATTTAGGCGTTGATTTGAGTAATCGTTTTAAGATTTTAGATCCAGTGAAGCGAATATTGGTTTTCGTTAATGGCTACCGACCTGTTTCGATTAGCAATTCACTTGAACAGAATTTAACCGATATTCAAAACAAAGGAACCGAGTATCCAAACTCAAAAAACTATTTGTATAGCTATGACCGTTACAATTATTGGAGACCTTGGAATTCAATTGATTTATTGTTTCAAAATCGCATCAATCCAGGAGAAGTTTGGTATGCCGATGGGCATCATTCCGTTTCGACCTCTAACCATGGTTCATTGGTGAATTTCACAACTAACTCAGGTATTTATCCGAAGCCTTGTAAATTGAAGAAGAAACACACCTGTTACCAAACAACTATTGCAGGAAATAAAAAAGTAAATACACTCGATTTATTGGCAACTAGGCCAAATAAAAATGGTTTCAATTACAGAAAAAAGCAAGGGAGAATAGCAGGTAAAAACCTCAATCAAATTTTAAATGAATTACCAAATCAATCTCAGAACGACACGCTTTATATTGTTTCACACAGTATGGGATACGCTTATTCTTTAGGGATTATTGAGGAATTGCGGGGTAAAATTCAATTTGGTGCTTGTTATATTTTAGCTCCAGAAAACGCTTCTTCTGGAAAAATCCAACAGAACGAATGGCGAGAGGTTTGGCAATATGGGGCAAAACTTGAAGGTTTAGGTAAAAATAAGCCGTGCCAGCAAGACGGAGTAGCGCCACAAATAGGAGTGGATGGTTTAAAAGCAATCAACCGTGTCTACTTTCCAAAGTACGAGGTTTCCAAAATGGGCTACTTTCAAAGTCACTTTGTAGGTTATTACACTTGGGTTTTAGCTATTCCAAAAGGTGGAAAAGGACATGTGCAAGGACATTAATTTTACTTCAATTATCACGTAAAAGATTCAAATCAGGATTCTAATTCACACAACTAATTCTTGAATAAATTTCAGAATTAATAATTTTATAACCTTCCGTTCCTTATATTCTTAATTATATTAGTGTTTCTGCCTTCAATACGTGAATCGAATCTTTGCCTTTTTTTTCGCTTGCACTTATTTTAACCAATTCAAAATTTTCCTAATTCATTTCAGATTGTCAATTGATTTTTATGGTTATTGTTCGCTTGACCAAGTGATTTACATAAAAGTAAAAGAAAAATAAGAGGTGCTTTTTGCGCAATCTTTAACTAAAAACAAAAGATGCTCTTCTAATTCTTAATCAACTATTGGTTTTAAATTAATTGAAAGAATTTAAGCTAAATGTAGAAGCTAATTCATCTTAAATTTAGAAATTGACACTTTCTTCTCATTCAAGTACAATTTTTATCGCTTGCCTTTAGTTTTATAGGGTTTGGTTTCTGATTTCTAACTATTTTTGAAGCGATGCATCTAATTTCTGATTTTTCATTTTGGTGGCTACTTCCAATTCTATTTGTTGCAGCTGGAATTACGCTTTTTCACTATCAAAATAAAGGTTGGTTTGCGGAATTAAAACTTGGCTTTCAGTGGCTTTTACGGATTCTTCGATTTTCCTCCTTGGCACTAATCGGTATTTTATTGCTTGGCATTATTTTGCAGTCGCTTAATTACAGAGAAGAAAAACCAATATTTATTGCTTTAATAGATAATTCTTCCTCTATGCTCAACTACAAAGACAGTTTAAGTGTGAAGAAAAACACCTCTGACTTTCTAGCAAAATTGAAAGAAAAATTTACTGAGCGTTTCGAATTAGTTGTATTAACAGTTGGTTCAGAAGTAAATAGTGAATCGCCTAAATTCAAGGAAAACAGTTCAGCTTTAGAGTTGGGTTTTGAAAAAATAAATAGCGATTATTACAATAGAAATATTGGTGGAGTTGCCTTTATTTCGGACGGTAATTACAATGTAGGTGCAAATCCAAGCTATGCAGCTGAAAAGATTAGTCTAACTCCTGTTTTTACTTTAGCTGTTGGAGACACAACACCTAAGAAAGATCAATTAATTCGTAATATTTCAGTGAACGACATCGCTTTTTTGAAAAATGATTTTCCAGTTCAGGTTGATTTAGAAGCATTTAAAATTGGTGCACGTTCGGTAACAATTTCTATTTTTCAAAATGGTCAAAAAGTCGGAAGTCAAACTGTTCAATACAAAAATGGGAAACGGGATTTTCAACAGGCTAATTTTGTACTCAATGCTACAAAACCTGGTTTTCAAACGTACACGGTGAAACTGGAGGGAATAGAAAATGAATACACGCTGAAAAACAATACCCGAACTTTTTATATCGAAGTAATTGATGCACGCAGTAAAGTGTTGATTTTAGGTGGCGCGCCCCACCCAGATATTGCTGCGTTGAAAGACGTTTTGGATGAAAATGAAAATATCGAATCAGAAAGTGTTTTGATAAAAGATTGGAATAAATCCTTGGATAAAGTGAATTTAGTGATTTGGCACGAACCAGGTTCAAATTTCGATCAAACTACTTTAGATGCTATACAATCAAAGAAGATTCCATTATTTTACATTATTGGTCCAAACACAACTAATGGAATTCTTTCCAAATTAAATTTAGGGATTACGGCATCAGTTGGAAATCAAACGGACGATAACCAAGCTTTTTTAAATCCAACCTTTTCTTCTTTTGAAATTGATGATCAAGTATCAAATGCTCTCACTTATTATCCGCCACTGAAAAGTAAATTCGGTAGCCTGAAAATTAATGGAAATGCCGAGGTTTTGCTTTTTCAACGGATTGGACAAATCCGCAAGAAAGAACCACTTTTATTTTTTCAACAACAAAATAATTTACGTTTTGGGGTGCTATACGGTGAAGGTTTGTGGCGTTGGAAGTTGAATGATTTTGTTAGAAGTGGCAACCACGACGCTTTTAAAGATTTATGGAGTAAAGTGTTTAACTATTTGTTAGTGAAGCAACAAGGCGCTGGTTTGCGCGTCGAATTTCAAAAAAGATTTACGATTGATGAGGACGTAATTGTGAATGCCTCGTTTTATAATGCTTCACTTGAGCCGATTACTAAACCATTGATTGACATGAAAGTGACAGCTGAAAATGGTAAAGTGTATCGATCCCAATTTGGTGTTTTTGGTTCTTCTTACAAGATTTCTTTAGGAAAATTGAAAGCCGGCAGATACAATTGGACAGCTAAAACAGCTTACGACGGTAAAGCATACACAAAGCAGGGTTATTTTGTAGTAGAAGACATTCAAATTGAAAAGTCTGAAACTACCGCCAATCACGGTGTGATGAAACAATTAGCAAAACAGTCGAACGGTAAATTTTACAAATTAAGCCAATACGGTTCCCTTTTGTCAGCTATCGAAAAACGCGACGATATCGTGAACGTACAATACGAAGAAACTGCTTTCAACGATTTAATGGACTATTTTTCGATTTTCTTATTGCTATTCGTTCTTCTTGCAGGAGAGTGGTTTTTGCGCCGCTACTTAGGGAGTTATTAGGATATTGTAACTGCTAATAATTAATTGCAAAAGCTCTTATTGTTAGTTATAATTGCAAACTTAGAATCGTTAATTTCCAGCAGTTGCCATTCCCTCAGTATTACGAATTAATTTTTTACTTCCTAGTTTGATTTTAGTAAAAAGCGAACTTGTGGAAAGGATTTTATGAACGAATGTAAGAAAAATTTGAAATTACCTGACTTCAAATAACTGCTCTTGACTTTTTCTTACTTTTGCCAAATGCTGAATTCCATCCTCTTCTGAACGATAGCCCATAGCACAAATCAAAACTGATTTTAAATTGTCTTTTTTTAAACCCAAAATTTCATCAAATGCTTCTGGTTCAAATCCTTCCATAGGCGTAGAATCAATGCGCAAGGTCGCGCACGTGTGCATCAATTGACCCAAAGCAATGTAAGCTTGTCTTTCATTCCAACTTGTTTGATTGTGCG
>Ga0209702_10010291_pt1 | contig 10078 bp, 7 predicted proteins | sample FRY01_FD_187210 | JGI IMG/M metagenome (GOLD analysis project Ga0209702, IMG submission 187210) | Freshwater microbial communities from Lake Fryxell liftoff mats and glacier meltwater in Antarctica - FRY-01 (SPAdes) (version 2) | ecosystem: Environmental > Aquatic > Freshwater > Ice > Glacier...
AATTCTAAATTCTAAATTCTAAATTCTAAATTCTAAATTCTAAATTCTAAATTCTAAATTCTAAATTCTAAATTCTAAATTCTAAATTCTAAATTCTAAATTCTAAATTATCTCGAGACCCACCCTTTCACATCATCTATACTCGGCATGGTAGCATCCAATTTTAATTTTTTACGCATTCCGCCTAAGTCATTAAACAACTTATTAGGATTAACGGCTTTTAGCTGATCTTTCGTCTGTATGCCCATCTTTTTTAATACATCATCCCATGGAGCAGGAATGCCATCCAATTGAGCGTTTTCTTGTTCGATGGATGAGATGGCCGTTTCAGGACGCATTTGAGGAAAGAAGAGTACATCTTGAATAGAAGCGGAGTTAGTCATGATCATTGATAATCGATCGATACCGATGCCGAGTCCAGCCGTTGGTGGCATGCCGTATTCGATAGCGCGTAAAAAATCTTCATCGAGTTGCATGGCTTCTTCATCACCACGTTTTCCTAATTCCAATTGCTCTTCGAAGCGAGCGCGCTGGTCAATAGGATCATTCAATTCAGAGAATGCATTGCAAATTTCTTTTCCATTGCAGATGGCTTCAAAACGCTCTACCAATCCTTCCTTGCTACGATGTTTTTTTGCCAGGGGACTCATCTCCACCGGGTAATCGGTAATGAAAGTAGGCTGAATTAATTTCGATTCACAATGCTCGCCAAAGATTTCATCAATTAATTTTCCTCGACCCATTGTATCGTTTACATCCACATTCAGTTGAATGGCAGCCGCACGCATCTCCTCTTCACTCATCTCCGAAATATCTACTCCCGTAAAATGTTGAATGGCTTCATACATAGTAAAACGTTTCCAGGGACGTTTGAAGTTAATAACGTTATCGCCTACCCGAACTTCAGTAGTGCCGTGTAAATCCATCGCTACTTTCTCTACCATCTCCTCCACCAATTCCATCATCCAGTAATAGTCCTTGTAAGCAACGTATAATTCTACTTGTGTAAATTCGGGATTATGAAATCGCGACATACCTTCATTGCGGAAATCTTTTGCAAATTCAAAAACACCTTCGTAGCCTCCCACGATCAATCGTTTTAGGTAAAGTTCATTCGCAATACGCAAATACAAAGTCATGTCGAGCGTATTGTGATGCGTTTTAAACGGACGCGCGGCAGCACCGCCATAAAGTGGTTGCAAGATGGGTGTTTCCACTTCCAGATATCCGTTCCCACCTAAATATTGACGAATGGAATTCACCAGTTGAGTACGCTTGATAAATGTTTCTCGCACTTGTGGATTTACAATCATGTCCACATAACGCTGACGGTATCTTTGCTCGGGATCAGAAAAGGCATCGTACACTTCACCATCTTTTTCTTTTACGCTAGGCAAGGGACGCAATGATTTTGTTAGAATCACAAACTCCGTTGCATGCACCGAAATTTCGCCGGTTTGTGTTTTGAAAACATATCCTTTCACGCCAATGATATCCCCGACATCGAGTAATTTTTTGAATACAGAATTGTAAAATGTTTTGTCTGCGCCCTGACAAACATCGTCACGACGAATATATACTTGCACACGACCACTTGCATCTTGCAATTCAGCAAAAGATGCGTTGCCCATGATGCGACGACTCATGATGCGACCGGCAATAATCACCTCTTTAAAAAGCTCGGGATTTTTCTCAAACCCTTCGTTGATAGTTGCTGCGTTGGTATTGATCGGATAAAGTTCGGCAGGGTAAGGGTTGATGCCCAATTTGTAAAGCTCTTCAAGGCTTTGACGGCGTATTATTTCCTGCTCAGATAGAATATGACTCATAGGCTGTAAAATTAAATAAAAGGAAGGAACTTACTCTCTTATTAGCCTACTTTAAGTTATTCGAAAATTAAGAATCTAACCTTGAATGAAACATTCTGTTTTAAAATTGGCAAATTGGTGGAATGGCGAGTTGGTGAATTGGTGGAATGGCGAGTTTGTGAATTGGTGGAATGGCGAGTTGGCAAATTGGTACATTGTTCATCGATCAGCTACCCATGTGTAGATCTGTAGCCAATTGTAGATCGGTATGTATCTGTAGATCTGTAAATCCGTATCCATCCGCTTGCACAGAGCTTGTCGAAGTGTAAATCTGTAGCCTCCGTAAATCCGTATGCATCCGCTTGCACTGAGCTTGTCGAAGTGTATATCTGTAGCCATCCGCTTGCACAGAGCTTGTCGAAGTGTAGATCTGTAGCCTACTATCCAATAAAAAACGGAGCAAAGAAATACACAAAACCCATCTCCAATAAAAAACCTACAATAAATCCAACGTAAATTTGAGCGGGACTATGTCCGCCCTTATACAATCGAGCTGCACCTACAATTCCGGAAATAATTGCAATAAGTACGATAACCGTTAAAGTAGGTAAATGAAAATAACGACCGAAGCCATAAAATAATCCGAGCAAGCCTCCTAGGCCAATCATGTGAATGCTAATTTTCCATTTAAAATTAATGATTAAAGCAGCTAACAAACCAATACCTGCACCAAGCAATGTAAATCCAAATACACGTGGAATGGGTAAGTTAAAAAGCAAATAAATGCCTGCTATGTAACAACAAAGTGTTAAAAAAAAAGGCAAGGTTCTGTCTTTTTTATCTTCTAATTCAAAACTTTTTACCCAACCTTTTTGCCAAAGCAACCATGTGACGACGGCAGGAACAAGGTAGGTAATAGTAAAAATTAAAATGTATAAAAAATCCTGAAGTTTAGGAGATACCGCATAACTCAAATAATTATTACTGTGAAATAATAACCAGGTAGCATATAAAGGAATAAACAAAGGATGAAATACAACGGAGATCAATTGACTTGTTGATAAAAGTATTTTCTCTTGCGTTGACTCCATGAATTATACTTCTTTTCTTAGGCGCGCAACAGAAATATTTAATTGTTCGCGATACTTTGCAACAGTTCGTCGAGCAATATTATAACCGGCTTTGTTTAAAATTTCGGCAAGTTTCTCGTCCGGCAATGGGTGTTTTTTATCTTCAGCATTGATGTGATCTTCCAATATTTTTTTGATTTCTCTGCTGGATGCTTCTTCACCACTATCGGTTTGCAAACCTTCCGAAAAGAAAAATTTCAATAAGAAAGTACCATAAGGTGTCTCCACGTATTTACTATTGGCTACTCGTGAAACAGTGGAAATATCAAGACCCACCATGTCGGCAATGTCTTTTAAAATCATCGGACGAAGTGCACGTTCATCTCCTTGCAAAAAATACTCTTGCTGAAAATTAGTGATCGCTGTCATGGTGGCTAAAAGTGTATGTTGACGTTGTTTAATCGCATCAATGAACCATTTCGCCGCATCAATTTTTGATTTAATAAAAATTACTGCGTCTTTATTTTCTTTCTTTTTGTCTTTTGCATACGACTGTAACATCTCCTGAAAAGACCTTGATATACGTAACTCGGGATCGTTTTTAGAATTAAGACTTAGCTCCAATTGATTATCAATGACACTTAAAATAAAATCTGGCGTGATGGTTTGACTGCTTTTAGAAACATCAGCTGAACCTCCTCCCGGCCGCGGATTCAATGTAAGAATTTCCTGAATAGCTTCTTTCAATTCTTCTTCTTCTAGTGATAAAGACTTTTGAATTTTCTCGTAGTGTTTTTTTGAAAATTCATCCATGTAATCTCTAAGGATTCGGTATGCTACTACTTCAGAAACATCTTCAAGGTGTCGACGCTCCAATTGAAGCATTAAACATTCCTGTAAATTACGAGCAGCAATACCGGCAGGATCTAAAGTTTGAATGAGTTTTAAAACTTCTTCTAATTCCTTTTCATTCGTTTGGATGTTCTGTGTAAACGCTAAATCATCTACCACTGAATCTAAATCGCGACGCAAATAACCATCATCATCTAAACTTCCGATGAGATGTTGACCCAATAAATAATGATGATTATCCAAGGCTAACATGCCTAAATTAGAAAGCATGTTATCCTGATACGAAACACTTACAGTTATCGGAGTTTCGTAGCGTTCATCATCTTTAGACGTATTGTTAACATTGAGTTTGTAATAGGGAACATCATCGTCTTCGATGTAATCGGAAACATCAACTTCATCATTGCGGATGGCATCTTCTAAAGCAACTGCTTCGGCTTCATCGGCGGTTTCTGTTCGCTCTTCAACTTCTACTTCTTCTTTGTCAAAATCTTCCTCAATTTCATTCGCATCATCACTTTCCTCGTCTTGAACCTCCTCGTCTGCCAAATCATCCGGACTCCCTTCTTCTAAAGCAGGATTTATTTCCAATTCCTCTTTTATTCTTTGTTCTAAAGCAGCCGTAGGTACTTGCAACAACTTCATCAATTGAATTTGTTGTGGCGATAGCTTTTGTAATAGCTTTTGATGTAATCCTAATCTTTGCATAATATTATGTTCCGAAAATAAACAAAGTAGATTATATTTCCTCCATATTTGGGTGAAAGTTTTACCATTCTAAGTGAAAATTAGGATGATAGTTTTTTGATAGCTGATTTTTATCTGTTACCGACGAAAATACTCATGGTATTTTTGAATACGGATTTAAACGATTAAACGGATAAATGCGGATTTATTTTTTTAAATCATAGTAAAGAGAACCAAAATTCTGAATTCAAAATTCTTAATCCCATCAGTGCAAACCAAATTCTGTATTAAAACTCAACATTTTTAGTGCCCAACCAAAGAGAACCAAAATTCTGAATTCAAAATTCTTAATCCCATCAGCGCAAACCAAATTCTGTATTAAAACTCAACATTTGCAGTGCCCAACCAAAGAGAACCAAAATTCTGAATTCAAAATTCTGAATCCCATCAGCGCAAACCAAATTCTGTATTAAAACTCAATATTTTTAGGGTCCACCTAAAGAGAACCAAAATTCTGAATTCAAAATTCTGAATCCCATCAGCGCAAACCAAATTCTGAATTAAAACCCAACATTTTTAGGGTTCAACTAAAGAGAACCAAAATTCTGAATTCAAAATTCTGAATCCCATCGGTGCAAACCAAATTCTGAATTAAAACCCAACATTTTTAGGGTCCAACTAAAGAGAACCAAAATTCTGAATTCAAAATTCTGAATCCCATCAGCGCAAACCAAATTCTGTATTAAACTCAATATTTTTAGGGTACAACCAAAGAGAACCAAAATTCTGAATTCAAAATTCTGAATCCCATCGGTGCAAACCAAATTCTGAATTAAAACTCAACATTTTTAGGGTCCAACTAAAGAGAACCAAAATTCTGAATTCGAAATTCTGAATTCTGAATTAAAACTCGGCGTTCCCCGGTGTCCTCGGGAAAGGAATTACGTCACGAATATTATTCATTCCTGTAACAAATAAAACCAAGCGTTCAAAGCCTAAACCAAAGCCGGCGTGCGGACAAGTTCCAAACTTTCGAGTTTCTAAATACCACCATAAATCTTCTTGGTGTATGCCCATCTCGGTAATACGCTGTAAAAGTTTATCGTAATTTTCTTCACGTTGTGATCCGCCAATAATTTCACCGATCCATGGAAATAAAACATCCATCGCACGCACCGTTTTACCGTCGTCATTTTGCTTCATGTAAAAAGCTTTGATGTGTTTTGGATAATCCGTTAAAATAACCGGACCTTTAAAATGATCTACTAAATAGTTCTCATGCTCTTTTTGTAAATCTGTTCCCCATTCTACTATGAACTCAAACTTTTTGCTGTTCGGTTCGAGAATAGCAATGGCATCGGTATAGGTTAATCTCTTGAAAGGAACGTCTACCACACTTTGTAATCTTCCTAACAATTCTTTGTCGTACATGTTGTTTAAAAACTCAACATCATCTTTACAATGATCGAGTGCATACTTTACCAAGTATTTTAACATGTCCTCCGCCAAATCCATGTTGTCTTCAATTTCATTGAAAGCCACTTCCGGTTCTATCATCCAGAACTCGGCAAGATGTCGCGGTGTATTGCTGTTCTCTGCTCTAAAAGTAGGACCAAAAGTATAAATCTTTCCTAAAGCCATCGCAGCAAGTTCACCTTCCAATTGTCCCGATACGGTGAGGTTGGTTTCCTTTCCGAAAAAATCTTGTGTGTAATCAATTTTATTTTCCGCGTCTTTTGGAATTGCATTCAAATCAAAATTGGTGACATGAAACATTTCTCCTGCTCCTTCGGCATCAGAGCCTGTGATGATGGGCGAATGGAGATAGAAAAATCCGCGATCGTTGAAATATTTATGAATGGCATAGGCCAAATGATGACGAATGCGCAATACAGCACCAAAAGTATTGGTCCTTGGACGCAAGTGCGCAATCTCTCTTAAAAACTCTAAAGTATGTCCCTTCTTTTGCAGCGGATAAGTTTCCGGATCAGCTTCTCCATACACCAACAATTCCTGCACTTGCATTTCCGTAGCCTGACCACTTCCTTGTGAAGCTACGATCAAACCTTTCGCACGAATACATGCACCGGTACCGATACTTTTCAAAAGCTCTTCCGGAAATTGTGTAGGATCTGCAACGATTTGAAGATTATGAATGATACTTCCATCGTTCAAGGCGATAAAAGCAACATTTTTATTGCCACGTTTGGTGCGTACCCAACCCTTAGCGATAGCTGTTTTGCCGATCGACGAAGCATCGAGAAGCTCAATTACTGATGTATGTTCCATAATAGTATGCTGAAAACTAATAATTTGAGAAATAGCATCTCCCCGTTTTCAGAAATGCAAAGGAAAGCGATTTTGAGGCGCGAATCAAGGTTAATTATAATTAATTCAAATGGTAGAAAGTGAATTTGAAATCGACGTTTTGATTTCTTCCCAATCTAAATTTTGATGAATGTAATTAATATCAGGATCATTTTCTGCATCTTTGAAATAAACTAAACTTCTTATCACCATTAATTTGTTTCCGTCCGGATATTTTTTTTCATAAAAAGCTAACATATCTTTTAGCTTAAAAACTTTTAAAGGGAAGTATAAATCCACAAAATCTCTCATTCTGCCTCTCCCTGCTAAAGCCATTAGTTTCATTGCAGAAATATCTTTTAGACTTGCTAATTTGAATTCAGGAAATTGTTGTGGCATTTCAAGAGTTTGATGGGGATGTCTTACAAAATCTACTTTAATTCCATCAACTAATAAAACCAGAATTCTTTTTGTTTAAGAAACAATTTCTCTCTTCCCAATTTCTTCTAAAGAGTCTAAAATATTCTCATTTGAGAATTCCCCGCAGAGAAAAAAATCTAAGTCATAAGAAATACGATGTCCGACTTGCAGTGATAGCGCTGTTCCTCCTGCAAGAAAAAAATCATTTAATTCTTTAATTGCCGATATTTTGCATAACAATTCCCATGACTGGGTGCTATCGTTTCTCGGAATAGCATCTGAATTTAGTCAATGTAATTTCAAGCGTAATACTTAAAAAGTGAACTGATTTTACATCAAGTTCTCTTTCTTGGATTAACTCTTCTGCAACTTTTTCTTTTCCATAATAATGAAGCACTTGTTTCCACTCTTCAAGTTTCCCATACATCAAGACCCTCGACATAATATAGCGAGCATGTTTATCCAGATTGAGTTTTTGATAATCAGTATCCCAAAAGAGTGCAGGGTTCAATTGCATAGGCTCAAAGATAGTGCTTTGTTTCGCATCTAAGAGTTTTAATAAGCATTTGAAGCCCACCAAAATAGATACTATGAAAAAGCGTTATACCCCCAAAATAATTTATGCAAAAATTTGAGTTCGCAATAAACTATCCTATTTTTAGATTGTTTAGCTAATTGTAACAAATTAAGCCATTCCATTACTATTACTTAACTTTGCCAAAACTCATTCCTCGCATGAATCAGGTGCAAGCCGGACCCCTTCTCGATAAAATTCAAATTCCTTCCGATTTACGTAAGTTATCGGAATATCAATTGAAACAAGTTTCAGAGGAGTTGCGTCAGTATATCATTGATATCGTGTCGGTAAATGGAGGGCATTTTGGCGCCAGTTTAGGCGTAGTTGAACTCACGGTCGCCTTACATTATGTTTTTAATACGCCCATCGATCAATTGGTATGGGACGTGGGTCACCAAGCTTATGGGCATAAAATCCTAACGGGTCGTCGTGATGTTTTTCATACCAATAGAATTTACAAAGGATTGAGTGGTTTTCCGAAGCGTTCGGAGAGCGAATACGATACTTTCGGAGTGGGACATAGTTCTACTTCGATCTCGGCGGCTCTGGGAATGTCAGTTGCTTCCCGATTAAAAGGAGATAAGGATCGTCAACATATTGCTGTGATTGGAGATGGAGCGATGACAGCCGGAATGGCCTTCGAAGGAATGAATCACGGTGGTGTTGAAAATTCTAATTTGTTGATTGTTCTGAACGATAATTGCATGAGCATCGACCCTAATGTTGGAGCTTTGAAGGAGTATTTAACAGACATCACTACCAGTCGTACCTACAATAAAATGAAGGACGAAGTATGGAAGATTTTAGGTGTGATTTCTAAATTCGGGCCTAACGCTCAGGCAGTAGCGCAAAAAGTAGAAAATACCATCAAGAGTGCTATTCTCAAGCAAAGCAATATGTTTGAGTCATTGAATTTTCGTTATTTCGGCCCTATCGATGGACATGATGTGAACCATTTGGTGAAGGTCATGAACGATTTGAAAAATATTCCCGGACCTAAAATTTTGCATTGCCTTACCGTGAAAGGGAAAGGTTATGAGTTGGCCGAAAAAGATCAAACGAAGTGGCATGCGCCGGGCTTGTTCGATAAAATTACCGGCGAAATTGTAAAGCCGAAAGTGCAAGTTGCTACTCCTCCAAAATATCAAGATGTTTTCGGGCATACCTTGGTCGAGTTGGCAGAGATGAATAATAAAATAGTGGGAATTACGCCTGCAATGCCTTCCGGATGTTCTTTGAATATTATGATGAAGGCCATGCCCGATCGTGCTTTCGATGTAGGTATTGCAGAACAGCATGCAGTAACATTCTCTGCCGGACTTGCTACTCAGGGAATGATTCCGTTTTGCAATATTTATTCGAGCTTTATGCAGCGTGCTTATGATCAGGTAGTGCATGATGTAGCTTTACAAAATTTACATGTTGTTTTCTGTTTAGATCGTGGAGGAATTGCAGGCGCCGATGGACCTACGCATCATGGTTCTTTTGACATCGCTTATTTCAGATGCATTCCTAACATGGTAGTAAGTGCTCCAATGAACGAGCAGGAACTTCGCAATTTGATGTACACGGCAAGTCACCCCGGAATGGGACCATTTTCTATTCGTTATCCGAGAGGAAATGGGGTGATGATTGAGTGGAGAAAGCCATTTGAGGCGATTCCGGTTGGGAAAGGAAGAAAGATTCGTGGCGGTGATCAAGTAGCTATATTAACATTAGGACATCCCGGAAATTTTGCAGTGCAAGCTTGTGATTTATTAGCCGAGGAAGGAATTTATCCTGCACATTATGACATGCGATTTGCCAAGCCTTTGGATGCCGCTTTATTGCATGAAATATTTTCTGAGTTCAAGCAAATCATCACTGTGGAAGATGGATGTATTCAAGGCGGATTTGGTAGTGCCATTGCAGAATTTATGATCGATCATAATTATCGTGCAAGCATTACTCGACTTGGTATTCCCGATAAATGGATTGAACACGGAGAACAAAAAGAACTTTATCGCGAATGCAATTTCGATGCACAAGGCATCATCGAAGCTGTGAAGCAGTTTGTTTTAGTGAAAGTGGGGTGATTCTCGATTCTCGATACTGGATTCTAGAAGATTCAGTTCAGTAGAGTTTCAGCATTTACAACGTACTTTTTTAACCACTGATTTAGTCTGAAAAATCATTTTTTCATTCTCAATTTTGTGTGCTCTGTAAAAACTTTGTGCAATCTGTGTTAAAAGGGTCACATTCATTTTCTGGGGAGTAAGTTGTCTAGGCGAAGAGTTTTTCAAGTCTAAAGAGAAAGAATTTAACATCAGTAACTCCTCTGAGGTTGGCTCTAAATCCTTTTATTTTAGAGTTGAAGG
>Ga0209702_10010292_pt1 | contig 10077 bp, 15 predicted proteins | sample FRY01_FD_187210 | JGI IMG/M metagenome (GOLD analysis project Ga0209702, IMG submission 187210) | Freshwater microbial communities from Lake Fryxell liftoff mats and glacier meltwater in Antarctica - FRY-01 (SPAdes) (version 2) | ecosystem: Environmental > Aquatic > Freshwater > Ice > Glacier...
GTCATCTTTATTTTCCTTTTAGTTTTTACTATTACGTACAAATCCTGAGAGCATCTTCTATTTTCTCCCTGGCAGTCACAAGCTCATATATTCCCTCTTCAGCTAGCGACAAAACAGATTCTTCATATGTATCTTCATGAAAAATGCGCTCTTCTTTTTCAGAATCAATCGAAATACATTCGTAGGTATAGACATACTTTGTGACATAGGATTCTCCCCTTTCGGTGCTTATCCAACAAAGGGATTTGTTTCCTACGATTACAAAATCACTCCCGAGCTTGTTATATTCTACTCGATTCTTGTTTTTCTTAAATATTTTATACATCGGTTACCTCCTCGTATCATTGTTACTGGCATTTTAGTTATCCCCCACCTTTTCCATTTCTTGCATGAAATCATCTACCGCCTCGTAGATTTTACATTTGCAGTCATTTTGAGCTCTGCTAATCAAATCAATAATAGTCATTTTTGGTAAGTACGTTTGCTCTCTAGTCTCTTCGCAAAGCTCTAGAGCAAAAGAGTTGTGAAGCCATTCAATCAAATCTTTATTGTATAAATCACTTTCTATAAGGCAATCCTCTAGATCGTCGTTTTCTAGAGCGCAGAAAGCTTCTGATATTACACCATAGATCCAGTCATTCGGGAATCCCGATCCAATTTCTAAATTTATCTCACGGACTAGCTCTTGTAGCTCTTCTGGTGAGTCGCTCATCAGGCAGAAAAATTCTCTGTCATCTATGGTCTTGTTCTTTTTCTCAAAAAATTGTGAGTATTCCATGACTTAAGCCTCCCACTCTACGATGTCGCCCATCTCGTCCATCATGACCGCAATAAAAGCGTCGCTGTCTTCTTCCCCTTCATCTTCTAGCTCTTCGTAAGAAAAGATAGATCCCGTGTGTATGTGCATGTAAGGATCGGTAATTTCCTCAAATTCTTTTCTTGTCATTTTTAGCTCATCATGGAGATTTTGCATTTCTATAAGGTACTTATATTGTTTTTTTTGATTTTCTGTTGTGTTCATTTTAGTTCTCCTGGTGTTTTCCGGTTAAGTTATCTTATACACTATATTACCTCACACCTGCAATAAAAAGAAACACAAAAAGTTATTAAAATAATCAATGGTAGACAAGTAAACATTTGACTTAAAAATATACCTATTAGTAGTCTGTGTAAAACCGCTTTACAGGTACTTATGCAGACTATTGAAATTAAGATTACAACATCTAACGACCACAGTCTCCGGACGGAGACTTTCCACTGCACGGAGCTTTTCTTGTCTGATGATAGCGACGCGCTAAGAAAGATGATCGATACTGCAAAGAGAAAATTTGACCCTGACCTGGATTTAGTGCAGTTTCCGCCTAAAGTCATCGTCAAGATACGATGTGAGGTGTAGATGACTAAAGAAAAGAAGTTATCTGGGCAGCTAGGTAATAGAAACGGGTTGGGGAAAGGTAGACCACCTACTTCTTTTACTGATGAGGAAGTCCACAGTCTAGGGACAGAGCTCTTGTCTTGGATGTGCGAAAGATACGCAGCCGATAAGCCACCTATACACCTAACTGAGTGGTACTTTTTAGAGAAAAAGATGTTGTATCACGACTGGGACGCTTTGAGAAATCGTCTTGGCTTTATCCAGTACTATGACAGCGCTCTAGAGATGATGACGCTTTTTACTCAAAAAAATAGCACCCTTGCGACAGCTTATGGATCACGCTTTTTAGGTGTATACTCTAAAGACCTTAGGGAGCACGAGAAGAAGATACAGGCTGAGAAAGCAGCCGGAGAGATTGCAAAAGCAGAGACTCTAGTAGACCTCATGGAAGCGCAAAGAACAGGTGCACTATCTCAAAAGAAAAAAAAGACTTAACATCTAAAAAGTGGCGACTAAATAATTTATATAGGATTGTCGACCGCACGGGTAACTCCATACCATTTAAACTAAATTCTGTACAACAAGACGTGTGCGACTGTCCCCATAAGCGTAAGCTGATACTTAAAGCAAGGCAGCTTGGCATGAGTACTTATGCCGTCCTGGACATCCTCGATGATGCCCTTTTCAACAGAAACCTCGCTTGCGGTATCGTGAGCTACTCCTTAGAACACGCGCAACATATCTTTAAAAGAATTATTGGTCATGCCCTCGAGACCTTCCCTAAAGAGCTTAAGCCCCTCCTTGGCATACAGTCACAATCTGCACGTGAAATAACTTTTAGTAATGGAAGTTTTTTGAGAGTGGACACGAGCCTACGCGGTGGCTCCTATCCATGTGTCTTGGTGTCCGAGTTTGGTAAGACATGCGCCCGCTCCCCTATGAAAGCAGAGGAGGTTATCACGGGGACTCTACAGGCTGTACCACAAAATGGTAAGATAATAATTGAAAGCACGGCCGAAGGGAGCGAAGGCTTTTTTGCTGACATGTGCCATATGGCGCAGCTTAGGGGTAACTCCAGCCTTTCAGAGCTGGACTATCATCTTTTCTTTTATGCATGGTATATAGAGAAATCTTACGCGATAGAAAAAGAGATCCACTACGACATAGACCTGATGGAGTACTTCGATAAGATAGAAGAGAAGGAAGGAATAAAATTAAGTTTACATCAAAAGTACTGGTATACGCACCAAAAAAGCATACTTGGAGAGAAGATTAGACAAGAGTTTCCTTCAACTATAAGCGAAGCCTTCCTAAGCTCCACAGATGCCTATTACTACGCGTCATGTGTCGAGAGGGCGTATGAGTCTAACCGTATGCTTTCATCGCCTATATACGACTCTCTAGCTCCCGTTTATGTCGCGATGGACATTGGAATAAATGATTTGACAGTAATAATATTTTTTCAAGTCGTACACGGTGAAATTCGAATAATTGATTACTACTCAGACAACGGAAAGGGGGTGGACTTCTACTCACGCCATATTCAAGATAAAAATTACATTATTCACACCGTGTTTCTCCCACATGACGCAGCACATAGGGATGGAATAGTAGTAGAAAATACTTACGAGAAGGAATTTAGAAAGCTGTTCTCACATACTCAAGTAAAGTTTATGGTGCTTAAGCGTACAGATCTAAACCTGGGCATTTCACATGCTAAAATAAAGTTTGATAGATGTGTATTTAATATTTCAAAGGTTAAGCCACTAGTAGACCACATAGTGAAGTACCGCAAGAAGTGGAGTGAGTCGCAAGGGCGCTATCTAGATGATCCTTTACACGATGTACACAGTAACTTTGCAGACTCTTTTAGATATCTTTGCCAGGCAGTAACGCACATAGAAACGATGGGCTCTCACTCTGGAGCCCTTGAAAAGCACAAAAAAGTTGTTGACAATAGGCACAAGTTGATATAAGTAAAATCTTTACTAGTAGGTTTGCATGTTAGACGACTACGAGATCCGACAAGAGTTTCAAGAAAACTATAGATATGCCCATGATTTCTGGAATCCCTTTATCGCGGATGCAAAAGTTTACACTCTAGCTGCCTCAGGCTACACATGGTCTGAAGATGAGCGCAAAGCTTTGCTCCAAGAAGGACGCGATCCCCTAGAGTTCAACATCATGCGTCGACCTTTACAGTACTACTCAGGCTACCTACGGGACAACCTCAACTCTGTCATATATGCCCCAGTCGAAGGCTCAGACCAAAAAACCGCCGATCAGTTTACGAAGCTTGGCTACTATGCGTGGGATAAAGGACAGGGCTTTCCTGTCTTTCTAGATGCAGCTGATGAGTGCTTTAAGGCTGGTATCTCTCTATGCGGTATCCACATGGACTATAGTAAAGATTTTATAGACGGCAACATAGCATTCAATAAAAGATGTTACAATCAGTTCTTCCTTGACCCTACCTTTGAGCGCACAGACCTAAAAGACTGTGGCTTTGCTATCACACGTGATCTAGTGACTAGAGAGAACGCTAAATCGCTTCTCCCTTTTGTAGATCCTAAGGTAATCGACGAGCTGCAATATAGTTTTAGAGATGACAAATTCCTACAGTATCACCCGACATTCAATAACTTTTCAAATAATAAGAACATCCTTGCTTACGATCAGTACTACAGAAGAACAACACGCGACCGTACTTTTCTTGTAGACACAGACTCAGCTTTTTTTCGTGATATCACAGACCTACCAGATGATGAGATAGACACGTTACGCTTTGGCATGAAACGCTTTGAGAGACTACGAGAAGAGGCAGACCTTTTAGGTGATAACCTAAAAGACATACCAAATGTCGAGATAAGAACGGTGCCTAGGGACTACGTAGAGCTCAATATTTTCCTTAACTCTCACCGTGTCTATACGGGAGAAGATAAGACAGGCATAACCGAAACTTATCCTTTTGTCCCCCTTATCTGCTACATGGAGCCGTCTATCTGGATGCCTTCACAGCGTATACAAGGGATCGCATCAAGCCAATACTTTAACCAGCGACAGTTCAACAAGCGACACATGAAAATTATTAGCATGATGGACACCAACATTTCTACTGGTTACAAGTATATCTTAGGCACAGTACCAGATCCTACCGACATGCAACAGACAGGGCAGAATAAGCTAATCGGAATCTCTGCAGAAGACAACCCTTACGGACTTGGAGCAGTAGAGCAGCTTACTGGTGGTGGAACTAACCCGGCTCTTCTTGAGTATCAAAAGGTACTCGATGATCTCTCACTTACACTCGCTAATATAAATGAAAGCGTTCTAGGGATAGATGAGGGTGGGAACACACAGGTTTCTGGAAGACTAGCAGAGGTACGCGTAGCGCAGGGCTTAAGAGGCAACCGAAAAGTCTTTGACCAGATAGAGCAGTCTCAACAGATGCTAGGTGGTCTAGTTCTCACGGCTATACAGAAGAACATGAGCCCTGGAAAAGTGAAGCGCATTCTAGGCGAAGATCCTACTGCTCAGTTTTATGACGACGAGTTTGAGCAGTATGACGCAGTGATTAAAGAGGGCGTACGCTCTAAGTCACAGAAAGACGCCTACTACTACGAGCTCATTGCGCTTAAGCGAGAAGGAATTGTTGATGTACCACAGGCAGAGATTGTACGTGCTCTTCAGATGTCAGGACTAAGCGATCTTGAAGAAGCTATGAAGAAAGCAGATGAAGAGAGAGCTGAAGTATCCAAAGATCTAACAGAAAGACAGAAGCTAGAAAATGATGTTCTATCAGCTAGTGCACAAGAGAAAATGGCACTAAGCACAGAGAGACAGGCTAGGGCACAATCCGACCTTGCCCTATCAGCGGAAAGAGTATCAGAAGCAGCGGAAAATAACGCTCAAGCTGCGCTTGCGAGGGCAAAAACGATTACTGAGATATCTAGTATGAACGAAGACAGGATACTAAAAGTCCTAGCTTTTGTAAATGAGATGGAGCAGCAAGAGCAGATGAAGCAAGGTGCTATACAGGGATCAGTTGAAGCTAATGTCAATGAGATACAGGCTCAGCCAGTACCTCAAGCTACTCCTGATAGCCCTATGGGTGGGCAACAAGAATTATCCATTTAGGATAACACGGGCTCAATTAAGAGCAGTGAAAGACAAGGAAGCAATATGAAAGATATGAAATATGGAAAAGATATGAAAAGCAGCAAGAGCGGTGGATCTTTAACCTCCGTAAAAGGCATGTATTCATATTCAAAAAACCCAATGCCCGCAGCTTCACAAAACAAAGCTATGTGTGGCCCTGGTATGAACTCAGACCAATCTAAGGCGAATAGAATGCTACAAAAAGCACAGAGTGAAGTCGATTCTCTCCGTGGAAAAAGTGGTATGTAGATGAATCTTGTGCAAGACCCAGGGTCAGGACTGCTTTTACCATCTAAACTAGTGGATGAAAAGATAGCACTGAAAAAACTAATAGGTGACCTAGTTGATACTTGCGTTAACTCGCTAAATCACATGAAAGAAATCTATTTCCTGACACTGCACATGAAGTTTGATGCTAGGGGAACGTTTACCGTAAGCCAACCTGTCGCAACTACACAGCTACCGCCTTTTCAGAGTAATAGCTTCGTCTTTTTCGTCTCTAATCAGAGAGGAATTTGTGAGCTGCTTTGGATGGTACCAGCTAAGAAGAACAAGAAGGATAAGCTCAAGCCTGAGTTTAATCAAACGGGTGTCGCCTACCTAAAAGCAAAGGGTGCTATGCCTTCGTGAAGGATAAATCACGTTAACTAAAACGGGAGATAGTTATGACAGAGGATACCGTAAATCCTATAGAAGACCAATTTGAAGTAGCAGTCGCAGAGAGTCCACAAGATGAAGCTCCTCAAGAGGAAACTCAAGTTCCTTTATCGGCTCTTAAAAGCGAGAGACGAAAGCGCCAAGAGATGGAGCTAGAAATTAAGTGGATGAAAGAGCAACAGAAAGCTAACCAAGCACCTCCGCAAGAGCCTGATGAGTCACAGTATGAGTCAGTAACTAGAGGGGATCTTGGTAAAACAGAAAGTGAAATTCTTCGAAAGGTCGAGGAAAGACATTGGATTAGAAATAATCCTGAAAAATACGAGAGTATTAACAATTTATTACCTGAATTTTTAAAACGAAGACCTAATTTGGCTTCCGCAATTCAGAGCTCTACAAATAGATATGAAGAAGCATGGGAACTGATGGACAAGCTTTCTCCTAGGGAGCAAAAGAAACTTAAAGAGCCTGTGATAAAGAAGCAAACGCCTGGTTCACCACTTGGAGTACCAAAAGCTGCCTCTTTAGATCAGACAGAAGATTTATGGTCTATGAGTGATGCGGATTTTTCTAAATGGAAAGCCTCGAGGAAAGCAGCTAGATAAAGTCTTTAACGGAGACAATATGTCAGTAACAACCACCGCCCAATATGGGTCTATGGCCGATAGATGGGCGCATAGATCTTTGCTACAGCGTCCTAAACCACGTAATGTACACAACATTTTTGGTAAAGCTTTTACACTACCACAAAAGAACACAGCCACTATGGCTTTTAGAAGACAAGAAAACCTTAACTCTGACCCTGTAGTGCTTTCACAAGATGCAGATCCAGCGCCAGAGCAAGTGAACAAGTTTGATATCAACGTGACAGTCCAAGAATTTGGTAAAGTTGTGTTGTTATCTAGACAGGTTCTTCTTGTTGTAGAAGATGACACAGCAAGTGAGACAGCTGATAACCTATCTCAGACTATGCACACTATGCTTGATAAAGTGACACGTGATGTGTGGGCTAGTTCAGTTCCTCAGATCTCTTGCCTAAACGGTGTGAATGGAAACTCCATAACAGAACTAACACAAACTGATGTGAATAGAGCTGTTGCATATCTAGATCAAAATGATGCTGAAAAGATGACTTCTATAGTTCCAGCGTCTAGAGACTTCGGTACAGGCCCGCTAGAACCAGCTTATTGGGTCGCTGCTAACGTAAGTCTTAAGCCAGATATCAGAGCTTTAGATTCGTTTGTTCCAGTTTCTCAGTACGGAAGACTAGAAGACAAGCTACAAGCTGAGTTCGGAGCGACTGATGAAGCACGTTGGGTTACATCGACTCTAGTTAACGTTACATCTGGTACACCAGCGGTATACAGCAACACGTTTATTGCTGCTAACGCATACGGGTATATCAGTATTGACCAAGTTTCTACCGAGATGATCATCAAGCCTCTAGGCTTCAATGACTACTTAAACCGCTTCCAGAGCATGGGATTTGCTGCTTACTTCAATGCAGCTATTCTTGATGACTCTTGGATTGTGACTTTATTATCAACTAAATCAGCCGCGTAAGGGGAGCTATGTCAGATCTATTTAAAGGTCAAACAATGACCGAATCGTACCAGTTTATTTCAGCTGGTACAGCGCATACTTTTACTTTCAGTTTTGATGCGGACAAGGTTGTATTTACCAACCTAACTAAGTGGACAGCAACAGCAGGAAAATCCCCTATTTCCGTATGGTATAAAGGGCAAACTACTGCTGCACATGCTTTCCAACAGCAAGTAATTGACTCCGCAGCTGCTCAGTCTTTCAACTTCCTAGATACTCAAACAAATGGTTTTACTAATGCTGATACATCAGGCGGAGTAACGTCATATAGAAAAGTAATTTCCGGTGTTTCGGCAGCAGATCCTTGCGTTGTAACTACAAGCACAGCCCATGGATATCAAACAAATCAGCAAGTTATCATAACTGATCTTGGTGATGTTGGGGTATCAAATAGAGGAATGGAGCAGCTAAACAACAATACCTACGGTATTACTGTTATCAATAGCACTACATTTTCTCTATACGATGTAATCACAGGAATTCCGATTGATTCTACTTCCTATACAACTTATGTAACAGGTGGAAGCGTCAACATGATCTCCCGTGTGATCAGTTTGAACAACCCGCAACAAAGTCCATACGCAGTGATTCCATACAGCCCAACGACATTTATATACGAGCCTATCGAATATAAATTAACCGCGGGAACTTCTGTTATGGGCTCCGACGGTGATAACTTTTTGATTGAGGTATTCAAAGCAGGGGAAGTTACTGACCTAGGTGACTTGCTAGTTTAAGTTTTTCTCTGAGGGGGATGCGAGTTTAAAACGACCCCACAATTTTATTATTACGGAGTTTAATATGGCACGGCCAAAAGTACGAGAAGATGAACAAGCAAAAGACTTGGTTAAAGATATGGTCGTTAAAACAACTCACGAGATGGACATTACCGATATGCCGTTTGAGACGATGGGCGACTACATGAGATATAATGAGAGAGCAACCTCTCTTAATAAGAAACTAAGGCTAGCTAGATACCCTATCAAGCCATGTCCTATAGAGCTACACCCTCATGATAGAGTAACCATCAGTAGAAACGATAATAACACAGGGAAGATACCAGCTCTTTTAAGTAACGACAGAATCCATTTCGACAAGAAACTTGAGCCTGGAAAAATGTATGAGCTTCCACGTTGTGTAATAGACCACCTCGCCGAAAAGGGGACTCCAGTATGGAAATGGTTCGATAAAGGAGAAGGGGAAAAAGAGACTAGGATCTCACATTATGAGCCTAGATTTTCAATAAGAACACACTATAGAGATTAATCATGGCCGTTAGGAATATATCAGACAGTTTAAGGACAATGAGATTAGCGATAGCCAGGAGAAACGAGAATGACCCTGACTCAGACGATAACACTTTACGTCAGTACATCAATGATTTTGTTGCTCTTACGATGTCTGATAACCTAAAGATCTTTGAGCAATTTGGAACGCTGCAATTTACCATTGACCAGACAAGCACAACAGGTGTTTACACGTTCAATGATGTTGGGGCGTCTTCCAACTTTACCAATATCTCTCAGGAAGCTTTTATATCTTTGACAACTCCACCAGACAATTCTGTCTCTTGGAATAAGCTTTGGATATACCAAGACCCTGGAGCATTCTTCACACAGTGGGGAGTTAACAACGACGAAATACTTATACCTGGTTATCCAACCATGATGCTCTATTATGGCAATGAGATGACCTTTAGAACTATCCCTAACACAAGTTACCAGGTGTATATTTATGGATATAAAGAAGTGCCTGAGTTCTCTAATGAAGGCGATCCTGAAATACCTCATGCGTACTGGATGAGATATATTGCTTACGGAGCAGCCCTTAACTATGCTCTAGACTATAACTTTGATGAAGGGCATACAGGAAGAATACAGCGAGGTTTTAGTAAGGAGAAGAGTTTACTTCTTACCAGAACGCATAATCAGATAAAAAAAGTTCAAGGCTATCCAAGTTTTTAAGGAGACAATATGCCACTAGTTAAAGGTAAAAAAGCTAAGACTGAGAAGGGATTTTCAGAGAATATTAAGAAAGAAATGAAAGCTGGCAAGCCTCAAAAGCAGGCAGTTGCAATAGCGTATTCCGTAGCAGACAAAAAGAAAAAGAAGGGTAAATAACATGGTATGGTCTGATGTAAGTCCCAATGGTTCTATTTCCGTAAATGCAAATACTTCATCTATGCAGGCTAATACTGCTTACATAGAAACTACTATGAAAAGAGATCACTACTGGAATGAAGGAACCGATGAAGATGGTCACCATAAGCAAATTCAAATCACTAA
>Ga0209702_10010297_pt1 | contig 10072 bp, 9 predicted proteins | sample FRY01_FD_187210 | JGI IMG/M metagenome (GOLD analysis project Ga0209702, IMG submission 187210) | Freshwater microbial communities from Lake Fryxell liftoff mats and glacier meltwater in Antarctica - FRY-01 (SPAdes) (version 2) | ecosystem: Environmental > Aquatic > Freshwater > Ice > Glacier...
CTGTTGCGCTATATCGTGGAAAAAATCATCTCTACCAAACCAAAGAATTACGCTCACCCGGCGCTGATACCGACCAACTTATCGCAATCGCTCATTGCGGCTACCGGGTAACTGAGGAATTTAGGTTGATGGGCTTCTCGTGGCAACGCGCGTTGGCAGGAAGACCGCCCCTCTCCCTGATGATGTCGGCCGACACACCGCTGATCACCAGAATCTGCATGGCTGCAAGCTGCTGGTTGCGTTTCATGACACGCAGCATCTCGATGCCATCCACCCCCGGCATGCTCAGGTCCGTGATCAACAGGTCTGGCCGCATGCCGGCAATGTCTATCAAGGCTTCCATGGCGGACCGCATGAAGGTGCAGTCCATCTCAATGTCCCACTCATCGAAATGCTCCTGGTACAGCGCGAGGGTGGCTTCGTCGTCTTCCACCACCAGCACGCTCAACCGGTGCCGCGGGTTCGGGTCGGCCGGAGCCACTTGCGGGTTGCCCCTGTTGAGGTAGTCGTTGATAGCACGCAGGGACAGACGGCGGTGCCCGCCCAGTGTTTTCCATGCCTCAATCTCCCCCTTTTCCACCAGTGACTGCACGGTAGCTACTGACAGTCCGAGCAACTTTGCGGCATAACTGGTGCCGCAGTAATCGCCGCTGGAGAAGTCTTTTGCGGCAACAGCGCTTTCGAATGACGGTGATTCACGCGTCACAGGCAGATCCAGAAAAAGAAGGAACCCGGGAAGCGCTTTTTTGTTGAATTTTAAGCATATATATTGCCACTTTAGCATTTTCGGTGCTTTTTCTGCAATTTCATGACCGAAGATCGTTTAGCAGCACTCAAATCAAGGGGTGGCTCAATGACAGAGCATTTCAACGGTTTTCTGGGGCGAGGCAACGCTGGCCGGAACCCGCCTCTGTAGCTTCTCGCGACTTGTCCGCTGCGTCGCGACCACATCGATGATCAGCGCTATGCAGCCGTCAATTTCATCACATTTTTCACTTTACCGAAACTGGCCTAATTATCCGTGCTATAGCCTCAGCACAGAACAGGTTTACGTTTACTCGGTGCGTTTTTTCATTCGTTGGTCTGGGCGTAGTGGGCAAATGGTGAGGGTTACCCACCCGTGCTTACCCACCCGTCACCGGCGGGAAAAATGCCACTTCACAACCATCAAGCAGCGCGGCAGATTCATCGCTCATCATCTGATTGAGCGCCATGCGCACCACCTTGCCGCGTGCCAGGGCGGCGGCGTGTGCCGGGCTGGTGGCCATCAGTTCGTCACGCAGGGTGGCGAGTGTGGTGGCGGATGTTTCATGCACCGCGCTGCTATGGCCGATAGCCTCACGGATAGAAGCAAAATATTTGATGGTGATTTTCATGGCAATGCTTTCACGACATCAGGCTGGCAAACGGTATGTAGCGCACCACATCACCATGCGCAATGGTTTGGCTTGGCGGGTTATCTACCAGGCCATCGCCCCAGACGGCTGAGGTCAGCACGCCTGAGCTCTGGTTGTTGAACAGCTCCAGACCGCCTGCGGCATTTTGTTTGACGCGCAAAAACTCGCGGCGCTTGTCGGCTCTGGGCCATTCAAAATGCGCGTGATGCGCTATTGATTCAGGCACAACGCTGCTTGCGCCTTGCAGCTTGAGGATGAAGGGTCGCACCAGCCACAGGAAGGTGACGAAGCTTGATACCGGATTGCCGGGCAGGCCTATGAAGTGAGCCGCACTGATTTTCCCGTACGCGAATGGCTTACCGGGTTTGATGGCGATTTGCCACAGATTGAGTTCACCGAGGGCTTGCACGGCGGGCTTGATGTGGTCTTCTTCACCGACTGAAACGCCGCCGCTGGTCAAAATCAAATCATGCGCTTTGCTTGCAGTTTGCAAGGCGGTAATGGTCGCATCAAGCCTATCGGGCACTATGCCCATGTCGGTCACGCTACAACCCAGGCGCAACAACAGCGCCCGCAAAAAGAAACGATTGGAGTTGTAAATCGCGCCCGGCTTCATGTCGCCAGGTGCCACATCGCCCGGCATGACCAACTCGTCCCCCGTCGAGAACAGCGCCACGCGCACTTTGGGCGCGACGCTCAGACTTGCAAAGCCAATGCTGGCAGCCAGCCCCAGCGAGGCGGGTGTGAGGCGCGCGCCACGGCCAAGTACCACGTCACCAGAGGCAACGTCTTCGCCCCGGCGGCGAATCCATTGACCAGGCTTGGGCTGTACCTGAATACACACCATCGGCATGCTGCCACTGGCTGCCTCAAACGCTGTGCATTCTTCCTGCATCACCACTGCATCAGCACCCTGCGGAATGGGCGCACCGGTGAAGATGCGCGCTGCTGAATTGGCAGCCAGCGCCACCCCGCTGCTACCCGCCGGGATGCGTTGGTTGACCAGAAGTTGCGTGTCGGCATCAAGCCAATCGGCGCAGCGCAGCGCGTAGCCATCCATGGAGCTATTGTCGTGCGCAGGCACGTTGAGGCTTGCCGTCAAGTCCTGCGCCAGCACACGACCATCGACATCGAAAGTTGATACCGACTCCACGCCCGGCAACGGGGTGGCGTGGGCCAGCAACTCGGCCAGCGCCGCATCAAGCGACTTTAAAGGTGCGCGTGGGGTAGGTAGTTTGGTATCTGACTGCATAAAGAATTAAGCGATGCGGTTTTCAAACGAATAAAGAAAGCGTTCCTGATTTGTCACACATTTTTGGCAATAAAACGCTTGATTTCATCGACGTCAGGCGACATCAGCACCACACGCTTGGGCAAGGCCTCAATGCCTTCAAACCTGACTGGGCGCGGCGGCAGCTGGCCCAAAGCTTCTTCAATCGTTGCGGCAAACTTGATGGGCAGGGCCGTCTCCAGAACAACCATGGGCACGCCTGCTTCAAGATACTGGCGCGCCACCTTCACGCCGTCAGCAGTGTGCGTGTCGATGATGTCGTTAAAGCGTTGATGGGTATCACGAATCGTACCCAGTCGATTGGCGTGCGTACTCTTGCCGCTGACAAAACCGTATTGCCTGGCAGCCAGTTTGAAAGCGGCATCACCGCTTAAATCAAAGTAGCCTTGCGCGTTCAACTGGTCGTGAAACAAGACTTTGGTTTTGCCAGCGTCGCGGCCCAACAGGTCAAACACAAAACGTTCGAAGTTTGAGGCTTTGGAAATATCCATCGAAGGGCTGGATGTTTCGTGTGTGTCTGCACCGCTGCGCACACGGTACACGCCGGTGCGGAAGAACTCGTCAAGCACGTCGTTCTCATTGGTGGCAACCACGAGGTACTTGATCGGCAGCCCCATCATGCGGGCGACGTGGCCCGCGCAGACGTTGCCGAAGTTGCCCGAGGGCACAGCGAAACTGACCTTGGGGAGCGGGGAGCCCTCTCCCAGTAAGCGAGGGCTCCCCGCCTGCAAAGCAGTCGCCTCAAAGTAACCCGCAAAGTAGTACACCACTTGCGCCATCAGTCGCGCCCAGTTGATCGAATTGACCGTGCCAATTTTGTATTGGCGCTTGAAGTCCAGGTCATTCGACACGGCCTTGACGATGTCCTGGCAATCGTCAAACACGCCATCAATCGCAATGTTGTAGATGTTGTCGTCCTGCAAGCTGAACATCTGCGCCTGCTGGAACTGGCTCATGCGGCCGTTCGGCGAGGTCATAAAAACACGCATGCCTTTTTTGCCGCGCATAGCGTATTCAGCCGCGCTGCCGGTGTCGCCGCTGGTGGCGCCGAGAATGTTGAGTTCTTCGCCACGCCGCGCCAGTTCGTATTCAAACAGGTTGCCAAGCAACTGCATGGCCATGTCTTTAAACGCCAGCGTAGGGCCGTTCGACAGGGCTTCGAGATACAGGCCGGGCTCAAGTGGGCGCAACGGCACGATGGCCTCGGTGCCAAACACTTCTGGGGTGTAGGTCTTGCGGCAAATCGCTCTCAGGTCTGTAGCAGGAATGTCGTCGACATACAGCGACAGCACTTCAAAAGCCAGATCGGCATACGCCAGGCCGCGCCATTTTTGCAGCGTGGCCGAGTTAACCTGGGGATAGTGGTCAGGCAAATAAAGCCCACCATCGGGTGCCAAACCTTCTAGCAGAATATCGCAAAATTTGCGCGGCGTTTTGTCGCCACGGGTGGAGAGGTAGTTCATGTCGGGAGTATCAAGCCAACTCTTCCTTGCGAATTCGCACAATCGGACTCAAAACGACAGGCAACGCCTGCATCTGCGCCAGCGCCTCGTTCATTTTGGCCTCGACGCAATCGTGCGTGAGGATGATGAGGTCTGTTTGCGTTGAGCCCTCGCCACCCACTTCATCGGCCTCGCGTTGCAGCACGGCATCAATGCTGATGCCTGCTTGCGCCAGGATGCCCGTGACTTTGGCCAGCACACCGGTTTCGTCAGCCACCTTCAGACGCAGGTAATAGCTGGTCACGACCTCACTCATGGGGAGTATCGGCGTGTCGCTCATCGCGTCGGACTGAAAGGCCAGGTGCGGCACACGCTGCGCTGCATCAGCGCTGTGCAGACGGGCGATGTCTACCAGGTCGGCAATCACGGCGCTGGCAGTTGGCTCGCTGCCTGCACCTTTGCCGTAATAAAGCGTGGTGCCCACGGCATCGCCATGCACCATGACGGCGTTCATCGCACCTTCGACATTGGCAATCAAACGCTTGGCCGGCACCAGGCTGGGGTGTACGCGCAGCTCTATGCCCTTGGCGGTTTTTTTGGTGATACCCAGCAGCTTGATGCGGTAGCCCAGCTGCTCGGCGTACCTGATGTCCTGCGCGCCCAGTTTGGTGATACCTTCTATGTAGGCCTTGTCAAACTGCACCGGCACGCCAAAGGCGATGGCCGACATCAACGCGGCCTTGTGCGCGGCATCAACGCCTTCAATGTCAAAGGTCGGGTCAGCCTCGGCGTAGCCCAGGCGCTGCGCTTCCTTGAGCACCACGTCAAAGTCCAAGCCCTTGTCGCGCATCTCACTGAGGATGAAATTGGTGGTGCCGTTGATGATGCCGGCTATCCATTCAATGCGGTTGGCCGTGAGGCCTTCGCGCAGCGACTTGATGATGGGTATGCCGCCCGCCACAGCGGCCTCGAACGCAACCATCACACCCTTGCGATTGGCCGCTGCAAAAATCTCGTTGCCATGCACCGCCAGCAAGGCCTTGTTGGCCGTGACCACATGCTTGCCGGCTTCAATCGCCTCCAGCACCAACTGCTTTGCAATGCCGTAGCCGCCAATCAGTTCGATCACGATGTCGATGTCGGGGTTGGCGATGACGGCTCTGGCATCGCTGACCACCTGCACGCCCTTGCCTACCGCGGCCTCGGCCCTGGCGATGTCGAGGTCGGCAACCATTGAAATCTCGATGCCACGCCCTACGCGCCGCAGTATTTCTCCCTGGTTGCGCTGCAATACATTGAACACGCCACTGCCCACGGTACCAATGCCCAGAAGACCTACTTGAATTGCTTTTACGTTGGACATCAAACTCGCTGCTTTCATCATCATAATTTTTTACGTTGTCGTTATTCTGCTTTCAGATCGATAGGAGATTAGGCGCGAAGCCGCAGACAGTGCTGTAGCACGGCAAGGCGAAGCAACAACATATCATATTGATCTGGAAATGGAATTAGATTTTCAAATGCGGTATCACGCCCGTTGGTTGCGGTACTTTTCAAGAAACTTTGCAATCCGGTCAATGGCCTCGCGCAGGTCTTCTTCATGCGGCAAAAACACGATGCGGAAATGGTCCGGTGTGGCCCAGTTAAAACCGGTGCCCTGCACCAGCATGACACGTGTCTCCTTGAGCAGTTCCAGAAAAAACTGGCGGTCATCGGTGATGGGGTAGACCTTGGGGTCAAGCCTGGGAAACATATACAGCGCAGCCTGCGGCTTGACGCAGCTCACACCGGGAATGGCCGTGATCAGCTCATACGCCAAGTCACGCTGGTGACGCAGGCGCCCGCCTTCACAAGTTAAGTCGTTGATGCTCTGATAGCCACCCAAAGCCGTCTGAATGGCCCATTGCCCCGGCACGTTAGAGCATAGCTTCATGTTGGCCAGCATGTTCAGGCCTTCAATGTAGTCCTGCGCGCTTTTCTTCGGGCCAGACACCACCAGCCAGCCAGCACGGTAGCCGCATGAGCGATAACTTTTTGAAAGCGAATTAAATGTCAGCGTGAGCACATCAGTTGCAAGACTAGCAATCGCCGTGTGTTTAACGCCGTCATACAGCACCTTGTCATATACCTCGTCTGCAAGGATGACGAGCTCATGTTCGCGTGCAATGTCAACAATTCCCCTGAGCAGTTCGTCGGCATACAGCGCGCCCGTTGGGTTGTTCGGGTTGATGACAACGATGGCCTTGGTTTTCGGCGTTATTTTGGCTCTGATGTCGGCAAGATTGGGCATCCAGCCATTGGCCTCGTCGCAAACGTAATGCACTGGCGTGCCGCCCGAAAGCGTGGTCGCAGCCGTCCAGAGCGGGTAGTCAGGTGCGGGCAGCAGCATCTCGTCACCGTCGTTCAGCAAGGCATTGGTCGCCATCACGATCAACTCGCTGGCACCATTGCCCAGGTAAATATCATCCAGCGTCACGCCTTTGATGCCCTGCTTCTGGGTCTCATGCATCACGGCCTTGCGGGCGCCAAAAATGCCTTTGCTATCAGAGTAACCGGCAGAGCTTGGCAGGTTGCGGATCATGTCCTGCTGGATTTCTTCAGGTGCATCAAAACCGAACAGCGCCAGATTGCCGAGGTTCAGCTTGATGATCTTCTGGCCTTCCTCTTCCATCTTCTTGGCCGCGTCCATGATCGGGCCACGAATGTCGTACAGCACGTTGGCAAGCTTGGCAGATTTGGTGATCGGTTTCATGAGGATTTTTCGGGCAGATTTTCAGAAAGAAGGCCAACAGCGCACAGGCCGCCAGTAAATTCAGGCGGAATCTATAATTTGACCACAGAAGTTATTGGAGTCCGACACCAATTTCGCTGCGGTGCATCGCACTGGGTTATTGGGGTCAGACCCCAAAAACTTCTGGCAACCTGCCTCGCGGCATCCCAACATTAACCATGAAACTGCAACCCGACCACCTCGACGTTCAATCCATACTCGGCTACGGTCCGGGGTGGATAGGCATAGGCCTCAACGGCGTGGCTGAGAAAATCGAACGCAGCATCGTCATCGGTTCGCGCGGCGAAAAGTTCGACTGGCACTGCGCCAGTTTTGAGCAGCTCACCGAGGCGCACTTTGAGCTGCTGGCCGCCACACAACCGGAACTGGTGATTTTTGGCAGCGGCGCGCGCCTGCGCTTTGCGCCGCCAGCCTTCATGCGCGCGCTGATGCACAAACGCATCGGCATTGAAACCATGGACACATTGGCAGCCTGCCGCACCTACAACATTCTGGCTGGCGAAGGCCGCCAGGTGATGGCGGCCCTGCTGATTGAATCCCCCGTCTGAGGCCGGCTGTCTTTCAGAGTAAAATCATAGGTTGCATTTGGAATGCACCTCCCGAGCAAGCTAGGGAGCAAAGTCATTCCAGAAGCCACGGCTAATTACAACAACTTTCGTCAGGGCAAACCAAGTATGGCAGTCGTCGTCAATAAAATCCTCCCCGAATTTGAAGCGAACGCCACCGGCGGCATCAAGGTTTCCAACGTCAGCCACATAGGCAAAGTCGTGGTACTGTACTTTTACCCCAAAGACAACACCCCCGGCTGCACCATTGAAGCGATGCAGTTCCGTGACCGCTGCAAGGACTTCATCAAGGCCGGCGCCACCGTGTTTGGCGTGTCGCGCGACAACATGAAGTCGCATGACGAATTCAAGGCCAAGCTTGAGCTGCCTTTTGAGCTGATTGCAGACACCGAAGAAAAAATGTGCCACATGTTTGGCGTGGTCAAAAACAAGATCATGTACGGCAAAAAGGTTAAGGGCATCGAGCGCAGCACCTTTCTGGTCGGCGCTGACGGCACCCTGAAAGAAGAGTGGCGCGGCCTGAAACTACCAGGCCATGTTGACGATGTTCTCAAGGCTGTGAAGGCGCTGAAAAAAGCGGTTTGAATGGGTTTTTGGGGTCAGAGTCCAAATTCATCGTGCCTTTGGCACGCCCTCCTGGAGTTATTGGCGTCTGACCCGAATAACCCTGCATAATGAAGCCATGTTGTTGAGTCTCACGACTACGTTCACCGAAAAAGCCGCCCTGGCATCAGGGCGGCTTTTTCACTTTTGCAATCCTCTTAAAGAGAGTTTTACGCACTATGCCCCTGCCTCCCGCCCCGACCAAACGTGCCGCCCTGCTCTCTACCGATGCGCTTGACGCACCGGCCCGCTCACCATCCAAAGCCGCACGAAAGACGGAGAACGCTGAATCAGACCACAGGCAGCCTGTAACGGAGTTGTTGGAGTTGTTTGATGGCGGCACTGTAACCGGCGGCGATTACCCCGCTGCTTTCGTGGACAAAAAGGCTCATAGCCCAAAAAAAAACAACCACACTGGCCCCGCCAAGCTGTTTGTGCTGGATACCAATGTGCTGATGCACGACCCGATGTGCCTTTTCCGCTTTGAAGAGCACGACATCTTTTTGCCAATGATCGTGCTGGAAGAGCTGGACGGCCACAAGAAGGGCATGACCGAAGTCGCGCGCAATGCCCGCCAGACCAGCCGCACACTGGACGCGCTGGCTGGTGCCAAGGATGCCGATATCGGCAAGGGTTTGAAGCTCGATACCACCGGCCACCGCGAAGCCGGCGGCTGTCTGTTCTTCCAGACCAAACCACTCGACTACACCCTGCCCATGAGCCTGCCGCAGGGCAAGGCTGACAACCAGATCCTCGGCGTGGTCGAAGCCCTGCGCAAAGAATACGCGCCACAAAATAAGGGTGGCTCACATCCGACCGGACGTGAGGTAGTGCTGGTGTCCAAAGACATCAACATGCGCGTCAAGGCACGTGCGTTGGGCCTGGCAACTGACGATTACCAGAGCGACAAAACCCTTGAAGACGGCGACCTGCTGTATTCAGGCGTGCTGGCCCTGCCCACTGATTTCTGGACGCGACAGAGCAAAACCATTGAAAGCTGGCAGCAAGGCAGCTACACCTTCTACCGCATCACCGGGCCGATTGTGGCCAGCCTGCTGATCAACCAGTTTGTATTTTTTGAAGCGCCGGGTGAGCCACCGCTGTACGCCCGCGTGACTGAAATTCGCGCCAAGACAGCCGTGTTTAAAACCCTGAAGGACTACAACCACCTGAAGAATGCCGTCTGGGGCGTGACCACGCGCAACCGCGAACAGAACTTCGCCATGAATTTGCTGATGGACCCTGAAGTTGACTTTGTCACACTCGCAGGCACGGCAGGCACTGGCAAAACGCTGATGGCCCTGGCCAGCGGCCTCACGCAGGTGCTGGACGACCGCCGTTACACCGAAATCATCATGACGCGCGCCACGGTGTCGGTAGGTGAAGACATCGGCTTTTTACCTGGCACCGAAGAAGAAAAAATGGGCCCGTGGATGGGCGCACTCGACGACAACCTTGAAGTGCTGGGCAAAAACGATAGCGGCTCAGGCGAATGGGGGCGCGCCGCCACCAATGAGCTGATTCGCTCGCGCATCAAGGTAAAAAGCATGAACTTCATGCGCGGCCGTACTTTTTTAAACAAGTACGTCATCATTGATGAAGCGCAAAACCTGACCCCCAAGCAGATGAAAACGCTGATTACTCGTGCCGGCCCCGGCACCAAAATCATCTGCATGGGTAACCTCGCGCAGATCGACACGCCCTACCTCACCGAAGGCTCGTCTGGGATGACTTACGCAGTAGACCGCTTCAAGGGCTGGCCGCACGGCGGGCACATCACCCTGGCGCGCGGAGAGCGTTCACGGCTGGCAGACTTTGCCAGTGAGGTTTTATAAAACGCCTCTGATAGCAGCCAATCGGCATAGGGGGCAGTCATCATAGACTGCGCCCCTGCCACACCACCCGGCATGCGGGTCCGCACCGGGCGGTTCGAGAAGTTGAGGTCATGAGAGCCGAGGTACGCCAAGTCGATCGAAGTATGC
>Ga0209702_10010299_pt1 | contig 10070 bp, 2 predicted proteins | sample FRY01_FD_187210 | JGI IMG/M metagenome (GOLD analysis project Ga0209702, IMG submission 187210) | Freshwater microbial communities from Lake Fryxell liftoff mats and glacier meltwater in Antarctica - FRY-01 (SPAdes) (version 2) | ecosystem: Environmental > Aquatic > Freshwater > Ice > Glacier...
TATTTAAAAAACTTCAGGATGAGCTAAATACTGTTCCGGACAGACTTTTGACCTATTACTATGAACAAATTCTTGGTCAAAGTCAACGACAGCAGATTCCAGATTCAGTATATTGTTATTTGACAATTGATCAGCAAAAACAAGAAATCGAAATACCTGAAAATACTAAAATCATAGCAGGTCAAAATGTTGAAGGAGAAGATATTGTCTATGCGCTAACGGATTCCGTGAAGGTTTCTAATATTAAACTAGGTGATGTGTTTACGTTGTTCGTTTCTCGGAACAAATTGATTGATCCTGGTTCCGTGTTCCAAACTGTGAATGGAATCTACTCTCAGAAAATCGATCCTAGCAAAAGATTTCCTTCCTTTTTAGCACTTGGAGAGGAGCAGCGCTTTCTGAGCGAAGATTCTAAAACGATGCAGGAAGTGGGTCTTGGTTTTGCTGTCTCTTCCCCAACTTTAAAATTAAAGGGAGGCAAACGGAAAGTAGAAATAGCCTTTGTTTTCTTGAATGAAAGCTTCCAGTATTTCTTGGCTATGTTGCTTTCTGTGGCGAAAAACAAAAAACAGCTACCAGAAGAAATTTTCCATCAGCTGTTTTCCGGCTCAATGATATTAGAATATACTACTAATTTGGGTTGGTGCATTATTGACAGTTTTGAAGTAATACCTCCGCAAGATTGGAATGAAAATGGTTTCAAAATTGATTTTACGCTAGGTCCATCAATGCCAGAATTCACAGCTTACCAAGAGGGAATTCATAAGGATAATATGGGAATTGATCAGCCTACGTTAAAAATTAGGCTGAAAAATCAAAATGTCTTTCACCCTTATTCTTTTTTGCAGTTTTTAGAACTTGAACAAATAAAAATTTCTGTAGCTGTAGAGCAGTTAAAAAGCTTGTCGCTACACAGCAATTTTGGTCAGTTGGATCAGAGTATCCCATTCGATTTACTTGGGCCCACACCTAAAGTAGGGAGTTATTTACTTATAGGGAATGATGAGATTTTTTCAAAGGACTTAGATGAATTAAAAATTGGGTGGACATATTTTGGATTACCCGTTGGGGTAGATATAGAGACTTATTTTAAGGGCTATCCTTACGGAATAAAGAACGATAGCTTTAAGGTCAAATTTCAAGCGCTTTCTGACTTCCGGTATGTGCCCAATGATTTAAAAAACAATAATTTAGTTAATTTATTTGAACATCATAATGGGAAGATTCTCAAAGAGCGTTTCATTCATGAAATAGATTTAAAGGATCTGGATATCTTACCTGATTATAAACTTGAATTTGATGATGTTGGCGATTCACCGCAGAATCAAAAGACCGGATTTATAAAAATGGAGTTGGTTACGCCGGTTATTGGTTTTGGATTTGATGTGTATTCAGATGTTTATAGTAAAAGTATGACCAAGGCAGCCAATAAGCAGATTCAAAAGCCTAAGTCTGGTTTTTCATTCGAAGTTCCAAATGAACCGTTTTCACCCATGGCTACGGATATATTCATAGACTATAAATCATCGTCAGAGATAAATTTTTTAGGTACAAAATCCTATGTAAATCAAACCGAAAAGGCAGAAAATTTCATCCAAATTCACCCCTTTGGCAAAAAATTTGTTTTGAAGAACGGATTTGTTTTTAACAATCGACTCTTACCATATCTAGAACTTCAGGGATCTATGTTCATCGGTATCAAAGCGGATAAATTTCCCAGCGAATTCAGCATCTTATTCCAAATAGAGAGAAATGAAGATTGGACTCACGGTGATGCTCCTAGCTTAGATTGGTTTTATCTCTCTTCTGACGAGTGGAGGCCGTTTAAAACAGAGGATCTGCTGTTTGACAGTACTTATGGATTGACCCGATCTGGGATTATTTCATTTAGGAGTCCAAAAGATATTAATAAGAACAATCAAGTCATGTCCAGTTCCTGCTATTGGATCTGTTGCAGCACTTTAAATAATGCAGAAATGGCTAGCAGAGTTTCGGGAATTTTCTTGAACGCCCTTTCTGCAACAGCCGTACTGAAAGAAGGAATAATCCACAAGCCAGTATTACCTGCATTCAGTGTGCAATCCTTCGAATATAATCTTCCTGGAGTGCTTGATCTAATACAGCCGATTCCCTCTTCAGGTGGCAGATCCTCAGAGGATAAGATCCCTTTTTATCATCGAGTCAGTCAAAGTCTCAAACATAAATATAGAGCGGTTACCACTTGGGATATTGAGAAAATGCTTCTCAATGAATTTAGCTGGTTGGGCTTCGTTAAAGTTTTTGGGAATTTTGGGTATGAAAATTTCATCGATTTTGGGACAGTAAGAATAGTGGGAATCCCTGTGATCGAGGATAAGAGCAACTTTTATCAACCAAAATTAAATCCCGGACAAATCAAAGAAATGGAGTTTTTTCTAAATGAAATTACCAATCCATTCATGCAATTTAAAATCCTAAATCCTCAATATGAGTACCTTTTGATTAAAGGTGAGATTAGACTTAATTCGGAGAATACTGGGCTTGTATTTAAGAAGCTGTATCGGGATATACTTGAGTCAATATGCCCTTGGTTCTATCATGATTTGTCCGACGCTTTTATAAATCGGGAAACTAAGAAGTCTGAAATCTTCAATTTGATTACAAATAGTCCGTATGTGAAGTCACTGACTGGCTTTTCCTTGGCTCACATGTATAAAAATGATCAAGGTGATTTTATTTTTTCTGATGGGGCACTTTTAGATGATGGTATGGATACATTGATTGTAGGTAAACCATGGTCAATTTTAGTCCCATATCCGCTAAAAAATCTAGCACTAGTTAAAGAAGATAATTATAGTCCTGCAGAACCTTTTGACTTGGAGGATTTGATTTTAGGTGAAAATCTGATCGTTTCCTCAGAAAATAACGGGAGTTGGTCAGGAACGATACTTGGGGAAGAGAAAAGTAAAACTAAAGACGAAGAAGTATATCATTTCACCTTCAGAATTTAAGAATGGCTTTATTAAACAGACAATCACTCATCAATTATTTTAAGAAGGGCAGTGCACCCTCTGAAAAGCATTTTGCTGATCTAATTGAATCTACAGTAAACATTGTCGATGATGGTATTTCCCGACAAGGGGAAAATGGATTTAAGATTACCCCTGTAGGTAAGTCCAATAGGCTGATTTCATTTTATAAAAATTTCAAGCAGCTCAGACCAGAATGGAGTTTCAATCTCGACAAAGAGGGGATAAATGGTCTTTCCATCCAACAAGAGGATAATTCTGCTGTCCTGGTACTCAAAAATGGGGGGAATGTTGGTATTGGAGTAGAAAATCCAAAATCCAAGCTAGAAGTGGCTGGTTTTATAACTGCACAGGGGAGAATAGGTTCCTTTCTAGCCGGCCAAGTTCCTGGCGACGCAAACTGGTATAATGTGATCGAGAATATTACAGAACCCTGCGCTTTTGAACTGATGCTTCGAATCAATGGATCAAAAGGTAGTGGTAAATATGCCTTAGCACATGTGATTGCCTTAAATACTTACGGCGGCAAAACCAACTCCAGTGGGATCAACAAAACACGGGCTCAATATGGCAGTTTCTTTAATAGGCTAAGATTCCGATGGTCAGGCAGTATGTACAACTACTCACTTCAAGTAAAAACCGCCCGTCATTATGGGCTAGATCCCAAAACTGACGAACCATTTCTTATCCGCTTTTCGGTCAGTAATCTTCTCCCGTTTTAAGCTGTCACCTTCTTAAATTTTAAAGTGCTGTGATCAATTTTATTCCAAGTGACTTTTCGGAAAAATCAATATTAAGGTATGATCTTCTTTTTGAGGAGGGCTTGAAGTTTGCACAGCATTATTCAGGCAAAATTTGGACAGACTACAACTACCATGATCCGGGCGTTACATTTTTAGAGTATTTATGCTATGCTTTGACGGATTTGGGTTATCGAACAGATTTTCCGATTGAGGATATTTTTTTATTTGGATCGGATGATTTTGATCCAATCAAGAAAAACTTACTGTTCGGCCCCGCTGCTGTGTTCAACACCAATCCAATCACTGTAAATGATTACCGCAAACTTATCATCGATCGGGTCAAGAGCGTGGCAAATGCATGGGTGATTCCTATCACGGATAATAAAATGGGTGTAAGAGGTCTATTCGAAATATTTGTAGAATGTAGTGAGGACCTGAGTGCTGACGAACTCAGTTCCTTGAAACAGGAAGTGTCCAAAGTATTCCATGAATATAGATTAATTGGGCACGATTTGGAAGAAGTTTTTATCCTCAAAAAAGTCTATCTCAGTATAAAGGGTGATGTAACTATTGAATCGGATACATTGGGCGAGCTAGTCATGGCCAAAATATATGCGGATTTGGATGGCTACATTAATCCCCAGGTAGAGCTTCACAATTCCATGAAATTATGGAAGGAAGATGGATTAGATCCAGAAATGGTCTTTACCGGTCCTCTACCAAAATATGGATTTATTTTTGAAAATAAACTCACTCCACAAGTTGAGTCAATCTACTTGACGAGGATAAAAGAGTTGATTCTTAATGTAGAAGGAGTAAAAGAAATCAGAAACCTTCAACTTTTTAAAAATGGGCTTCCCGTATTTGACACCTTTGTTTACTTTACTAAATTCGAATTTCCCAAAATTCAATATTTGGATGAGCTCACCGAGGCATTTCAAACCCAACTCAACTTATTTAAAAATAATGTTGAATACGATTTAGATCCTGTCATTACCAAGCAACTTATCGCCTCTGAAGTATTGTCCAGCAGTAAGTTTTATTATGAAGACCTGAATTATGAGGAAAAACTCCCCAAAGGGAGATTCTCACTCGAAGCACTTCAGAAACACTATCCGATTCATAAGGAACTGCCTGAATTCTTCGGGCTTGGAAAAAATGGTATCTCTGGCAATGATACTAAAGAAACACAAGCTTCCGTCAAGCAGCTAGGTGCTTATCTCTACTTTTTTGAGCAAATGATGGCTTCTTACCTTTCTCAGCTTTCGGGTCTGAGAAGTTTGTTTTCAGTAGACAAGATCAATACAACCTATTTCAACCAAGTTCCAACTGATATTCTAAATTTGGATTCCATATTAGACGGTTTGAAGGATTTTCAGCATAAATTGGATGACTGTTCGAGACATAACGACGATTTCATTGATCGTCGCAATAGGCTACTAAATCACCTTTTGGCCAGGTTTGGGGAACGCATAGATGAGGCAAGTCTGAGAAAAATGAGTAGGGGAAATTCGTTGGATATAGGAGAGGAAGTTGATTTGGATTTGATCCAAGCCAAAATAAATTTTTTAAATTCTATCGTCGAACTTGGGAAAAATAAAGCGAAAGCGTTTGACATAAGATCAAAATCTTTCTGGGATACCGATAATGTTGCCGGACTGGAGAAAAGATTAGCGCTTTCGTTGAATTTTAAAGATCATACCAGAAGGTATCTTTCTACACCACTGCTACAAATTTTCGACTTGTCTTCAACCACAACAGATCCAAAATCCTGGGAGCTAAAAACCATTAATACTGATAAGACAGAAGTTAGGTCTTATAAATTAGCAAGGGATCAGTACGAAAATCAAGCGTTGCATTTTTATGGAACCGGGATTGGTTTCATTCGTGAACTTTTTGAGTTATTGACCAATGAGAAATCTATTAATTGTGTAACATCTTCTGATGATGAGAGTCATTTTTTACTAATGCAACAAAGAGAATCCGAGTATCCCTTTGTCTTGTTTGAATCGGTCAGTTTACAAGACTGCTTGGATGTCAAATCTCGAGTTATGAATAGGTTTCGTGTGTTAGATCAAGAGACTGAAGGGTTTCACATGATCGAGCATATTTTACTCAGACCCTTGGAGCAAGTCTCGTTCATATTTTCATTCTTAGATAATGACGGTGAGGTTTTTCTAGAGGGGATTCTTTCTGGTGAAATAAATTCTGGTGAAATAAATAAGCAGAAATCATTGAGCGAAGACTTAATCGTATATGGTCTTGCGGTAGATAACTACAGCATTATAGAAGACGATACCTCAAAAACCTATCAGGTTTTTCTTTATAATTCGAATAATATGCGTGTGGCAAAGCTTACTAAAGAATATAGTTCTAAACCACTTGCAAAAGAAAGTATCAACATGTCTATTGACTACTTCAAGAGAATAGAGTCCAAAGAAGTGGAATTGGAAACAGTCTTGGAAGTAAACAATGCTGGGGGGACGGGTCAAGGTTTTCCTTCTGATTTTCAGTTTTCAGATACCTTAAGTTTTGTGCTTCCTGATTGGCCTAGCCGATTCCAAAAAAGTGACTTTGTTAAATATTTTAAAAACTTGATTTCAGAAAATATATTAGCTCACCATGCAGTAAATATTTATTTCCTTAATTTGATTGAAATCTCTCGATTTGAAAAATTATATCATGAATGGCTGTCGTTGAAATCTGAAGATAATTCCGATCTCAAATCCATTGATATTTTATCCTTACAAATTATTCAAATGCTGAATGGTTTAGAAAAAGTATCCTAGTTTATATGGCGATAAACGATAATTCGATCCAAAAAATGGAATTTCAGATCGAGATCGATCGGGATTCGGATTTTGATCTTTTGTCAAAAGAAATACCTACAATCGTCTCGGATCATCTGGAAGACTGTATCAACCATTGTATTCAAAAACTTGAGTTGGGTAATCAGTTTTTTATACTTAATCAGCTCGTACTTGATCTAGGAGTACTTGATATCTCAAATTTTAAAAATGATTTAAGAGCAAAATTTGAGATTCAATTTTTTAATGAAATAAAGAAGCAGATAAATAAAAACTCCTTTACTAAAGTTCCCGACGAGGAGTTGACATTTTCTATTTTCGTTTTCTTTATTTCCAATGGTGGTCGGCCTTGGTGGTTGAATAATCAAGTAAAGCACTTTGGGGAATTTGCCGAAAAGGCGTTTATACTTAAGCCTCAAGAATTTATTAGCCTGTGTAAAACTTTCATGAAATACCCTGTCTATCGAAAGCGGATGATTGAAAATCTACCTGAGGATCTGCTTGTCCGTGTGCTCATAGATGACAAAAAACTGGGTAAGATTGATTCATCAAAAACTATCTACGCTATTAAAGGGATTTTAAAGCAAAAATATAGGTACTGGAACGAATCCAAACTTTCTAGTGCATTTAAAGATATCGTACTTCAGCTTTTTCTTTATCCTAACAGGATCGACCAACTCTGGAAATTGAATCTCGCCATTGAAGAAGCGATTCAAAACAATCATCCTGAGATCGTGATTTCGGACCCCTTGAAGAATAGATTGCTCAGAACTAATCCCATTTTTACCAATTCGGCTACTAGGGATTTAACCTGGATTGAAACACCTGATAGGTTTTCTATTAATGCTAATGACCATGTACTGATTCAAGGTTTTCAGTTCTATTTAGAAAATGGATATACAAGACTTGGAAATATTGATCACCACTATAGATTTAAAGATATAAATACGCTCTTTAGATACTTGATTTCCAATCAATTGGATGATATTTTCGATCTATTACTACTACTTGGAAGAAGTAATATCATCAAAAAAAGATTTTTGGAAAGTATCTCTCAAGAGCTCATCGATGAGTTTTTTGCATTGGTAGCACCGGCAAAGAGAAAATTATTGAATTGGGTGACTGAAATATTTCAAAAAGTCCAAGAGGAATATCAGCCAATCAATCAGACTTTTATTATTGTCAAAAAATCTATCAATGAGATCACTTTTGAGCTTTTTCTGAATAAAAAGCTCACTTCCGTCACTGATGAAAATTATTTAAGATTTTTATTCAAACAGACTGCGAGAAAGTTTGGTATAAACTACAGGGATCTACTCTTTCTCACCATCAAGTCACTCGGAAAAAGGAATAGTAAAACTAGTTCTTTCATGCTTGCTCAAATTTTGACAGCTATCTATACCAAAGATATTTTGAGAGGCAAACGATACTTTACAATCGATCAAGCTACTTTCGGAATGGATGAGCCTGAGGTGCATGCTGGGATGGCTGACTACCGAAGTAAAGATTTTGTTTATGATTTATTCTTGGATTTGTATCGGCAAACGCGGCGAGGCAGTGAAACCAAAATAGGGAGTTGGTTAAAAACCAAACTAGCGCCGATGTCTATAGCCAATGCCTCGGATCTGTTGGTTCTTTGGGAGACGCTTGCAGTCAAATTCGAGCTTAACCCCGAGCAATTACTGCTGCCAGTGTTAGTTGATAAACACAGGAATCCATCGATCAAGCTATCGACTCAGTCCTTTAATTTCTTTAAGAATAAGTACAAACTCAGTGGTATTTATGCTCGGAAAAAGCCCGACGAATTTCGCCTGATTCAAACACTGCACGAGAATAAAAAAAGGCTTTCTTATAAGGTTATAAAAGGGATTCTGATGAATTTGAAGCCTATTGAACATGTTGAAAAGTTAGATTTTCAATTGATATCAAGCTTAATTCACTCGGGAGATACTCCGGTATTACCTATCTATCTCAATTGGCTGAGCAAAATTCTATTGGACAAAAATCTGGAATCCAAAAAAAGGACGGTTTACAACTGGTTTTTACAGCAGTTATTGATAGTTCCTAAAAGAGATCTTACCCTTTTGCATCTTCAGAAGAAAACGTTAAGGTTCTTGCAAGTTGATGAGGGGCTGGTGAATGGGGAGGATTATACATACCGAAAAAGTCTATCTACAATTGAGAAAAATAAGCAGGGTAAAGCCTTTCATGTGGGAGTACAGAAAAGGCTAATTGGGATCTATCCGCAGCAATCCACGGAAGCTTTTTTTAGAATTGTTGAGATAATAGGGAGAGCTGAAATGCTCGGGATTTTTCCTGATTCCCAAAAGTATGGAGATAAGATTCTGTTTCAGATATTGACCTCAAAATATGAATCTCAATTTTTTAGCTTATTAAAAAAGCATCAATTCAATAGGGAACTTCGAGATCACATTCTTATCCAAGCCCCCGGTTGGCTTAAAAAAGACCTTACTGATTTTATTAATAAACCTTTTTCAGGTTCATGGAATTCAACGGTAACTTCGATAAGGGAATACATCGAAAAAACCAATTGGATGAGATTAAAAGGACTATATCTCAGCAATTTTATCGAAAAAGTCCTGTGGGATGAGATTTTTGAAGCTACCAAATTCATATTTAAGGATTTATTGGCGCTGGTCATGCAGCAAGCTTATGTAGAAGAGCTGGTTACCAATCAGTTTTGGAATGATTATAATCAATTCAAGATACTGGCTGGTACACTTGGGCCATCAGGCAAATCTTCCCGTGTCAACCAAATAGCTGAACTTGATGGGTCAGAATTTCTGTCTTATGTCGATGCCTTGAGTAAGCAGCAACTAAGCGATGGTTCCTTAAAACAAATTCTGGAAAGTATACTGCTCGATTTCAATTTTCCGGTAGGACACTCTTTCGAAGAATATCAAGTTGATGAGTTCAAGCCCTACATCAATAAGCTGATAAACAGTGATAAGAAAGTACTTATTGATACATTAAGTAGGGTTGAATCACCACTATTTTTGCAGCGCTTTTTAGCACTCTTAGATGAAGGTACCTTGAGATTTTTAATTAGAGAAAATCAAAAGCGACTTGGATTTTCCTTACCTCTAAAAAAGATTGAAGCTATTTTTTCGTTTTATAAAATAAAGGATAAGATCAAAATCAACAACTTCTACACTGCTTGGATCGGTGAGCTATATTTCGAAATTCGTAATACTAGCAACCTCAGCGCTGTCTATGCTCGGATATTTCGAGTTTTGGAGGCAGAGGAACTTTTGACACTTACCACCCTTTATTCCCGAGATGACTGGAAACCACTTTTTAAGATTCTTAATTTGGAAGGAAAAGATCAAGTATTGTTTTTCCAGGAACTTGGTTGGTGGAGCAGAAGCAAAACTAGTTCTTGGTCTAGTGATTCCACTGAGCAAATCTTGGGAGTACCACTCACGGAAACAAATTTTAAGTCCTCCATCAGTGACTTATCCCGTATGGATAAAAGAGTCGTAGGAGAACTG
>Ga0209702_10010304_pt1 | contig 10065 bp, 6 predicted proteins | sample FRY01_FD_187210 | JGI IMG/M metagenome (GOLD analysis project Ga0209702, IMG submission 187210) | Freshwater microbial communities from Lake Fryxell liftoff mats and glacier meltwater in Antarctica - FRY-01 (SPAdes) (version 2) | ecosystem: Environmental > Aquatic > Freshwater > Ice > Glacier...
TAGCAATTAAAAACAGAGGCATCGTCGCAGCCAAAATGACACCACAACAAATCGCAGAAGCGCAGAAGATGGCACGAGAATGTCAAGCCAGCAACTTTAAGAATTGCGATTGAACAGTTTTAACAACAGGAGACAGAAAGATGAGCACAGCACAGCAACGACTGATAGAAATTGAAGCACAAGAAAAAGCACTTGCTAATGAAAAAGCAAAGTTGCTGGCAGCGTCGAAAGATGCCGACTTGGACATAGTGAAGAAGTTGTGCAAACAGCACGGATTCACCGCGACGCAATTGCGCAGTGTGCTGGCGAAGAAAAGAAAGAAAAAACCTGCTGCTGAAGGTGTTGTGAAAAAAGCACCAGCAAAAAGAGCTGCAGCGAAAAAGACTGCCAAAGCAAAGTAATTACGAAAAAACCAACAAGGACAGCGTGAGGATTCAGGAGACAGTAATGCAACCCCCGTCACCGCATAAAAACCTGCGCCCGCAAATCCCTCTGAAGCACAGCCACGAACGCTGTCCAGACTTCATCCTCATTTGCCGGGCACAGCGTTCCGTTTCTGCGCGAAGTCATCTCCCGTTTGATCCTGAGCACCCGGCCGTTGAGCGCGTAATGCGAGGTGTATTGAATATCGCCGCGCTTGAAGCTCAGGCTCGGGGGGATGCGTTCAATGCGTACATTACGCGGAAAGCTCATTTCTATGTTTTCCGTATGCTTGCCAGACGAACAGCGCATCGGGTAGCGCCTTTCCTGCGGTGACTTGTAACTTGAAAAACTCTTGAGAAAGCCTGGCGCCAGCCCGACAGGAACCATCATGGCGCTAGGTCCGGGCAGGTTCACTTGCGAGTCCAGCTCAAAAACCGCCTGCACCTGCCAAGGCTCGTTGAGGTCCAGCGGGCGGCTTGCCTTGATCTCTCCAGTGCCCGTTTCACTGAACCGGTCCAGCAGATCGTTGATCACTTGCACAGGGTCCTGGTTGATGTAGTCAAACTGCGCGCTGCGTGAGCCGACTTCTGCGTAGCCGGACATACGGTAGGTGCTGGACCCTTTGACCTTTCCATCGGGCATGACCGCCATGCGAATATCGGTGTGGGTGAAATCACGCGCTATATTGGTCAGCGGGGTCTGATGGATCTGGCCGGTGGCGGTCAGAACGGTGGGTTTGCCCATGACGCTCAAGGGCAGCACACCCATGGGTGCAAACATGGCGGTGGAGTCTAGGTACAGATTCAAAGCCGGCACGTAGGTGATGGCATGGTTGAACGGGCCGGATGTGGTGACTTTTGGCAATAAAAAAGCATTGCCCAAATTGATCAGCGCCGGGCTGCTGTCTATGCCCACGGCGTTCAGCAGAGATTCCAGAATCACCACATGGTCCTTGCAGTCGCCATAGCGGTTGTCCAGAATGCTTTGCGCATCATGTGGGATAAACCCCCCGGCGCCCATGTAGATGCCGACATAGCGGATGTTGCTGCTGACCCAGTTATAAAGCCTGCGCACCTTGTCCCGTGTATCGACTGCGCCCCCAACAAGTTCCTCGGCCAATTTACGGATTTGCGGCGTGACCGCTGTTTTGGGGTGGGCTGTGGCCTGGTAAGCCCTGCCTAATGCAGCATAGTCTGCAAAGCTGCTCACAGCAAAGTGCGGCGCAAAGTCGGACAGTGCAACCCGACCGCTTTCATAGGGATAGGCTTTTAGCTGACTGAAGGTGTAGCGGTAGCGGACAACGCCTTCAGGGTCGGTAGCCAAGCGCTCGACCTGCCCGCCCTGCATACCCCGGGCATCCAACAACAAGCTGATACCGCTGTCGTGCGTCAGGTTGACAACCACGTCCTCGTAGCGCACGTGGGGTGAGTAATATCTTTTGGTAAAGAAGTGGCCTGCAAAATAGGGGGTGTGCTGCACCGACTTAAATTTGGAGTGCAGCTGGCTACCCACGTCAACTTTCGGAAAAACAATGACCTTGATCTTGCTGTCACTGAAGATCGGCGCGCCTGCCGTGTAGGACTCCTCGACGGTGCGGATCCGGTCGGGGGCGACGTTGATTCGGGTGCCGTCTGGTTGCAAGGTGTAGGCCTCCAAAATTTCCAGATCTTCCAGGGTGCTGACGTATGAGACGCGCTGCTCGCCGCCCGATTGCACACCTTGCGGGGTATCGATACGAACCGTGTTCTCGGACCACTGGGTGCTCGATCCATCTTTATTGACATGAAAGGTTTGGATATCGCGGACTACGGTGGTGGCCGGCTTGTATTGCGCATGGACGGGCATTGCCGCGAGCAGTGCAAGAAGCAAGGCCAAGCCAATAGCCGGGGTGTAGGAGAGTTTGGAAAGAACGTGCATGAAAGAATCCGGGTTTTATCAACTCTGATCGTCGGGTGGCAAACTGCATGGTCGTTTGAAAATGCTGTCAAAGCTTCATTCCACCGCGGATGACATTAGCTTGCCTCTTCTCATTTTCATGAAGTCTTCCATTCAGACCCGCCGGTAATCCTTTTGCGGTCGATTGAAGTAGATACAGCCAATCAAGGTCCTTATCAACGATACCCGCTTCCCTAGCGACGCGCACTGCTGAGGCCCAGTCGGGCTTTGAGCGCCAGCTTTTTATTGCGTCTTTGGGCGATCCAGCTCTCTCGAACGCCTGAGCGGCTAACTCCCATTGCTCCAGGCACTCCTTAATCCGTCCAAGTCGTAACTGATCTTCTTGCCCCGTGTTTTCCTTAATTTTCATGAAAACTTTTTCCGCATCCGCAGCGTATTTGCGATCAATCAAAAGTGCATCGACGGCCAACCTTCGGAGTTGATTGCACTCATCCTCGACATCGCCTGCAAAACCACAAACTCCTAGCCACTTTTCGACCCGTCCTGAGAATCTACCTGCGGTTCGGAGGTCGCTTGCGCCATCATCTAACGCCTTGCGCAACGTCTGCGTTTTGCCGGAAAGAGACGATCGCAACCATTGCCCTCCTTCTTTGATCTCTGAAATTGAGTCGAGAAGGTCAAATGGGTTGTCTATTTCATCTGAAACCCATTGAGAGAAACAGAGGAATGCGTGACTGAGTTCCTTAGAGTTAAGCCGCTCAACAGCCTCCGTTGCTGCTTCAAAAATGCTAAACCGAGAAAGCCCATCTGGAATGCCGTCCGCCAGAAGTCTGGTTGCAACACCCATGACAACCTCCACAGTTTCGGTCCGAACGCTTTCGTCTGTGACTCCATTGTGTAAAGCGGGTTCGCCAAGCAGGTCCAGTGCCTGCGCAGCAAGTTGCCACGCGCGCTCAGGGCGGGTTTCTATCAAGGTCCGAGCGTCCCTCAACCGACCCAGAACCCGCTCTTCTGGCGTCAAATCCGGCGATGTGACATGACCAATCAAGTCGGATGGTTCTGATGCAGCTGGACCACCCAGAAGCTTTCTGCTAAGTTCAAGCTCTTGATCCGTTGCGCCAATGTCGATGAATACTAGGGTCTCGGTTGCCCGGCTCATGGCCACCCGTAGCTGATCGATGCGCGTTCGACGATGGGCGTCCTCCAACTGGCTCAACTGCGTGGTCATGGGTTGACCGATAGCCGCCAGTTCCACTCCAGGATTGATCACGCAGACCGACTGGTACTCCAGTCCCTTAGATTCGCTTGGTGTAAGCACGCCCATGCCGAGTTGCTGCCCCATCCATTCCGGTATCTCACCAGCTGCACTGATTACGGCCAATCCGTCCACATTCACCAACTGCGTGAGAAGATCTATACCGCTTTGTCGATCACCAACTGTCACATGAAATATCTGGGCTTGACGGTAGTCTTTCGTCTGTGTCCGGGTTTGCTTACGTGGCCTTTTGGCTTTGTCCACCTCAGCGTAGAGATTTGACGCATTTTCAAGAACGTCAGCGATCTTCTGGGGGTACCTGACACTTTCCTGGAGGGAAAAACTAACAGGGTCCTTTAACTTCTTGCTGATGAGGTTCGATAGGGTCGCCCACTCAAACCCAGTTGGTCTTACTGTTTGCCCCTCGTCACCTGCCATTAGCAAGAACGGGGAATATCCGCTTACCCTTGAAATTGCAAGGCAAAGCTCAACGAACACACTAAGTTCGATCAGAGTCAGATCCTGGATCTCGTCGACAACGATTCTTGTGAAGTTCTCAAATCCCTTAGGAAGCTTGCCTTGCCTGAGCAGTAAGACGGCCTGAACTGCAAACCCTAACTCGGGGAAGAATGTTTCAAGTGAATGTCTTTTTTCGAGATCCTCAACAACATCGACAACCGCACGGGCGGCTTCTCGCCCGATTCGTTTCGTGGCGCTGGCGATATATGCATCTCCCTCCCAGGGAATTGGCGCGCTGACTTTCTTGTCGTCAGGAAACTCTACGGATGAAAGCCCGAGCAAATAGGCGCGTACTTCTGCGAATAAACCGTCTGAGTAGCCTTTCCAGGGACCCAGCACAGTCGCTCTCGCATCTTTTGGAAGCGCACTTTCAAACTTCTCGCGAGCTTGTATAAGGGTTTGGCGTTCCAAATCTTTACCGCAGATGTGCCCAAGCAATGATGCGAAATCAAACGGATGTAGTCGAGTGCCAATTGGACCAAACGCCTGAAAATGCTTCTCAGTCTCTTCCACAAGCTTCGGCGACCATGTGGCGTACAAAACGTCTTGGTCCGTACGCAAATCTATCGATTGCCACAAGACGGTTGTTTTGCCAGAACCCGGCTTCCCGATAGCCAGTCTTACAGGATCGTCGCTTTCGATGAACTTTAATTGCTGGTCATTCCAAGGACTCTCGAACTCCCCAGCACCGCTTCCCAATTTCTCACGCGCTATCTGAATATAGTCATCAGGCATACCACCAACGTTCATCGCTTCATGATTGTCGTGGAGTCGAATGCTGCGAACAACGATATCGTTCTTTCCGACCTCAGAATTCAATAGGGCCTGGCTGCCCTGCCGCGCCCACCACAAGTAGTAGTGATTGCCGCTTCCTCCACCTAACGGTGATCGGAGCCACCCTCTGTTTTTGGCATCGCTACAGCCTTTGGCAACACTAGTGTGACCCATTGCCACTATTTGGCGTATGGCCATCGTGGTCTTCTTACTGAGCTGCCAATTCTGCATGCCCTCATAAACGTCCTGATGGCACCATATTTTGAAATTCAGTTCCGGAAATTGAAGATCTTCAAATTTGGCCCGAACATCTTTCTTCCAATTCAAATCCAATGATGATGCTGAATGGCTATCTGAGCTTGGAGGAATTTGAACGACTGGTGGCTCTATTGATGCCCCTCGCTCTTGCTCGAACTTTAGAAAGCGCTTGATTTTCCCTTCTTCATTGAAGTCAACCCGGTAATTCGCATCAATTGCCGACTTACGTCTTATCTCCCGAGCTGCTCGCAAGACATCTTCGATTGGTAAGCCAATCTTTGCCGCTAACTCATTCAATGAATTTGCCATTTTTCCTCCCTCACACTAGTAGTCAAAATCTGGTCCTTCCAAAAGTATGCGTCTAAACCATGAGGTGGATACAAGCACGAAGTGCAATACGGTTCAGAGATTTATGAAACACCTCTGCGGGCGTCTTGAATCCCAATCTTTTGCGGGGTCGACTATTCCACTATCAACGTTGAAGCGCTCATCACACATATCTCCCAGCAGCCAGCCGCAAGCTGCGCTGAACACTGGAACTTAACTCTTTGGGTGCCACCACTTCCTCATCCGCGCTAAACCACAAAATGTCGCCAGTGAGCTACCGCAGACAACCATTAAAGAAACGCCTTACAGCGTATCAATAAAGCTGCGCAATTTATCCGAGCGCGAAGGGTGCTTGAGCTTGCGCAGTGCCTTGGCTTCAAACTGGCTGATGCGCTCAAGCGGCATGTCAAAATACTTGCCAACTTCTTCCAGCGTGTGGTCGGTGGACATCTCGATACCGAAGCGCATACGCAGCACCTTGGCTTCGCGTGGGGTCAGGCTGTCGAGGATATCTTTGACCACATCGCGCAGGCCGGCCTGCATCGCAGCTTCCAGCGGTGCGATGTTGGCGCTGTCTTCGATGAAATCGCCGAGGTGCGAATCGTCATCGTCACCAATCGGCGTTTCCATCGAGATCGGCTCTTTCGCGATCTTCATGATCTTGCGGATCTTGTCTTCAGGAATCTCCATCTTCTCGGCAAGCACGCTGGCATTCGGCTCAAAGCCAAACTCTTGCAAGTGCTGACGGCTCAGGCGGTTCATCTTGTTGATGGTTTCGATCATGTGTACCGGAATGCGAATGGTACGCGCCTGGTCAGCGATGGAACGGGTGATCGCCTGGCGAATCCACCATCTGGCATAGAGCGTGAACGTGTAGCCGCGACGGTATTCAAACTTGTCCACGGCTTTCATCAAACCGATGTTGCCTTCCTGGATCAGATCGAGAAACTGTAGGCCACGGTTGGTGTACTTTTTCGCAATCGAAATCACCAGGCGCAAGTTGGCCTCGATCATTTCCTTCCTGGCATAGCGCGAGTTGGTCTCGCCTTCGTTCATGCGCTTGTTGATGTCTTTCAACTGGCCCAGCGGAACCACCACACGGGCCTGCAACTCGCCGAGTTTGGTTTGCAGTTCCTGAATCGGTTGAATGTTGCGCGCCATGATGACCGACCATGGCTTAGCCGAAGCAACCTGCTTTTCAACCCATTTGAGGTTGAGCAGATTGGGCGGAAAGTCTTTGATGAAAATCTCTTGCGGCATGCCGCATTTCTCGACGATGATGCGGCGCAGTTCACGCTCTTTCTTGCGAACGTCCAGCACCTGGCCGCGCAGCAGGTCGCACAGCTTTTCAATCGTCTTGGCGGTAAAGCGCACGGTCATCAGCTCGTTACTGAGGGCTTTCTGGTTCTTTGTGTACAGCGGCGACCCGTAACCTTCCTTGTCATAAGTCTTGTGGACTTTTTCGAACAGGGAGGCGATCTTGTCGATGCGACTCAAGGCTTCTTTTTTCAGCTCTTCAAGCTTCTTGGTCAGCGCTTTGCTGCCGCCCTTGCCGTCGTCATCGTCTTCTTCGTCGAACTCGTCATAGTCTTCTTCGGCCACGTAATCGTCGGCTTCGTTGAGGTTTGAAAAACCATCCACTACGGTAGAGATGACGATCTTGCCTGCGCGAATTTCTTCACCCAGACGCAAAACCTCGGCAATCGTGACCGGGCTTTCCGAGATCGCTTCCATCATCTTCATCAGGCCGCCCTCGATGCGCTTGGCGATTTCAATTTCGCCTTCACGCGTCAGCAGCTCGACCGTACCCATTTCGCGCATGTACATGCGCACCGGGTCGGTGGTGCGGCCGAATTCGCTGTCAACGGTAGACAGCGCGGCTTCGGCAGCTTCTTCGGCTTCTTCTTCGGTGGCTACTGTCGGGCCGGTGTTGTTGAGCAGCAGGGACTCGGCGTCAGGCGTCTGCTCGTAAACAGCCACGCCGAGGTCGTTCAGCGTGAGGATGACCGCCTCCATGGTTTCGGCATCCATCAGCTTGTCGGGAAGGTGATCGGAGATTTCGCCGTGCGTCAGGTAGCCGCGCGTCTTGCCCAGCTTGATCAGCGCCTTCAGTCGCGCACGGCGCTTGGCCATGTCTTCTTCCGAGAGCACGGGTTCGTCTAGGCCGAACTCTTTCATCAAGGCGCGCTCTTTCGCCTTGCTGATTTTCATGCGCAGGGGTTTGACTTTCTCAAGCGTTTCGGCGATGGGTTCTTCGAGCTTGGCAACCACGTCTGACAGGTCTTTGTCGCCATCACCCTTGAGGGCGAGCTTTGGCTTGCGGCCACGCTTGACACTACCAGCAGAGGCTGCGCCTTCTACATCGGCGGCAGGGCTTTTGGGTGGGTGGCCGGGTTTCTTTTTGACATTGTGATTAGAAAGTAAATCATCAGAAATTAAAGCTGCACTAGATATTTGACTATCATCAATAGTTTGCAAACAAAAATTGAGTAATACGTCTGCCGCTTCAAATGAATTGAAATCCGCAGCAATTGTTAGGGCATCCTTTCCTTTGTCATTTTTAATTTTTGGATCCGCTTTGGCTTTCAGCAGCATCAGACAAATTGATGGGTTATTTCGAACCGCTGCAATCATTAAGGGAGTTAGGCCAACATTGTCTCTGGCGTTCAGATTTGCACCATTTGCAATTTGCAATGCGATAACCTGCTCATTTCCGGACAAAAGTGCCATTCGAAATAAAGGGCTCAAAATCGATGTGGAACTCATGCGGTTGAATTTTATTTTTGATTGAATAAGGACAATCGATTTTCAAGGTATTTCACACAATTTGAAGCAGGGTCACAACACATACCTCCCAGCAGCCAGCAGCAAGCTGCGCTGAACACTGGAACGCAACTCTTTGGGTGCCACCACTTCCACATCCGCGCCAAATCGCAAGATGTCGCCAAGGAGCTCACGGTCATCGGCATAGGGGATGTGAAGCACAAAACTGCCATCGGCTTCGGTATGGCTCTCCTGCATCGGATGCCAAAGCTCCCTGCTGGCCCAGCGCGCGCGCGCCGGGGTGAACTTGAGTGTGGCCCAGGCCTTGGGCTTGCCGGCGAAGATGCCGTAGCTCACCCCTAGGGTGCTTTCAATCTCCTCCTGTGAAACCGTCTGCGCCCTTTTGTCAATCATCAGGCAATCGCTCATCGCATCGACGGAGAAACTGCGCAACTCGTTGCGCAGGTGGCACCAGGCGTCCAGGTACCAGTTGTCTCGGTAGTGCACCAACCGCTGCGGTGAGACTTCGCGTGCTATGCGCTCGCCAGTTTGGCGTTTGAAATGGCTCATGGTGAGCCGCTTGCGTTCCAGCGTGGCCCTGGCAACCACCTGAAACACCTCTATCCTGAGCCGGCGCTTGCCGGATTGGGAGACCTTGATGCGGGAATTGACAGCGTCCACCGGATGCCCGCTGCTTGCCAACAACCGGTTGAGTTTGTCCGTCAACGGCTTGAGCTTAGGCCCCAGCATGCCGGGCTCTATGGTTGAGAGCAACTGCTGAGCTGTCAAAAGGGCAAAAGCCTCGTCTGAGCTAAACCATAGGCCGGGCAACTCAGCGCGTTTGACAGCTCGGCGGGTAGGATCTTCCTTGACCGCTTCGATACTGTAACCACCATGAAAGCGGTCAAAGATGATGGGGATGTCAAACCTGCTTCTCAGGGCTTCCAGATCGCGCTTGACGGTGGCCTTGGCCACCTCCATCTCGTTTATCAGGTCCTGCATGCTTATGCCAGGCCGGTTCTGCAGCAGTTCCTTGAGTTTGTAGAGCCGATCGTTCAGCATGGAAATGTCTCCATTAATATGTCCCCTTATAACTCAAGAAACGGATCGCTTTGCTCGGTTAGCAACGGGAGCATCAGGCTGCGTCCCAGTCGCCCAGTGCCTGCATCTCAACTTTGTCTTTTGGGCAAATGGGCGGGCCAAAGGCCAGGTATTTTTTAAGCATGGAAACTTGGAACCCGCATGTGGTGCACTGCGCCCGGGGCCGGTTCCCGCGTGCCATCACTTTGGCAGGAACACGCAGCGTGCTGTGCGGGTATTCACCCAGCTTTGCGGCAAGTTGAACCAGCTTTTCTTTGAGCTTGGGCCCGGCGCATGCGCTTCGCATAGGCCCCACCAGGCCCAGCTTCAAGGCCATTTTCTTGAACTCCTTGCCGTGCTTGTGCTGGCAGTCGTCCACAGCGTGAATGAGCTCATGCACCAGGGTATCGAGAACCTCCACCGGATTCGAAAGCGCAGGAGAGATGAAAATCTGATTGATTTCGCCCTGGCTGCTCTTGCGCGACCAGCACTGGCCGATGTGCCCGCTTTTCACACCGGTGCTGGCAAAACCGCATGACACCTGGCAGTCCGGAACTTCGTAATGCATTTCAGAAAAGATCGGTCGCACCAGTGCGATGGCATTGAGCAACCAGGCTTCACGGTTCGTTTTTTGAATCATAGATTTTGAAGATCAGATGGTTTTTTAACCGGGGGAGGTTGCTCCCCCACAACTAGGAGACAGTGAAAGCTAGTTATGGGAGATAAATATCTCCGGTTAAAAAACATTGGAAAGATGACCCTAATGTGGA
>Ga0209702_10010305_pt1 | contig 10065 bp, 7 predicted proteins | sample FRY01_FD_187210 | JGI IMG/M metagenome (GOLD analysis project Ga0209702, IMG submission 187210) | Freshwater microbial communities from Lake Fryxell liftoff mats and glacier meltwater in Antarctica - FRY-01 (SPAdes) (version 2) | ecosystem: Environmental > Aquatic > Freshwater > Ice > Glacier...
AAAGAAGCTAAGGTAAGGTAGGCTAAATCGACCCAAATCAAATAAATTGATAGGAAGATGTATGCTAACCCTATTAAATATAGTGTATTGGATTTTTTGAACAAAACTAGGCTTGTTGTTTCAGTTCCTTAAATCGCTCATTGATTAACAATAAGAAAACCATAAAAACAAAAGAGCCTATTGCTGCTAATAGTACAATAATCATTCGTTTAGGTTTATCTTTCTTATCTGCTACAACTGCTCGTTCAACGATAAATTTATGCGTGAAATTTGAATTTGCATCTGATTCTGCTTGTTCATAGGCATCCATGAATTTCTCCAATTTGATTATTTTTTCATCACGCATTGTTTCTAAACCAGCAAATGCTGCACCATATTCTAAGTTTACATCAATTTGATTTTTTAAGAAACTTTTATCCTCCTGTGTTTTAGAGTCTACATAAGCTGTAAACAAGTTTGTTCTTCCCTCTAAAGAAACAACTCCTTTATATCCAAGAGAATCTAATTGAATTAATATATTTCGTAAATCTTTTTCAAGTAAATCCTTTTTTCTAAGGTTAATTTCAAAAGCTGGAATCGTACGTTCAGCAACCATGTTATTTTTAACTGTATCTATGAGGTCTACGATTTTATTTGCAATTTCAGCAGCTAATTCAGGTTTTTCGTCCAGAACATCAATTTGAATAGAACCATATTTAGTTCGAGTAAATTTGATATGCCCTTCATAAGCTTTACCCAATTTATAGTTCTTATTAGGATCATCTAACTCAATTTCATAATTCTTCATTAAGTCAAAACGCTGAATTACTTTGTTTCTAATCCTAGAAGATTGTAAGATCTGAACTAATTGTTCTGCTTGTTCTTCTTCCCCAAAATCCATAGACGAAGCTTTTGCATTTCGTTGTTCAGAAAATGAAACAGTACTTGTAGCTGTCGGAAAGACAATTGCAGTAGATAAAAACAAAGGTTTTATTAAGAATGAAATGATAATTGAAGCTACAATTGCAATTACTGTAGTTGTAATTAACACTTTTCTTTTATTCCAAATAAAAATGATTAGGTTTTGGCGTTCTTGATTAAGATCTACTTTATTCTCTTCCATTTACACTTATATTTAATTCTATCCAAAATTAACTTAATATTTTATTTGTTAGAACAGAAAACGTCATTTACCATTTTTTATTTTATAATAGAGTATCGAAGAGTTGTTTAATCTTCAATTTGTAATCTGTAATTTTTTAGTCTAAAAGCGTAGCGGTCTTGAGTCTTAAAGTCTTGAGTCTTTTTTTACCATTATTGATGGATCAGCGGAAAACTAATTTGAAAAGTTGTACCCACATCATTTGATTCAAAGCTTATTTCTCCCCGATGATTTTCAACAATTTGTTTTACCATTGCTAAACCTAATCCTGTACCTGTAGACTTTGTTGTGAAATACGGCACAAATATTTTTTGATGCATTTCAAGTGGAATTCCACAGCCGTTGTCTTTGATTGAAATTAGGACGTTATTTTCTTTTTGCACTAAGTTTATTGCTACTGTTCCATCATTTTTCCCTTCAATTGCTTGCAAAGCATTTTTAATTAAATTATTTAAAAGTCGCAAAATTAAATCTTTATCTGCTAAAATAATTGCATTTTCCAGACTGTAAGTAAAATTTAACTTGAACAAACGGTCATCTTTGAAGACTTCAATTACGTTTTCTAAAATCGGAATTAGATTGATTTCTTTTTCATTTGGACGTGGAAGTTTAGCAAAACTAGAAAATTCGTTTGCTATTTTAGCCAAAGCATCTATTTGCTCAATAATAGAAGTGGAAACCTTTTGAATTCGTTCAACAGAATGTGGATCATTCGGGTCATACGATCGCATCAAATGCTGAAGACTCAACTTCATTGGAGTTAACGGATTTTTGATCTCGTGCGCAACTTGTTTCGCCATTTCTCTCCAAGCAGATTCACGTTCGCTTTGAGCTAATTGAGAAGCAGTAAATTCTAATTCCTCTAATTTTTGATTGTAATTTCTAACCAACGCACCAATTTCATCTTCTTTAGTATAAGCGATTGGTTGGTTGTGTTTTCCAAATTTTAATTTCGTGAAACTTTCTTGAATAATTCTCAGAGGTGTAGTAACCCAGTTTGAAACAACAATTGCAATTACAATTGAAATAGCCAATAGTAACATAAAAACATTAATAATGGCAACTAAGAATTGTTGAATTTTACTTTCAAATTCCTTTTGTTGACCAAAATGCTGAAGATTTAAATAGCCAACTAATTTTCCGTCATAACTATAAAAAGGGCTATAAGCTGAAGAATAGCTCAATTTTCCTATACTTTCTTGATGAATAAATTCGCTACGATTCCTAATTTCCATTTGGTAATAAGCAGAAGGATTCATTTGTTCACTTAATAGTCCAACATTAAAAACTTTTGGACGAGAAGAGGCAATTAAAAATCCTTCTTTATCATAAAGATTTATGTCTGTATTAAAAATCTTTGCAAGCTTCTGAAGTAGAAACTCACTGTAATTACCATCTTCTTCAATTGTTAAATTATTTTTATTACCTAATTTTTCTTTGAGTTCAATACCTACAGAATTTAATTTCTCTCTTACTAAATCATTGGTGTATTCATTGTATTGATTATTCACAAATAAACCACTACCCCATCCAAAGGCAAACAAGGATAAGAAAACCAAACTAATAAGTACTAATTGAATTTTTAAAGCAAGTGAAAATCCTTTTTGTTTCTTGTCTTTTATAGCTGATTGCACAAGATAAGGGATGAGCAAAAATCCATAAAATGTAAACAAATAAGACATCGATGTAACAAGTTCTATTGAGGTGTAATTTTTCTTTGATAGCACCATCACATCATCCTCCGATTTTTTTAGTAAATAGTGACTATAACCATCTTTCATATAAAAACCAGTTGTGACGGCTTCCCAATTATTTAGTGCTACATAATTAGTTGGATAATTATAATTACCATATTTTGTAACTAATTGAGAATGGAAATATTTAGCAATGGAATAGTTTTGAAGTGGTTCAAAAACTTTTGCTTTAGTGGAGATCAATAAACGAGGGAAACCAATTTCCTCTGGAATTTTTTTTGATTTAAGCGTTACTATCAGCTCTAGCTGATAAGAAGAGTCTTCAGAGAATAAAGGCTGCTTTATAACGTAACTGTAATGTCCTGTGAAATCTTTAATGTAAAAAATAGAAGAATCAATTTCTGATACTGCACCGTGCTGTTGAATGATTTCGTTCAATTCATCGTAACGCTCAGTTAAGCTGTTAGTAGGACTAATTACCGAAACCCGATTAGTGTTATACAAATCAAATGTCATTTCATAACGCTCCCAAAAGCCATTAAACAACCTTCTTTCTAAAGCATCTTCAAAATCTGACAAACCCATGTGGCGGGGAGAATTAACTACTTTAGATAAGAAAGCATCTTTTTTAATTTGAGGAGACAAACTAGCATATTCAAGTTCTGTCAATACATCTTTTTCAGTCCCTAACTGGTTTGCATATAGTATTCTTTCGCTCTTTTCCTTTACTAAATTGTAATGTTTTAAATTAAAAACTTGAAGAATGGAGAAGAAGAATAAAATTAATACCCCAAAGAAAAAGGTATTCAAACGAATGCGTGTATATCTAAAGAGTAAAATAACACCAGTAAGAATAAGCGGGAACAAGTTGTTTATAATGGTGTTTTCTTGTAAATCGTTTTGTAAGATGAAAGACAAAAAGGCTATGCCTAAAAATAGAACTGCAATCTTTTTATTTTTTGTGAACAGAGCGACTAAATGACGAATCATTTCTTTCAAGAAAGAATAAAAAGAATAGAACAATAATCCCATGCTGGCAATTGCTAAACTCGAATAAATAGATAATGAAAAAAGATTTTCTATAGCCAAACTAATGGAACTATTTTCAACTAAACTTTGATTAATTGAAGAAATGAAAAACCATAATAAAAACAACAAAGAGACTAATAACGTAAATACTAATGAAACATGCTTTTCAGCTTTCCAGCTCCTTATTTTACGACTTAAATAAAAGATTAAAAAAGTAATAAGAATTACATTCAATAAAAATTCAAAAAAATTAGGGAAAAGTGAGTTAGCTCCGTATAAACTAGGATTAAAAGCATCCGTAACATGCATAAAACCAAACCAAACTTGTGTAATTGAAAAATACCTCACTATAATTAAAAGCATTGGAATAATCCAATCGGTTTTTGGACTCATTTTTTTATTAATTGAGACCAATACAAAAAACCACAAAACAATAGCAGCTAAAAGCAACAATGTAAGAGAAATAGACTCACTTGAATTAGCTATTTGATAATCATTAGGATGTAAAGAAAATAAATACTGTTTTTCTAAAGAATAAATTGGAAAACCATTTTCTTGTTCAAATGTAATGTAGGTTGAAAAAGGTAAGTTTAAACTTTCAATAAATTCATTTTTAAGATCTTTGTTCTCGTACGAATAATCTTTCTTTATTAAAAAAGAGGAACACAACAAATAACCTTTTACTTTTTTTATTTTAGCATAATACCAACCATTTTGGAGATGAATTATTCCCTCCGATGGAAAATGAATATCAGAAAATCTTAAAATTGGTAACTGGTTAGTGCTCCAATAAACTAAAGAATCATTTCGATAAACATGTAAATTAATTCCTTTTTTTTTAATCGTTTTCAGCCAATTGTTTTCTGCTTGTAATGTTTGATAAATTGTTACATTCTCTTCCAGTAATTGGTTACGCTCAAATTCTAGAGTGTTGAATTCTTTTTGAAAGTCCTCTATTTTTTTCTTGTAATTATCTGAAAACACATTTAGATATGAACTAATAAAGAAAACAGTACTAATTAAAGCGACTCCTAATAAGTAATATTTTCTTATGCTTTTCTTCAAAATATGCTGCGTTGAATTACAGAACTAAATAAAATGTGAATAGTAAATCTACTGAATAATTTACGATTCAATCAATAGTCGTGTTACTTTCAAATGAATTTTATATATTAGCAATGAATCAGAGAAGGTTCAGCAACGTTTATTTCTGAAGTAATTATTATGGGAAAAGCTTATTTTATTCTTTTTACGCTTGGTGTGTTTTTAACTAATTCTTTGTTTTCTCAAACTATTAATCAAGGTGAACCATTTTTATTAAGAGAGAAAATAAAACCGACCATCCATTTTTTTACTACTCCTTTTACAGACAATGAGCAAGCTTTATTGAAGTTCAAAGAAAATAATGCTAATCAATTAGAAAAAGTAGCTCGCTTTGGGGAGGAACATATCGTTTCTATTGATGTTTTTGGAGCAGGAGAAAAAACAATTTTACCTTCAGGAGATTTTATTTATCAATTTGGTATTCGGTCGAAAAAAGCAGTTTCGATTAATTTAATTTTTGATCAATTTAAATTAGCTTCTGGCGTTTTTGTTCATTTAGTTGACCTTAAAAACAGCTCATTTGATGGAGCATATTCTTCATTGAATAATAACTCTTCTTCGATGTTGGGTACTGAAATTCTTTTTAGTGATGAAGTAATAATAGAAGTATTTGTTCCGAAAGAAAAAGATGGACTTTCTGATTTGAAAATAGGTACAATCGTTCACGGTTTTCAAAATATTAATGAGTTAGCTAAAAGTTTAAATCAATCTGGAAACTGTCAAATTGATGTCAATTGTCCATTGGGTGATGACTGGATAAATCAACGAAACAGTGTAGTAATGATGGTAAATGGAGGCGGATTTTGTACTGGAGCTTTAGTCAATAATACTTCTAATACAATTATTCCTTATTTCCTCTCTGCTCGACATTGTGGAACAACTCCTGGCGGATGGGTTTTTAGATTTAGATACGAATCCCCTGAAGGTCAAACAGACTGTGGAACGACTACTCCTTCTGTTGATGGACCAGCAACTATGAATATAAATGGAGCCTCCTTACTTGCGAATTTTCAAGCTTCAGATTTCACATTATCGCTTTTAAATACTATTCCTGACCCAAATTGGGGAGTTTATTATAGTGGTTGGGATAGAAGTGATAATGCAGCAACTGGTTTAACAGGTATACACCACCCAAATGGAGATGTTAAAAAAATATCTCAGGATAATAGTACAGCGCTTTCCTCTTCTTTTTCAGGAATTTTACATAATAGCCATTGGAAAGTACCATCTTGGGATTACGGCACAACTGAACCCGGCTCTTCTGGATCTCCACTTTTCGATCAAAATAAACGTATTATCGGTCAACTTCAAGGCGGAAATTCTTATTGTGGTGCCGCAACAAATGATCTGAACGATGATTATGGAAAGTTTGCTCTGTCTTGGGTAGGAAACGGAACAGACGACAGTAGACTAAGTAATTGGTTAGATCCTCAAGGCTTAAATCCTCTTTTTATAGATGGAATAGATCCTTTAGTTCCAATTTACACCAAAGATGCAGGTGTTGCAAATGCTAATATATTGCTTTCAGATGTTTGTGGAGATAGTATTCAATCAAGTTTCACACTTTTCAATTCAGGTTCAGACACTCTTTTTAATGCAACTATTGAATACGGATTTGATGGAATAATAGATCAAACATATCTTTGGGAAGATACACTATTAACTTTTCAAACTACTGAAATTAAGCTCGATCGCATACAATTAACCGATGGCGTTCATACATTTACCGCTATTTACAAAAACAATGGGACTGATGAAAATAGCTCGAATGACACTACAAATTATTCGATTACCATTAATAAAACCGGTGAGCCAATTTTTATCGATTTATTTATTAATTGTTATGCAAGTGAAAATTACTGGGAAGTAATAGATGAAGCATCTGGAAAGACAATAACAGGTGGACCTTATTCTGATAATGCAATTACTCCAATTCAAGACTCATTTTGTTTAGAATTAGAATGCTACACGTTTAAAATACATGATTCATTTGGCGATGGTTTTACTTTTGCAAATTGTGAGAATGGAAGTGCTCGAATAAAAACAGAGAGTGGTGAAGTATTGACTGAATTATTAGCCTCAAACGCAAATTTTGGGGCATTGTATGCTTCGTCATTTTGTGTTAAAACAAATGATACAACAATTATAAATAAAACAAAAAATGTAATTATTTATCCAAATCCAGCTAGCACTCTTTTAAAAATAATTACTACAAAAGATTTGTATTCTTCCATTAAAATAACATCTCCTACTGGTCAGATTATTTATGAAGACAATGCTTTTAATGATCAACTAAAACTGGATGTGTTGGATTATGCGAATGGTATTTATTTTATTGAATTAAAAGGAAATACTGAAGTTTCAGTACAATCCTTCATGGTAAATAAATAGTACTTGATCGAAAATCGGGTTTATTTTATTTTGAGGTGCTACATAGTAAAAATGCTTAATATTTGTTAGTCTTTTCAAACTAGAGTCAATATTTGCTAAACTTTCTTTTTGATATTCAATACCGATTATATATTCAATATAGTCCAACATACCGATTTCTTTCGGTAGTACTATTTTTTAGACTATCTATTAATTGCAGTTGGTATAAACTTCAAAGCCTGTAAAATTTGCACAAATATACAGTAGCTGTATGTGTTTACCGTATATTTGTGCATAATGAATAAAGAACTCAATCCTATAGAGCAACTTTTCAAGCAAAATAAAGGGTATTTGCATACAGCTTGTTTAGATAAAAACCGAGCAATGTACTATGCTTTACAAGAATTAATAGCACAAAAACATGTTGTTAAAATAAAGGTAGGCTTTTACAAACATTTAGAACTTGTTCAAGAAAACGAAGCAATGGAAGTTTCTAAAATGTACCCTCAAGCGGTTGTATGTTTAGAATCGGCATGGTTTCAATACAATTTAACAACTCATATTCCAAGCACTTACCATTTGGCATTTTCAAACAAAACTAAAGTTAAACTGGAAGATTATCCCCCAGTAAAAGCATATTACTGGAGTGAGAGATTACAACAATTAGAAGTTATTGAACTAGATGGGATAAAAACGTATAGCCTAGAAAAATCAGTATGTGATGCAATCAAGTTTAGAAATAAAATTGGGCTTGACACAATGAAAACGATTCTTAAAAATTATTTGAAACGAAAAGATAAAGACCTTTCAAAACTCTTTAGAGTGGCTAAAGTGATGAAAATGGAAATATTGCTCCGTGAATACTTAACACTGATACAATGAATAAAGCAGCGTCTATTAGAGCAAAGCTAAATAACATAGCAAAAAGTGAAAACATTTCCTTTCAAGTAATTATCTTCAGATATTTACATGAACGATTTTTATTTAGGTTATCGATGTCAGCCTATAAAAATAATTTTTGTCTAAAAGGTGGTGTTTTATTGTACGCTTTCGAACAAGAATTAACTAGACCAACAAGAGATGTTGATTTTCTTGGTACTGATATTTCAAATGATTTCGATAATATAAAACAAGCATTTCAAGAAATTTGTATAATAGATGATGATGATGCAGTATGGTTTGACTCTAAATCAATCACCATCGAAAAAATTAAAGAAGAAGACAAATATGAAGGGGTTCGACTTTTTATAGAAGGTGGTTTTGATACTATTAAGCAAAGATTACAAATTGATGTTGGCTTTGGAGATATTGTAATTCCTGGAGCGCAATTAATTAGCTATCCAAGTTTACTTAATGAAACAAAAACAGCGGTCATAAATGCTTATTCTAAAGAATCAATCATTGCTGAAAAATTTCATGCTATTATTGTTTTATCGTATGCAAATAGTAGAATGAAAGATTTTTATGACATCTATAATTTATTAAAAAATAGTAGTATAGATTTTGAAATTTTAGCCAACTCAATTGAATCAACTTTTATACGAAGGGAAACTGAATTAAGAGAAGATGCCACATTTTTTGATGAAAATTTTTCAAATGACATAACACTAGCATCGCTTTGGAAAATGTTCCTTAAAAAGAATCAATTGATTGTAGATGTCGACTTTAAAGAAATTGTTGAATTTATTCGTGAAAAACTAAATTTTGTAATAAAGCCAACCAAATAATTTACTTAAGTATATGTTAAATTCATACGTAATTTCAGATATAGGTCTTCGAAGGCAAGCAAATGAAGATTGTTTTGGTTCTTTGAAAACCGAAAAATTTGAAGTGTTTGTTGTTTGCGATGGTATGGGGGGACATGTTTCAGGAGCATTGGCTTCGAGTTTAGCCACAGAATCTTTTTTGGAATATGTAAAAAAATCTAGCACTATAGATTATCAAAAACTTATAGAAGAGGCTATCCATTTTGCGAACTCCGTTATTTACGATAAATCAAAGGTAAATGAAGAAAATAAAGGAATGGGTACAACCATTGTTGTTGCTCTTGTTTCAAAAGATAAATTATATTTTGCCCATGTAGGAGACAGTAGAATTTATTTGATACAAAACAAAAAACTAAATCAGATAACAGAAGACCATTCATTTGTTCAAAAATTAGTTAATTCGGGGGTTATAAGTACAAATGAAGCTTTAGTACATCCAAGAAGAAATGAAATCACGAATGCTTTAGGATTAAGATCAAAAATAGATGTTTCCGTTTGCGAAAAAGCGATAAAATTAAATAATGGCGATAAAATTTTACTTTGTTCAGACGGCTTAACAACAATGCTTTCAGAGAATGAAATATTAAAAGTTATCAATGAAAAAAAATCCATTGAAGGACAAGTAAGCGAATTGATTTTAAAATCAAATGATGCAGGAGGTTATGATAACATAACGGTAAATATTATTGAGGTCGAAGGAATCAAAGGTGATAGAGTAAGGATTAAAAAGAGTTTCTTATTTGTATTGTTAGCAATCCTTGTTTTAGGAGCGAGTAGCATTTTATATTTCACTGTTTTTAATGATGGTAAGAAAGTGCCAAATCCACAAGTTGAAAAAAGTGAAACTCCAGTAACAAAAGAAGTAGAAAAAAGTGAGGATAATCTTTCAAAATCGTCCATGAGTAAACAGATTCAATACGATTTATCTTAATGTTCCTAAAAATAAATTTCATTCTCTCGA
>Ga0209702_10010311_pt1 | contig 10060 bp, 13 predicted proteins | sample FRY01_FD_187210 | JGI IMG/M metagenome (GOLD analysis project Ga0209702, IMG submission 187210) | Freshwater microbial communities from Lake Fryxell liftoff mats and glacier meltwater in Antarctica - FRY-01 (SPAdes) (version 2) | ecosystem: Environmental > Aquatic > Freshwater > Ice > Glacier...
AACTAGGATGAACAATGAACGCATTATATGAAGAGATAGAATGTCTACCGGAAGAACTAGATGACGAATACGAGTATTATGAAATTGATGAAGCCGAGGGCAGAGTGTCCCTGTGCACTCTCGGCTCGATAAATTGGGGTGCATTTCGTAATCCAGAAGATATGCGACGAGCTGTTCGCATACTGCATCGCAGTTTGAACAATATTCTTGACTATCAGGACTTCTTGTCAATTCAGAGCAAGTTAAGCAATGATGAAATCCGCCCATTGGGAATTGGCATTACCAATGTTGCATACTGGCATGCCAAGCGCGGACTCAAGTATGGCGAAGCTGACGCATTAAAAGAAGTCAAGAGCTGGATGGAACATCAAACATTCTATCTTACAGAAATGAGTGTAGAGCTTGCTGAAGAGCGCGGCAAGTGTCTAGGCAGTGATCACACACGTTACGGTCAAGGTGTATTTCCTTGGGAACTGCGGGCCGACGGTGTCAATGAGTTGGCCGACTTTGCTCCCGAATTGGATTGGGAACCATTGCGTGCCAAGATGTTGGTACACGGCGTTCGCAATGCAACCAGTGGCGCAGTTGCTCCTGTTGAATCCAGCAGTGTTGTTATCAACAGTACCAATGGTATTGAAATGCCAATGAGCTTGATCAGTGTAAAAGAATCCAAGGCAGGCAGTTTGACACAAGTGGTTCCGGAATATCACAAGTTAAAAAACAAGTATCAGCTGATGTGGGAACAAACGGACTGCGCTGGCTATTTGAAAACAGCAGCAGTGATTGCTGCTTATGTTGATCAAAGCATCAGTACCAACACTTTTTACAATCCTGCACACTATGCGGATCGTAAAGTCCCTACCACATTGATTGCCAAGAACTTGATGCAGGCACACCTGTGGGGGTTGAAGACTTTTTACTACAGCTTGATCAACAAAGCAGGCAGTAAAGGACAAGATGAAGTTGCTGCACCACTAGAACTAATTGATTTTGATGACGAAGAATCATGCGAATCTTGTAAATTATAGTCATATTACGTGACAGTAATTACGGTAAGTAAACAGCTCCATTTATCAGTCATAGATGGACGCCGACACAACACAACATAACGAATGGAATAATACATAGCATGAGCAAAGCACAATACAATTTAACAACCAAAACAGACTACCTTAATCGCAAAATGTTTTTGGATCCGGCAGGACCAGTGACCGTTCAACGGTTTGAAGAAGTAAAATACAACAAGATTGTAAAATTTGAACAAGAAGCACGTGGGTTCTTTTGGATCCCGGAAGAAATTACGTTGACCAAGGACGCTGCCGACTTTAAAGAATCAAGCGACACTGTCAAGCACATCTTTACAAGTAATTTGCTACGCCAAACAGCGTTAGATAGTTTACAAGGCCGCGGCCCCACACAAGTGTTTACGCCCGTGTGCAGTATACCTGAACTTGAAGCACTGATGTACAACTGGGGTTTCTTTGAAACCAACATTCACAGTCGTAGTTACAGCCACATTATCCGAAACATTTATAATGTGCCAAAGGATGTGTTCAACACTATTCACGACACACAAGAGATTGTTGACATGGCATCAAGTGTAGGCACATATTACGATGCACTACATGTTATCAACTGTCGTAAAGAACTAGGCGAGAAGGTTTCTGAAAAAGAACACATCAAAGCAGTTTGGATGGCACTAAACGCAAGTTACGCACTAGAAGCATTCCGCTTTATGGTATCGTTTGCCACAAGTTTGGCAATGGTAGAAAACCGCATCTTCATGGGCAATGGCAACATCATTAGCTTGGTTTTACAAGACGAAATTTTGCACAAGGACTGGACAGCTTGGATAATTAATCAAGTAGTCAAAGAAGATCCGCGTTTTGCACAAGCCAAGGTAGAATGTGAAGCAGAAGTGTATGCCATGTTTGCTGACGTTATCCGTGAAGAAAAAGGATGGGCGGACTACTTGTTTAAATTTGGTCCTGTTATTGGACTGAATGCAACAATTTTAAAAGATTTTGTTGATTACACTGCTGTTGCTGCGCTTAAAGAAATTGGTATCAAGTATCAAGGTACTGCACCCAAGTCTACTCCTATTCCATGGTTTATGAAACATGTGGACACAAGCAAGAAGCAAACAGCATTGCAAGAAAATGAAAGCACCAATTATGTAATTGGAGTCATGAGTGACTCGTTAGATTACGATCTATTACCGGCATTATAACGGAGCACAAATGGTACTAACAACAGTATGGAGTAAGGACAATTGTTCTTACTGCGATCAAGCAAGAGCATTACTAACTCAAAGAAGAATTCAATTTGAAGAAAAAAAGATTGGGCATGGATACACAAAAGAACAACTGTTAGAAGAAGTTCCAACAGCTAGAACAGTGCCTCAAATTGTCATCAATGGCAAATCAATCGGCGGCTTCAATGAATTAAAACGATACATTGAAGAAAACGGCTTTACAGGCCACGGGTATTAAAAAGGAACAATATGTTAATTGACAAGGGCGTAACTGCCGGCAGCGTAGTGACATTCAAGTTGACCTCAGGCGAAGAGCTTGTGGCCAGGTTGATCGAAGACACAGACACTTATTACAAAATAGGTCGTCCAATGGTGATTGCAATGGGCGAACGAGGTCCAGGGCTGATGCCATATTTGTTCACTGTGAATCCAGAAAAAGAAATCAAACTAGCAAAAGGCACAGTCACAGTCTGCGAAGCCACAGACAAAGCATTTGCTGATCAGTTCCTTCAATCAACCACTAGTATTGCATTAGGGTAACCAACTGTTCTTTGTGCAATAAATACAATACATAAGAACGGACAACAATGCCATCAGTACAACGACAAGGTGATTCGAACTCAGCAGGCGGCGCAGCCACAAGTGGTGTAGCCTCTGTGCGAGTAAACGGTCGACCTGTTGTGGTCAATGGAACTGGTGTCAGCGCTCACGCACCGTGGGGTCCACCACACCCGCCACACGCCGCAGCCAGTACCACCGGTGGCAGCGGCAGTGTCAGAGCCAATGGCAAACCAATCAACACAACCGGTGATACCGACACTTGCGGCCATGCCCGCGCAGGCGGCAGCCCGGATGTGAGAGTAGCATAATGGCTGCAGTACTAACTCCGCTGCAACTGCAAGCTGGTGCTGGCCTGTTGCAAAATCAAGGTATCCAAGTTCCCACAGCATTGACAACCGCTGTTGCCAACTATACATCTTTGCCTTTGTTGGCAAATTTAATTGCAACAATCAATGCGTCAGCTGCGCTTCCTCCCAGCACGCAAACATTATTGCAAACGTTTGCTGGCAGCAGTTGTCCAGCACTGGCAGACTCAATTGTGCCCGGGACAAATTCGGTTGTATCACCAACATTGACCAACCCAGGCATGGCTGGTATTATCACTCTGACTGCTACTGCTTACTTGGGCAACGGTGATGTTAGCAAGTTTGCCCAAACATTCAACACATCAGTTGGATATGCTGGCACAACAAACGTTTTTATCAACAGTGCTGTAAATGCCAACACTTACTTGGCCAACACATTTACCAGTGTAGATAGCTTGATAACAGGCGGATTAACAGATGTAAATTTGGCAACCCAAGCGATGGGCGATGATTTATTCCAAGCCGGTTATTGGATCAATTTAGCAAACCTAAATAACTTAGGATCGCCGCTGGCATTGATACAACAAATATCTCTGCAAGCCGGTACCATAAGCCCACTTATAGGACCACTTAGTGATGCTGGGATAAATGAAAATATCACATTAAATTTAACTGACACTGACTTGATTGTTACCGACAACGTGCAAAAAGTTATGTATCAAGCGCTGACAAAGATAACCGGGCCGGAGCTGGATCAAATACTACAAATACTAGGCATATGGACGCCTAACATCAATACTGCGGCAGATTTATTAAATCCAGCAGTAATGTTGCCCAACAGTTATTCAACACTGACAACTACCACTGCTGACGGACTGCGTGGAATTTATATAACAGATGAGCCAGGCACAGTTGTTGACAGAACCAGCATTAGTGATGCTGAGTTCCAGACTATATTGGATCAAGAGGAAGAAGCTCGTGTCGTTGAAAGACCATTGGCATGCGAGATCCGCCAAAGTGAAAACCCTGCTGTGGTTGCTGCATCTTTTACTAATAATTCAGTGACAATCAGCGACCCCACTACTGGCAACACAGGATCCGGTGCTGCCTTTACTGTAAATTCCAACTTGGAAGGTAAAATAGCAGACCATGGAATCAGTTATGAAAGATTAAACATTATAACCACTCCTGGACTAGCACTGGCCAACAAAGCATTTTCTACTGCGTTGTGTCAAGTTACAAATATTAGTCGCATGTTATTGCCACAATTGTCAGCTGCATTTTTAGCAGTAGAAACAACAAATGACTTGGGTAATATTTCAGCACAAACTCAAGCAGTTCCGCAAACAGATTTAGATTACTATAAAAACACTCTTGCTACGGGATCCGGAGACAATGGAACAATATTGATAACAGACATTCTAGGGACACTGACAGGAATAAACATAACCGATAACTTGAATAATTCCGTCACTGTGGTCAATTCGCTGTATGCTGCCGGCGAGCTAGATGATTTGATTACTATATATGATGATATGCTAGGAAATGTAGCGTCAGACACTGACATCTTAACTTTGATTGGTAATGCCCAGGTCGAGATAGGAAATATTATTGCCAACAATACGTCCAGCACCGGCGATCTCAACACATATTTTTCTACAATCAGTACACAAATAACCAAGGACGCTGGATTCCAAACCAAAGCTGGAGTAGATGTTGGTGCCACTATAGGTAGTCAAACATCTACACAAAGTTTTATATTTTCTTTACCAAATTATGGGTTTGATACCAAAGTGGGCGGCACTGCACAATACTTGGAAGACATAGCAACATCGGACACTTACGGCGAATCTATTATAGCTGTGTTAAGAGAAGGACGCGGCAGCGCTGGGCTGAGTGGATCCGGTGTAGGAACCGCTGCCAATGCTGTGCCTGCTGATCCAAATGAAATACCACCGCAGGCTCCGTTGATTCCTTCTATTGTGAGCGAAAGCCAAGCCCGAGCCAACATAGTTTACTAATCTGTTGCTAAAAAACAACAAAAATTACCCCACGATCTGGGGTTTTTTTGTGGCTAAAACGGTTGACCCATATTTCCCATTTTGCTATAATTATTACATAGCAAAGCAAAACAGGAGTTGAAAATGTCTAAGTTAACTGAATACACAATTGAAATCTACAAAGCAGACAAGCGTATCAAACGTGATGAGCGCTACGGCAAAAACAAGGCAGGCTTGCGTTTTATTAAAGTGATGGACTATGCTCCCAGCACCAAAGACTACATTGAGTGTCTTGCAGAAGACTTTCGTAGGGATGGCGTGGTAGCCAACGTGTTTGAAACTTTTGTGACCAGACAAAACTTAATGGGTGGCATAGAGTTTCAAGAGCGTTATGACACGCCCTACTACTGTAGCCCAAGCTCAGAAACTTACTGGAGCATGTAATACCCAAGTACTACAAACTTTTTGGTTGACGATTAATCCAAAAGCTGTTATAATTAACACATAGACAGCAACACACACACTAGGAGCACTAAATGGGAACTCGCGGAACTATTGCTTTAGAATACGCAGACGGCACAGTAGAGCAAGTTTACTGCCATTGGGATAATTATTTGTCCGGCACAGGCGCTATCCTAACTAATCACTACATGGACCCGTTCAAAGTGCAGCAACTGTTGGACTTGGGGAACCTCAGTACACTGGGCGAAGAGATTGGTGTTAAGCGTCCGTTTGATGCACCTGGCTTGCACGGCAGCGATGAGTACCTTGCGTTCCAATCCAAGTGGGCTGGACAGTGCCTGTTCTATGGTCGTGATCGCGGCGAGTATAGCCAGCAGAGCAACAAGTACGACAGCATCCAGGAATACTTTGCTGAGTGCCAGCAAGAGGAATACGACTACATCTTGCGCAACGTAGCAGGCAAGGCTCGTTGGTTCGTTCGTTGCAATGCTACAAACGGCGTTTGGGTCACACTGGCACAAACGCAGGCTGCAGAAGCGGCTGTGGCGTAACAACAACAACCGCCGGGGTTGACAGCTCAGCTGATCCTTGCTATAATAGATACTTACACACACAAACAATAGGAGCGAAAACTATGTTAATTACATTCACAGAAGGTTACTACAAGATACGCGGTAACGATGTTAACGTTGCAGGCATCGGCTTTGAGCTGGTAGAAGACTACAAGACAGACAAGAACGGTGTTGGCTACATTACTGTTGACGGCAGTGCCACTCCAGGCTTCCCAGAACGGAATATCCGCATCCGTTGTGCGCAGGGCGCCTACACTGTTATGGGCGTGACCGATCAAACTACAGTACCCGAAGGAATGAGCATGTTGACAGCGTTAAAAACTAAGAACAAGGCCAATGCCACAGTGACAGACTTTACACAGACTAAGATCAGCGATGCTACAATAGCACAAGAAACAGATGAGCAGATCATCGAGCGCACTCGCATGCGTTTTGAAATCCTCACTGAGATGACCAAAGCAGTCAAGTCAGGTGATGTACGTGCTATGATTGTCACTGGCCCTCCAGGTGTAGGCAAATCGTTTGGTGTTGAAGCAGTACTTGAAAAGGATGACCTGTTCAATACACTAGGCGAGCGTAAACCCAAGTACGAGATCGTCAAAGGTGCTATGAGTGCCATTGGCCTCTACAGCAAGCTCTACGAGTTCAGCGACAGCAAGAGCATCATCGTGTTTGACGACTGTGACAGCATCCTGTTGGACGATGTCAGCTTGAACATTCTCAAAGCGGCCCTGGACACTAGCAAGAAGCGTACCATCTCTTGGAACACTGACAGCCGTGTGCTACGAAGCGAGGGAGTGCCAAACAAGTTCGACTTCAAGGGTGGTGCAGTGTTTATCACTAACTTGAAGTTCGAGAACGTGCGTAGCAAGAAACTGCAGGATCACTTGGCAGCACTTGAGTCACGTTGTCACTACATTGACTTGAAGATGGATACTGATCGTGAGAAGGTTTTGCGCATTGAACAGATTGTCAAGGACGGTATGTTGAACGACTACGACTTGACAGACGAAGCTAAGACTGAAGTGGTTGAGTTTATCAAAGAGAATCGTGCTCACATGCGTGAGTTGAGCCTGCGTACTGTGCTCAAAGTGGCAGACCTGCGCAAGAGCTTCCCGAGCAATTGGGTCAACATGTGCAAGGTAACAGTTATGCGAGGTGTAGCATGATGATTACAGGGTGCCAATATTTTGGAGCAGAGCAGACCAGAGGCCCCTACAAGGTATGTGGTTGTACGAACCTATGGCCGGGCAAGAGCTACTGTGACGAGCATGTTTGGCGGGTCTACCAGAAGAACACGGCCAAAGGCACGAGCCGTAAGAACAAGGTCATTGAACGTGAGATGGCAGATATTAAACGATTGGAGAGTATTGATCATGAGTAATTTTATTAAATTGACATTAGGCATTGCGTTGATTGTGGTCTTGTTGGCATTGGGGCCGTGGCTGATTATCTGGTCGTGGAACATTCTGTTCGGGACTCTACACATGATCGACTTCAACTTTTGGACGTGGTCAGCGGTAATCCTATTGGGCACATTCTTCCGTGCCAATGTTAACATCAAGAAGTAAATTGGTAAGATTAGTTGTTGACTTAGACCACAGAGTACTGTATTATTAATATATGCTGAAGAACAAGTAATCAGCTACATTAACTAACAGAGGAAACATTATGAAAAGATTCAATAAAGAAACCAAGACATTCAAAGTTTTTACCGCATTGTACAATGGTGCAGTTTTGACATCTAGCCAGGCCAGGCATGATCTAGGCGTTGGTAACCTATCAGCAGAAGTAAGCCGCATCAAGCAGAATGGCTATGCCGTGTACGCTCGTACCCGTGTAGCAGGCAATGGTGTCACAGTTTGTGAATACGAAATGGGTCAACCAAGCCGTGAAATCGTAGCCCTAGGTTACGCCGCTAAGGCAAAAGGTTATACCCTCGATACAATCAAGGGTTAAGAAGTTTCAAACAGCTAATACCGATTCGCTCCCGGGGTAGGCACGTTTGAGGGTTAGTTCGAAAGGACTAACCCTTTTCTGTTGACCGGCACTTCAGGTGGTTGACAGTTTGGATATATAGTGTTATAATACTCATATAGACAGCAACAACTAGGAGCGAACCGTGTACAGCAGACTATTCAACGAAATACGAATTGGCAGCATGTTTAGATTCAACGGCAATGACTACTTGAAGCAGAGCACTCGCACTGCCCGCAACCTAAATTTTGATCGTGTGTTCTACATTGGACAGACGGATGTGGTACATCCAATCGCTTGGTAAGGAGCACTTGATGAACTATTCAGCAGATCAAGTATGGGGATTGGCCGTGGCAGCCGATCGTGTCAACGGCGGCTACTTCAAAGAAGATGTCTACGTGATGGAGAATCAGTGCACCAAGCGTATCACACAGGCCAACAAGCTCATGCTCAAAGAGTGGTTGCGTGACGGCATGACTTCTGAAGCCACAGCTGAAGATCTAGAGCAAGGTCGTGCTGTCCGTCACTTCTTCAACGGTTTCCTACTGAAAGAACTGTCGGGCAAGATCAACGACTTTGAGCGACAGGCCCTACGCATTGCACAGATAGACGAGTTCACTGGTCGCAACATGTTGGAGTTTGCCATTGTATCATGCTTACCTTCTGCTATGCTACGTGAACAGAGCCGCAAAGAGCTGGCCAGCGACATACGTAATAGCACACAGTTGACAGGCTCAGTAGGGGATCGGATCGAGGGCGAAGTAGAGATCATCAAGTGCTTCTACTCACAGGACTATGCCAAGTTCAGGATCACTGCACGACTGGTTGACAGTTTCGTTGATTTCTGGTATAATACTAGTATGGAAGCAGGCAGTCGTGTTAAGATTCGAGGCAAGATTAAAACATGCCGTAGCGATTTTACAACACAGTTAAACTATGTAAAAATAAGTTGACACATTGAGCAAGTGGTGTTACAATTATAACACTGAGAGATTAGTTATAAACCCTGAGAAAGAGAAGGTCTAGAATGGCAAAAGCGCAAGATATTTCCACCCGCACAGTTGGTCCTAAGAGTGCCAAGAAGGCAATCAACTTCGCAATCAAGATGCGTCGTCCAGTGTTCCTTTGGGGCCCTCCAGGCATTGGCAAGAGTGACATCGTCAAGCAGATCGGCGACAGCGCTGGTCGTGAGGTGGTTGACGTTCGACTGGCCCTGTGGGAACCTACAGACATCAAAGGTATCCCTTACTACAATGCCGACCAAGGCAAGATGGTTTGGGCACCCCCAGCAGAGCTGCCTACTGACCCAGAGTCAACGGCAATCATCTTCTTGGACGAGTTGAACAGTGCTCCGCCAGCGGTACAGGCAGCTGCCTATCAGTTGATCCTTAACCGTCGAGTTGGTACTTACCACTTGCCCAAAGGTGTTGACGTTGTAGCCGCTGGCAACCGTGAAGGCGATCGTGGCGTGACATACCGTATGCCTGCTCCGTTGGCTAACCGCTTCGTCCACTTGGAAGCCAAGGTAGACTTTGATGACTGGCAAGACTGGGCTACGCTCAACAAGGTACACGCTGAGGTTGTTGGTTATGTAGGCTTTGCCAAGCAAGACCTGTATGACTTTGATCCCAAGAGTTCTTCAAAGGCCTTTGCTACTCCGCGCTCATGGAGCTTTGTAAGCGACCTGTTGAACGAGGACTGCGACAGCGAGACACTGACTAACTTGGTATCAGGTGCGATTGGTGATGGCTTGGCAGCCAAGTTTATGGCTCACCGCAAGATTGCATCCAAGTTGCCTCGTGCAGAAGACATTTTGGACGGCAAGGTCAAGGACTTGCAGATCAAGGAAGTGTCAGCAATGTACTCATTGACAGTGTCATTGTGCTATGAGTTGAAGGATCGTGCAGACAAGAAGGCCAAAGACTGGAA
>Ga0209702_10010316_pt1 | contig 10057 bp, 10 predicted proteins | sample FRY01_FD_187210 | JGI IMG/M metagenome (GOLD analysis project Ga0209702, IMG submission 187210) | Freshwater microbial communities from Lake Fryxell liftoff mats and glacier meltwater in Antarctica - FRY-01 (SPAdes) (version 2) | ecosystem: Environmental > Aquatic > Freshwater > Ice > Glacier...
CAGGTCGTAAAAGAAGGTGTCTTTGGTTATCACCCAGCGACTTTTGCAGCCGTTACAGTAAACCTGATTGTTTTTTGAGCTTAGTGTGCATATGTTGCCCAAGCCAATTTGGTTATGGTATTTGCACGATTCATTGGTGCAGTATTGTAGCAGTTTGTATTTGTCAAAGTCAAGATCCATGGCACAAAGTTACGAATCATAAATTATATACCCAGTACCTGAAATAGAAAGTTATTTTATTTCGTTAACCGATGAGCAAATCGAAGAAGATAAGTTTGATTTACAATCAGCTTGTCTAGGGTTTATCAATTCGTCAATTTTTCAAGCTAATAGAACAAATCCTAATTTCATTGAGGTCGTTACCCTATTTGCTGAATTGTTTGAAAAAATTGGTTTTTATGGTGCTGTTGCAATAATCCGTACTAATCTCCCCAAAGAAAGTTCAATTAGACACCGACTTAATGCAGTATTTCTCTACACTCGCATAGGTAGCAATTATGAGTATATAGACAAATTTAATGAAATCTTAGATGCACTTGAAAAAGCACAAAATTTTTCAAAAGTTGATTATACATGGCATGTAGTACAAAACACCATAAATTACTATCTACTTGGAAAAAAGGCTTTTGAAAATACACAGCAAAGCAGTTTGTTGGGCGAATTCAAAACACTTTTCAATTCACCATTATCCAAACAAAAATATAAATTTCTTAATCACCCAATACTCCTAGAATACTTAGACGGTTATATCAACGAAAAAATATATGTAGAATTATTCGCTGATAAGGTCTATTCACCATCAGCGGTTACTCAACGAGTGTTTCAAGATTTAATAACAGACCAAATCAACACAGCAGGTTATTTACAAAAGTATAGTAATGATGAAATCAGGGCAGATATTCTAAATTATGGAAGAGCTGATTTTACCAATGAATACAAAGACCTAAACCCATATGACAGAGTGCAACTTTATTGTTACTTCAACATGCGAAAGCATTTTTTTACAACTTATGCAGTTTATGAAAAAAATATTCACTACGCTAAATAGTATCGTATTTAAAAAACAAAAAAACCTAGTGTTTTTCGATTTTGGGTGCGGTTCTCTAACCAGTGGTTTAGCCTTAGCAAGCCTCTATTACGATAATGAAAATGTGCCTATTAGAATTCAGTACATAGGCATAGACATCGCAAATAGTATGCTTGAAAAGGCAAAAGAATTTGCAGAAACGGAACTGTTTAGTCCTAATTCAGAGTTTTATTTTTATAACAGTTGGGATTTAGTGTCTGATAATACAGTATTGGAATTTAAGCAGACTAATTCTTTTTTAATTTTAAATGCTTCTTATCTGTTTGCGAGTAGTTCATTAGACGAAATAAGCCTTGCATCATTTGTAACCAAAATTGTATCAAACCCGCAAAATAAAGCCTGTTTTATATTTCAAAATCCTGATAGAGCAGATAGGAACGAAAAGTATACTAGGTTTAAGAAAGCAGTAATACATAAAATTATAGCAAGTGATACACAAAAAATTTATTACAAGAATAACTCAAATTCTACGTTTGAGCCATCAAGCGAAGTTGTGAATTATGAAATTTTATCACTTTAACACTTACTAATGATGCAAATTTCAATATTTGACAGTCCTGAATCGAAAATAATGACCTCGGAAATAAACCCAAAAACCTTAAATGACATAGCATTCTTGTCAAAGGTCAAAGGCTTGGTGTTTATACCTGAATACATTATAAAAGAAGAACATGCATTACTTTGGCAGTCTGTAAATGCTGAAAATTGGTTAGGAGATTTAAAAAGACGAGTACAACACTATGGTTACAAATATAACTATAAAGCCCGATTTATAGATTATTCAATGAAAATTGGCGAGTTACCTGAATGGGTAACACCGCTTGCTAAGAAATTGTACCAAGAAGGACACATGCCAGCAATGCCCGACCAGTTAATTGTAAATGAATATAATCAAGGGCAAGGAATTGCAAGCCATGTTGATTGTGAGCCTTGCTTCGGGGACACCATTATTTCTTTGAGTTTAGGTTCAACCTGCGTAATGGACTTTATCAACAAAGAAACAAAAGAAAAAGTAGAAGTATTTTTAGAGCCAAGAAGTTTAGTTGTACTTAAAGATGATGCACGTTACTTATGGACACACGGAATAACAGGTAAAAAAACCGACTACTTCAAAGGACTTAAACACGAAAGAGCAACACGTATATCATTTACATTCAGAAACGTAATACTAAACACTCGTGCGACAAAAAAATAAAAACATCGTGCAACATTGCATTGGCAAAAGCGAGGCAGAAGTGCTAATTTGAACTTTTGTACTTTCTATAAACGGAAGTGCTTTATTCAACATTTGTGCTTTTAAACCCCACCTTCGCCAATGCTATTCCATCCATTCAGTTTTTCAGCAAATTTTGGAAAGAGTTGTAAGGTTAACCAAAAAGAATTCCGCGCAGGATACACACGGAATTCTCTTTAAAAAAGTAAAAATGAGTGGCTTATTCTTTCAGCGTCACTGTACGGGTAACTTCATTGAACCCGCCGGGAATTAAATTACCGCTAGCGTCCAGCAGTTCGAGCTTCACGGTCACTTCGCCCTTGGGAAGACCCTTGATGACTTGTGGCGCCCACTCGGTTATCATAAACTCCTTGCCATTGATGGTTGCCCGCACTTTATTACCATCTTCTGATAGGGTGGTGTTGAGAAGGAAGAAATCAAGCATCAGGTTGTCAGTATCGGCACCACTATATTCTCCTTTGGGACGGCTGTAAATCAACGTGGGCGTTTCCAGATCAACATTCATTTCATCCGTTGCGCCATCGCCAACAACCATTTTTTTGGTCACAAAAGAGTTGGTATTCTTGACCGACTCGTGGTAGGAGCGACTCAGGAAAGCAACCATGTAATGCGTTCCCGCCGGAATTTCTTTTTTGAACTCAGGTTCGTAATGCGCTGAATAGGGGTCATTGTCCAGAATAAAGTGGATATGTTGTCCCTTATCTGAATTGGCTAACATACTCTTTACTGGGCTGTCAGTCTGTGTGCCCAGCTCGTATCCATCCACTTTAAACATGAAGTCAACTTCACCCGCAGAATTTATTTGGCTTTCGGTTGGCTTTTCCAAGGTCAGGGAAGCATCAGGGAATTGGGCCGAGCCTTTCAGTTTTTCTATGGTTATGGTAGAACTATCCATTTTGCCATCGTCTTTCTTAGTTTCCTGGCAACTGATTGACATTACAGAAACGATTGCCAGAATGCTTAATGTTTTGATTTTCATTGGATTGGTTTTTGGATTAATATTTTATTTGTTGGAAATTACTCCGACTATAAGGTGCAAAACAATTGTACCAATTGATCCTTCCAACCATCAGATAGCAAACAAAACTTACTTAGATAGAAGGTTAGTATTGTCTACTTGAAACCGTTTCTAACCGTAAGCCACCCTACTAACGGTGCTTGGGCCGTGCGATACAGCCCAATGGAACGGGTAGCATCTGGAAAACGTAACTCTATTTCTCCATAACAAGCGAGCTGCGTCATTTAAACGAAATTTCCATTGTCATCAATTTCTGATTTCTGTAAATCTCCATTTTTGAATATCCCGTCCAATTGATCTCTTGGTAAATTTTCATTAAGTCATTTATGTCGCTCACTTCCTTATTATTCATTTTTCGAATGACATCTCCTTTTTTAAGCGGGGATTTAGCTAAAATACTTTCAACCAAAACCTCATCGACGATTACACCATGCTCATCCGGTAAGCCATAAGCCGAACGATCACCCAGGCCCGTTACATTTTTGAGTTTCCCCCCAAGCCAGGTAATTTCAGTACTTGCTGAACTTGAAGAAGCTACATTGAGAACGGGCAAGGGGACTTTTTTTGCCTTAGATTGAAGGTACGGCGACACTACGCCAAACTCATCCATTGGAAAGTTTTTGAACCCCAGTTTAAATGCTGGACTACCGACTTTCAGCCCGTAATCCCCTTTTGCCGGATCAATAAATAGCGGATCACCGGCTAGGCTATGTGCATCGGTTTTGTTGCTTTGGGCATCATGAAGGGCCTTTTCGTTAGCAAAGAAATTGAAATCCACTTCTTTGCCCCACTCTTTAACCCGAATAGGGTAGTAGGGATTTGTAACAATGTTTTTTCTGAAAACATCACTGCTGTTGGCAAACCATACATGGGGATGAAAAGAGTTGTTGACAATGATGTTATTTTCAACCAGCCTTTGGAAACCTTCTCTCAGTTTAAGTCCTCCGTTCAAACAAAGGTTATTATAGATATGATAATTACTGCTTCCGTCGTCCAAATCAATATCCCAGCCATGATCGCAGCGAAATCGGTTATTCCTGATGATGACCGTTTTTTGGGCATCAAGTAAAATGGTTTCTGGATGTTCAGCAGCCAGTTTGTCCATCGTTTGCCGATTTGGATGCCAATACCGATCGCGCCCCCAAGAGTTGAAAGAACCGTGGTCTCCGGTTTCTAATACGGTATTGAATACATCGTTGAACTCGATTACGTGCCCTCCCCAGGTTCCCTCACTGATGTTTATTCCCGAGCGCGGCACATTGTAAATTGTATTATGGCTCACGATAATGTCCATTGCCATCGAAATTTCAACTCCCGCAACCTGCTTTTCTACCTGGCCCAGTCCGTGCATCAGGTTGTCATATACTTTACAATCCGCGGGGTAATTATTCGTTTTAGGACCCGGTTGTTTATCTAATTGGTCATAGGGAACGAACTGGTTATATTCAAAACTGGGAGATCTCACGGCGGCTGGATCTCCGACAAAACATACGCCGCTAGCGCCGGCATTCTCAATGTGACAACCTGATACTTCGCTTTTCCGATTGTAATTAGTGAAGAACACCGCATTTCCACCAACTTCATTGAAATAGCAATTCCTGATCTGGCAGCTTTCGGTTCCTTCCAGAACAACGGTACCGCCCCGGTAAATTGCCCAATCACTTCGCAAAAGCGGTTCGCTAGTTTCCATGAATGTTCTGAGGACATGCGCGAATTCAAATCCTTTTATACTGATGTTTCGGACCGGGTGGGCCTCACTTCCGCGAAACTCAAAAAGACTTTTGAGTTGAGGGGTCAGAATCTGTGCTTTGGTGAGCGCCTGGCCCGAAGTTGCATACAGATAAAGCGCCTTTTGCTTTTTGTCGTAATACCATTCACCTGTCGTATCCAGCTCTTCAAATACATTTTCAATAAAGCGATATGTATCATGCATCCCCATTTGGCGGTTATTTTGAAACCCGCCTTGCAAATTCAGCTGTCCGTCGGGTTGCTTTCCAGTTACCACATAGTGGTAGCCTCCCCACTCGTGCTTATGGAGAGCATGTATAAAGGCACCTTCCGGATTTTTCCACGATGCACTCTTTTCTGGGGATAGTACGTCCACGGAATAGCCGCCAAAGTGGCCTTTTGCCGCGTTGTAGTTTGGGTATCTGGCCATTCTCTGCTTTTTGCCATTTACATAGAGCTGGTCGAAAATAACGTTAGAATCAACGGTGGCTTTGAAGATATTCGGTTTGTAGAGTACCCATTGAAGGGCAAGAGGAGTTGCACCGCTTATCACTACTTTTTCTCCTTTATAAGGTTTATACACAACGCTCTCTCCGGCGTTGCGTGAATCTTCCGGCAAAAACACAATGGGCTTTTTGAAGTAGTAAGTACCCGCTCTCACGTAAACCACGACGGGCTCTTGTATCGTCCTTATTTTATTTTGGGCAGCCTCCATGGTGGCCAAAGGCTTACTAAGCGTACCGGGGTTAGTGTCCTTTCCGTTTTTTGAAACATACAGATCAAGCGAATAACAGGTATTTGCAACGAAAAAAAAGAGAAAGTACAGGATAGAAGTAGGGTGGTTCCTGGTCGGATTAGTCATTTTTAATAAGGCTTGGAAGATTGATTTTATTCGGACAAATTCTACTAACTATCACGTCCGCAGGTAAACTTTTATTCGACTAGCTCACACCCGGCATCCGCTTCAAAATAGCCTGCAACTGCTTGTGAACTACTCTTTCAGAAGCAGTAAGATTGTTACTATCCAGTGGTTGCTGCTCCCGGACGTCTTTCTCCACGTTAAAGAACCGGCCGTCGCCGTACAGCTTGTAGGTGTGATTTCTGGCAAAAACACCAGCCTCAAATTTCCCCCAGCGGGGTTTATAATACATGTATACATACGGTTTGGAACTACTTTTTTTGCCCAGTATTTTGGGTAGAAAACTTTTGCCATCTACCTCACCGGGTACCTTGGCGCCGGCTGCCTCGGCGAGTGTGGGTAAAAAATCGGCAAAATCAATCAGATCTTGATTTACCACCCCTCGGGCCGACTTGCCAGCCCAGTAGGCAATTAGCGGCACCCGGGTGCCGCCGTCAGCCATGCTGCCCTTTTCACCTTTCACTTTGGTGCCATCTTTCATCAGACTGGTGATTTGCACGTTGGTGCCATTGTCGCCGGTAAATACCACCAATGTATTCTGGTCCAGTCCGGTTTGCCGTAGTTTATCCAGTATTCGCCCTACCAGTTTATCTGAGTATTCTACCATATCCCCGAAATGATGGGTACTTTCCTTATAGCGGTCGGAGGAACGGCTCCACTCTTTGCTGGCGGGAGTAGGCACAAAGGGGTCGTGTACCAGCGCCATGGAATAGTAGACAAAAAAAGGTTCCTGCCTTTTTTTGTCAATAAATTCCAGAACGAAGTTGGTGAAAACATCTGGTCCGTAGGCTGTACCGTTGCGAGGTAAGGCCTTTCCGTTCTGTACAATTAGCGGGTTTGCGTACCTTTCTCCCTCTGGCCTGCCATTCTGCAACTGCCAGAGGCAGTACTCATCAAAACCGAAGTGGTGAGGGCGGTTGGTGTCGTCCCAACCGGGGTATTTTTTCGGTCCTGACATTCCGTTCAGTTGCCATTTTCCGGCAATACAGGTATCATAGCCAGCTTCTTTCAGGAGGTTGCCAAATGTTTTTTCCTTGGGATTTAGGTAGCCGAAGGCTTCGTAGTTTCGGAAGTTGTACTTGCCGGTCATGAGTTGAACCCGGGAAGGAGTACACAGCGGCTGGGAGTAGCAGTGCGTAAACCGAACGCCCTCTTTGGCGAGATTGTCCAGATTTGGGGTAGAATACACCGCACTACCGTAGCTGCCCAAGCATTCATAGCCCATATCATCTGCCATAATAAGAACAATATTAGGTTTCCTGTTTTTCTCAGGGTCCTCCGTCGCTTGTCCGTGCTGCCCTGATTGCACATACGTAAAGAGTCCGGTCAGAAGCGGGAAAAAGAGTATGATCAATCGGATTAGCATAGCGTATGACTTTGATAAGGTTTTTTAGAATCAACTACCGTACAGACTGTTCCGGTAATTGGGTTTGCAATTCTTTTAGCTTGCCGGTGTAGGCAGGGTCTTTAATCAGGGTATGAGCTTCGCCGGCTTCGTTGGCCAGGTGATACAATTTGGCCACGTGCTAACCCGAACTTCCTACTCCTTGGCCCGTACAGGAGCTCATTGAAGTTCCACGGGGCCTGTGAGCCATCATAGCCCATGGAGCAGTGTTAAAATTTTGGTAGTGTGTAAGACCGCCAATAGCCAAAGGTACCGAATAACCGGCATCTGGTAGGCCAGCCTGTAACTGTTTGTAAACAAATTCTTTTGAGGCCAGAAGGGCGTCCATCCGTGTGTTAAGTCTTCTCATACCTTTCGAAGAAAATTAGGTGAAGGCTATGAGATACAGCCCAGTAAATCGGATATTGAGTATATTATTTTCTGAATAAAAGCGACTGAGCTACTCCTTAACACAAGAATTTTTAAAAAATCTAATATTTTATTGTATAAACATTGTTTATGTTTATACAATAAAATATAAATGAACGTATATGAAAAACCAGTTGTTACTTTGCCGAAAGTAATTACTAAAAAATGAAAAATCATGAAAACTATATTTTTTTTACTCATTATATCCACCTTGTTTTTAAGTAGCTGCGCTATTATTCGTCCAGGTGAAGTTGGGGTAAAGCAAAAACTGGGAAAACTATCAGATAAAGTTTATGAAAGAGGCCCAATATTTTATAATCCTTTCATTGGTCGTGTTGTAAAAGTATCGATTCAAACTAATGATCTAGAATTAGCACTTAACCTACCGAGTAAAGAAGGTTTAAGTATCAATTCACAAATTTCTATTTTATATAAACTTAATCAGGAACAGGTACCAACTATTATCAGAAATATTGGTTTGCGGTATGAAACTATAATAGCTAACGTATTTCGCTCTGCATCTGCTGACATATGTGCTAAGTATTACGCAAAGGACTTACATTCTGGTTTGCGGTCGGAGATAGAAAAAGCCATTAAATTAAAGATGATGGAAACCTTAAATACACAAGGAATTCAAATTGACGCAGTTCTGATGAAAAGTATTCAACTACCACCTGGCCTATCAGCATCTATCGAACAGAAATTGCAGGCCGAACAAGATGTTATGAGAATGGAATTTACGTTGAAGCAGGCAAAACTAGAAGCTGATCGAAAAATTATTGAGGCAAAAGGAACGAGCGATGCACAAAAGATAATTTCTGAGGGATTGACTAATGAAATAATAAAAATACGTAGCATAGAGGCATTCATGGAATTAGCAAAGTCGCCAAATAGCAAAATTATTGTCACAAATGGTCAAACTCCTTTTCTTATTAATCAGGAGATAAAAGATTGAACATAATACATTAATCATAGGGATTTCAATGTAATAATCCTCTCTTTGCTTTACTTTGAAAATGGAGAATCATAAAAAGGGGCATTAATTGTCTTTTAAACGGCGTACTAGCTGAACGCCGTATTATAAAGTATAAAAGTCTATAAAATAATTGAGAATGAACAAAGCATACTGTGAGCTGTAATACTCGCAGTATGTTTATTCGTAATATATGTTGAATAAGTGATAGAAAAATTAATAAAATAAGTACAAAAAGGAACAACATAAACCAACGAAAAACTGAAAGAAGAAGGTAGATAATACTAGGTTTTGATGAATAAGTTCTTGCAGGGGCATGTAATTCCGATAACGTAAAGGTGCAGGGTTTTCTTATAAAAATTAAGACCCTTATAATTACATAAAATATGGTAAAAGTTCAGAAAAAAGTCTCGTATTTAGTAACCTTTGTAGTCGGTTGAACCTGAATCAGTACTAAAATAACTACTTTTCTATCTCCTTGGTGATGCAAAATATCCAATTCTGGTCGAAAATAAGTTTTTATAAGAAAGCCCTGCGTAAAGGTGTGTTTAAAACTATACTAAATTTTGTAACCTAATATTTGGAAATGATAAGTAAGGAGCGTTAATCTACGTCATGGATGTGAATCAAGCTTCTCCGAATGACGAAGGATTCGTATCTTAGGTGAAGGTAGGGTACGATAATGCAGGTAACGCGAATGAAGGTATCCAGTTTTATAGTTCTTTCGGCTTTGACGATTTGATATTTTTTGGCTATGTAGGAATAAAAGAAAAGAAGTAACGGATGATAAAACCTTGGTATTAAAAAAAGTAAAAGGTAATAATTTAAGAATTATTACTCACAAATATAAATTAAACAGTCTACAACTTGAATTTGTATACTGTTTTTAAATAGGTATTTAATCTTAATTAAAACGTAACGATACAATCATAGATATGAAAAAATACTCACCATTACTTTTAATAATTTTTATTTTTTTCTTTAAAATTGCAAAATCTCAGTCTGTTTTGGATTCAATTCAATTGAATAAAGAATTCTTAAATTTAGAAGAAGCGATAAAAAATCCTGAGAATGTCTATAGGCTTAACTTGAGTAATCAAAATTTACAAATCTCCGATACTATTTGGTCAAAATTTACTAACCTCCAGTATTTGAGTTGGCGGATTCAAGTTATAAACGCAACACCTTCGTTATTTAGAGTAGCGTTTTGAAAAACTTCTTCGGGTGATCTAAACCCGAATCTCTTCCTGGGTCTTTGGTTTAAGATGTCTACTATTTCGTTAAC
>Ga0209702_10010317_pt1 | contig 10055 bp, 12 predicted proteins | sample FRY01_FD_187210 | JGI IMG/M metagenome (GOLD analysis project Ga0209702, IMG submission 187210) | Freshwater microbial communities from Lake Fryxell liftoff mats and glacier meltwater in Antarctica - FRY-01 (SPAdes) (version 2) | ecosystem: Environmental > Aquatic > Freshwater > Ice > Glacier...
TTCCGCTCCGTCGGCCTGCCGTCCGCCCACACCCACACTCCGAGCGGGCCCCGACCAGCTCCTCCCACAGATCATCCCGAATCTTCCACCCCCCGATTACACGTCTTGATCCCGACGCGTTACACCAGTGGCGGCGCCACACCATCCGGACCGCGCCCATGCCGGCTCGGGTTGTGGAGAAAGGCCAGTTGGGCAATTCGGCCGTGGTCGAATTGATCATTGCCAAGTTTTGCGATCACTTGCCGATCTACCGTCAAATGCGCATCTGGGAGCGTGACCACGGTCTTGTCCTTGATGAAGCACTGGCCGGCCGCCACGTCCTGGCCGCCGGTCGCCTGCTGGAGCCACTGGCCCGGTTTTTCGGTCAGAAGCTCAAGGAAGGCGAGTTCATCCAGGCCGACGAAACCCGGGTGTCGGTTTTGCAGCAAAAGGCAAGGGGCGCAATGATACCGCATGGTTCTGGCAATACTCCAAACCAGGAGGCCTGGTCTATTTCGATCCAGATCCGCCAGCAGGCCCTGCCGGCCAGCCAGCTGGCCAAGGCCTGCGACTACCTGCTGACCCAATGGAAACGCTTCTGCGTTTTCGCTGCCGATGGCTTGGTCGAAATCGATAACAATTGGTGTGAACCGGAGCGCAGCGGAGATGGACCGCCGCTAGGCTGCCCGCAGGGCGAGCGGAGCGAGTCAAAACGCGATGCGTCCCGTCGCCATGGGCGTAAGAACTGGATGCCTCTGGGCACCCAGCATAGCGGACCACCCGTCGCCGCCATCATGACCGTGCTGGCCAGCGCCCAGCGTGCCAGCATCAACATCCGCCTCTACCTCGCCCACTGCCTGGAGAAGCTCGCCGACCGCAGCTTCACCACCGACCAGATCCACACCCTCCTGCCGGAGAACTGGAAACCTCAGACACCCTGAGCTCGGGATCCGGCCGCCCACACCACTCCCTACAGCGATGGCCAATGCCAACTCTCTCGGCTTTCCGTCATGTCCCGCCAGCGGCTTCCTCATTCCCGCCACACTCCACAGCCGCCCCGCACCAGCTAGACGCGGTTGCTGACGGGCTTACCGTCGACGGTGCCGCCGGCACCGCCACGAATGCGGGCACCGGCTTGGGCCATGGGGGCTGCTTAGGCACTGCCTTTGGCTCGTGCCCAGCGGGCCTTGGCGCCTGCACTGATGCGCGCCCGAGCTTCCGGACTCATCTTCCTTCGCTTCTTCCGGGGCTTGACAGCCAGAGCGGCGTCATCGGTGGCGACTTTGGCGGCCTTTGGCGGCCGACCAGGTTTGCGCCCAGACTGCACGCCAGGCTTGGGACCACGGCGTGCAGGAGAGCTGACTCCGGCGAAGATGGATTTGATTTCCGCTTCAAGTTGTTCGATTTGATCCTTGATGGCGGCGGCGCGCCGCAGGGCGTCAGCGGTTAAAAGTGAATTCATGATCAGTATTTCCACAGCCGATTAGAGCCTGTGTCAATCCCTATTCTGTTTTATAGGCAATGGTCTGAATGGCGACAGCGATCGTTGTAACGGGTGACGTGGTTCAGGGGAGGATTTTGGAGCGAAACGTGAAAACACCAGCCAACAGGTGCACCTTTGTTGCTGACCCGAGCGCAATCATGCCTCTCGGGATCCTTGTTCGCCGGTCATTTTCCAAAGCGCCCGCACTTCATCAATTCGCCGTTCCACCCCAGTGTATCGCTTCATGGACACCAGTCTTCCTGACGCCATCTCACCCGACTCGACGCGGTTGCTGACGGGTTTACGCAAGGTCGACATCCCAGTGGAGGCCTTCATCAAGGTGCTGAAGACGGGGATTGATCCGCCGACCCAGCCGCGGGGTGGCGGCTTTTCTGTCTGATAGGAATTTGCTTCCAGGGGCCGGCTTTGGGAAGGGGTGCGTGGGTCATGTGAGGGGGGGGAAGGGGTCTGGCGAGCCGAAGGAGCTGAGCGACTGAGACAGGCCATCAGAAGCATGGGCCGCAGCCCGACCGAGCGGCGGCAGCGAGGGAGCCAATCTTTGCCCGCGCTCCTTCGCGCAAGGTCCAATCAATCGTCACCCTTTTCTTCACCTGACCGATGAGTTCTTCGATGACTTCCATCGTCGAGATGGCGCGGTTGTGGAAGCCCCAACGGGGCGAAATAGGCCAGCCCAGGGCAACGCCCCGGGCTCAATGGACAAAAACAAGACACGCCCTGAAGGAGCGAGACACCCGTTGTGCCGCCCCTTCAGGGCTTTATGAAACGATTGCGCATACCCAAGGCGTTGCCTTGGGCTGGCACGTCACGCGCCGTTGGCACTGAAAAATCCGGCGGCGGTGAAGACGTCGATGATCTCGCCTTCGGTCGTGATGGCTCTGGAAATGAGCTGGCGGATCGCGGCGTCGATCTGCTCGGGGGACTTGCGGTGGGTGCCGGACTTCTTGTTGAGCGCGGCTTGCAGGGCCGGTGGCAGTGCGAATGCTGAAGTGCGAATTCCGAAGTTTAGCCTGTTTGACATTCCGAATTCGTCATTTGTCATTTCCCCCGTCGCCTCATCCGCCACGGCGCGCTGAATGTCGTAGATGGAACCGAGCGGAGCGAACCGGAACGAAGTGGAGATAGCCGAACAAGAAGACACGATGATTTCTCTGAGGCAAATAGACAGGAGGGAAGCGACGTGCCCGAAGGGTGCGACCGACGGGGAGCATCAAATGGAATCGCCAAAAACCGTCCGCGTGTTGGCGTCGGTCTTCTCGATGGGCGCGCCGGTGACTGGAGGGAGACAGGGCCGACCGACAGAAACAACGCAACGCGTTGGGCGAAGCCCGACCGAGCGGCGGCAGCGAGGGCGTCAACCCGATGAACGACGCATTCGGCAAGGCATCTCGCAGGTTGCTGGCGAAGCCGTAGGACATCTCGCCCTTCTCATTCAACCGCCCGCCGAAGCCGTATTGCGGCCGGTGCGCTTCATCCGCCCCTCGCGTTCAGTTGTTAAGTATTCCTTTACAACTGAACTCCTTGAAAGCCGCTCAAAGCATCGCCCGCAAAAGCTCTTGCAAACTCAAGACCCTGGGTAATGCCGAAAGACTACCAAGCGCCTTCACCTCGCGGTATTTTCGCCGCGACTCGAATTCCTTCATGACCTGCTGCAGTTTACGACCATCCCATTTTTGGCCGGAAAAGACCGGGTCGGGAGCTACTTCAAAGACGGCGTAAATGTCTCCGCTGCCCGAGCCTGGATAGCCTTTCGCCTTTAAGTCCTCTACCGTGAAAACCTTGTAGCCAGGCTCACGTTCTTTCAGCGCCAACAAACCATCAGCGACTTGGCTCTTGTGGGTGTGTAGCAAAACATGACGCGCCGAGGCAAACTCCGGCGGCACATGCCACGTTCCGCGCCGGTCACCCAGACGAACGACCGCAAAGCCCGTTGCCATCGACCACTTGAGTTGCAAGTCGTCGTCATACCAAGCCACAACCACATGATGCTCAGCGGGCGGCAGAGCCCGGCCCGTGTCGCTCATCTCATCCCTCTCCGCCAGAACCAGCGAGCCAAACTGCACCGGATCCTCCTTCAAAGTGTAGCTCTCGGCGACGTGATAGCTCACGCGCTCCTGTGCCGTTGTACGATTGCCCAGATGCGCCAGCACTTCATCGAGGAACTGCGACAGCGTCTCCAGCCCCTGCGCGTTTCCGTTCTCATCTGGTGCCACACCGAACGCGCCCAGCCCCGGCAGGATTTCATGAAAGCCGGTGAGCTTCACCGCTTCATTTGCCCGTCCCGGATAGAGCACGTAAGCACCTTGCGACCGTTTGATGGCGTCCCGGTAGGCGTGCATCTTCAGCAAGTCCTGCCGCTTGTAGTTGCCGGGATTCTTCGCGTCTTCCTCGTCGACGTCGTCTTCACCTTCCGCGCCGAACAATCCTTCGATGTCCTCTACGCGATACTTCGCGTCGAAATGCACATGCACCAGCAGTTCCTGCCGCTCCGCCTCGGCCTCAATCAAATCCTCGGGCCAGAACGTCAGCGTGTAATCGGGATGCATCCGTCGCGTCCAGCTTCCGCCTTCATGCCGCTCGTTCGTCACTTCAAAGCGCCGGTTGTAGGCGAAGCGTGCATTCAGCCGACGACTCTGCCCCGCAAAAGTCCCGACAAACGGCCCTAACTCCATCCGCTTTTTCAGCCGCAGATTCGGGGAACCTTCTTCCAAGCCCTCAATCAGTTCCTCAATCGCTGGTCGGTTCCCGCCCCGGCATTTCTGGCAAAACCAACCCAGCAACTCGAAGAACAGCCAATACTCGTAGAGGTCCGCCACGTTGCGCTGGCCCGCGTGAAACAGCTCCTCGCCGCCTTCCCACGAAAGCTCCGCCGCCGTGCGAAAGCGCAGCCACCAGCGCAGCACCTCGCGATAACCCGCCTTGCGCTGGAGCACCGGACTGCCGAGCGGCGCGAACCGCATCGGGCCCACTTCGCGGAACAAGACGCGCCCCAGCCAATCCTCCACCATCTCCGCCAGACGGCGGGCTAGGCACGCCGCCGGTAACCATTCCTTGTTGGCTGGTTTTTCAAATATGGTCTGTGCGTGCGTGAGAAAGGCGCGGAACTCTTCCAGCGCAAACTTCACGAACCGGTTCTCCGGCGTGTCCAAGTCTCGCGACTTGCGCGGCACGTTCACCCGCTCCGCCACCGACTCCAATCCCGTATTCGTCCGCAGCGGATGCCCTGCCGGAACCTCGCGACGTGGATTGCGGGTCACCAGTTGCCGCACCGCCGATGGCGTCCAGCGAATCGGCCGGTTCGTCGGAACGGAATCGCTCACGGTGGACAGTTGCTCATGGGGAAAACTCAGGATGCGCTGGAGCGCGGCGGAGAAATCAGCGCTGTCCAGCGTCTCACGCAGCAGTTCGAGCTGGATTTGCAGCCAGCCCTCATCCGTCCGCTCTTCAAAGGACGAGCGGAAACCCGCCTTGGCCGATGACCGCGCATCCGCCACCAGTCCGGCCATTTCTTCCGAAAGCCGCCGCAACATGCCCCGGTATTCCGTCCGGTAGTCCAGCTTGAGCGAGCGCACATCCAGAAGCGCTGATGCCACCGCTGGCTTCGCATCGTCCACCTCGCCCTCGACCACCTCCATCAAGAGCGTGCCGCAGAAAGACCGGGTCTCCAGCAAACCAGCGTCGGGTTTGCCGGGCGTGAGACTCCGCCGCCGACTGGCGAGGCTGCACCGCAGCCGCAGGTCCATGCCATTCTCGGGCAGCAACTCGTATTCGTAGCGCTCCGATTCGCGCAACTGCACCACCGTCTCGCCGTGTTCCCGCGCCTCGGCTTCGTCCACCTCCACCAGTGGCGCGGTAGCCTCGCTCTCGGCATCCTTCACCGGCGTCAGCGCAACGTGAGCCAGCAGCGCGCCGAAAGGCGAGCGAAAGGGTATTGAATAACTTGGTAGCTGGCGCATGGCTTCATGCCTCAGCGAAGGAAGCGAATCCGTTGTCTCTCAGCAGCCGCCACATCCGGCCAACCTTCTCCGCGCTCAGTTTATATGGTGCATTCTCTGGAACATCTTTGCTCGGATCTCCTTTCGATTCCACTGCCACCTTGAGTTCAGCTTTAATCAGCTTGTCACGCTCTTCCTTCGTCGCTGCATCGACTTTGTGTGGAGTAATACACAGGAACCAAAGCACCTTTAGCAACGGCCCCAGCTTCGCTCGCGAACCGTGCAGCTTCGGCAGCAGTTTCTGAAACACGACACAGTCGAACGCTTCGGGGAACCACGTCGCGTCGCCTTCGGCATGATTGCCGAGCAGTTTATAGAAGTGGATGAACCGCGCCGCCTCATGGGCCGTCCGATAGCCGAACTCCGCGCCGTGGGCTTGCAGCGCCTTAAAGAGCAGCAACATCTCCGCTTCGTAAGCTGACTTCACATCCGCAGGCACATCCACCGAACTCTTTGCCGCACCCACGAACGCCTTGCCGAAAGACGCACCCTTTCCGTCAAGTTTCGAGAGGTCGGGCTTTGCCGGATTGCTCAGGAAGTTCTCCAACTCTTCTGCCTCCATGCGAAATTCAATCACATTGGCCCGGTCGAGCACCTTCGGAGAGAACATGTAGGTCGTCTCGTCGACGTTCACCGTGCCGATGATGAAAAGGTTCTTGGGCAGTTCGATGCTGTCGGGTATCACGTTGCCATTGGCTTTGCGCTCAGCCCCGTCGTAGAGCCGGATCGTCTCCTCGGACTCAATCACGGAGAGGATGTCTGCAAAATACCGCTCCACATGGGATAGGTTCATCTCGTCGAGGATGAGGAAGTGCGGAATGTCAGGATTCGCCTTCGCGTGAATCACCAAGTCGAGAGCAGGCTTGGAAACATAGGTCTCCTTGTCCAAGCCGTTCGGGTAGCCCAACACGTTTTCATTCCCTGACCAGTCAGCGCCCACGGGCATAACCTCGTAACATTCAGTTGGCACCGAAAGCCATCGCGCAAATGCCTGTGCCAATTTTGTTTTCCCTGAACCTGCGAGTCCAGTCAGTATAAGGAATCGTTTCGAGAGTAGTGCTGCTGCAAGTCGAGGAGCGGAGCCGGAGGAAATCCGTAAGATGTCTTCACACGCATCTTCAAAGGAACCCGAAAGGGCTTCCAAGTTTTCAGATGGTGGCGTGACGGCTCCAGCTACTTGAAACCGATACTCAGGCGTCATGCTTCCTGCGCGGGCTTCGGACGCCGCATGCCTCATTTTGCCAGTTCGTGCAATATATCCGTTACGATGAAGCCATCCAATTGCTCCTGGACGTCTCGTGCTTGGAACCTCCGTCGTTGCATAGTTCCAAATTTCGTCACTTGGGAAAAGCGCTTCATCCCCACGTTCTGCACGCATTTTTTCAATCGCTTCCAATGCTATTTCTTTGGGTTCAGGCATAAGTTTAATTTTCTTTCTCGTTAAGATGCACGGAAACGGTCTCCCCAATCGCCCGGGCGAGTAGCGGTGGAACAGCCTCACCGATCATGTCGAGACCAACACCAATGTTCTCTGTCCTCTTTGACGCATTGTCGGAAGTGTAAAAAGTGAACGCGTCGTCAAAGGATTGCAGTCTTGCTGCTTCTCGCATTGTGATACCTCGGTCCTCGCGCGTGTGAGTAAAGCGCCCAGAACCCAGAAAATTTGCATTCGCTGTTATCGTCAGTGCTGGGCGGTCTTCGGCTAGTCTTGTGTATGCGCTCCAATAATAGCGCTTAAAGAACGCAGGGAGAATCTTCCCTTCCAATTCAAGGCGTTTACGGGCTGCCGATTCCTTCTCTCCGTGCGACACCGCCCTCTTTACCAATCTGTCAAATTGCGTCCGCATTCGTTCGCTCGCCTCATCCCAAGTCTCACCGGGAGACATTTTTTGAATGATGGCGATGATTTGCTTCTGATAAGTGCGGGTGACGTGATTGAAAGGAAAAGTCTTCGACGTCCTCATCTGAAGTGCGAACGCAGACTCAGCAGAGCCGACATAAGCACCAACCTTACCTGCAAGCGTGTCGCTAAGTGGCGGATGTGGAGGCAGGTCGCCAAAGGCATCCTTAACCGTGACCCACGGGTGGGTTCCGCTACCTGTCACCAATTCACGTTCGCCGTGGGAGGCAATCGGCAGAGTAATCTTCCCGAGCCGTGACGCCATTATGACGGCACGCTGGCGGAGTTGAGGAACTCCGTAGTCAGCGGCGTTGAGAATACCGCATGCAACGTCATATCCCAACTCCCCGAGAACCTCCTCAACTTGTTGGGCGATACCGCCTCGTTTGCCGTCATGGTAGTGGCTCAAAAATTGGGGAACATTCTCGATCACTATCACCTTTGGATTGAGCGCGGCTGCAATTTCAAGAAAGCGCAGAACCAAATCGTTCCGCGGTTCTTGGTCCAATTTGTTGTAGCCACCGAAGCGCACTACCTTGGAACCACGACGCCCTTCCGTGCGCCGCATTTGGGAAAAGCCTTGGCAAGGAGGCCCACCCAATAGGACGTCGAGATTTTCAACTCCCTTCGCCCTCAAAAGATTGATGATTTCAGAATCTGGCACTGTCCGAATGTCCTGCTCGATGACAGCGGGTTCATGCGCTCCGTGGCTGTGGTTCAGCCGGAAGGTTTCGAGCGCGAATTTTTTAACGTCGTTTCCAAGGACTGTTTCAAATCGTCCAGTCCCCCAAAAACCATGCGAGAAGCCACCGCAGCCACAGAACAACTCTGCTACGGAGTATTTAGATTTAGGCGTTTTCGTTTTCATCGAGTGTTTGCTAGCATCGGATCGGTTCATGCGGCGAGCGCCAGTTCGTTTGCGAGAGCACAGTTGTCGAGTTTGTTTTTCTCAAGGAACCAGAGGCTGACGGGAATCTGCCTGCTGGAGAAGAGCTGGCCGGGGAGGGCGGGGGCAAAGTTTGAAGGACGAAGTGCGAATGTCGAAGTGACTGAAGTCCCGTTCGGAAATCGAAGTTCGCCACTCGGCATTTCCCGGTCGGCCTCGATGAGTTTTTGCCCATCCGACTTGCGCGGCAGTCCGGCCCCGAAGCGCCCGTCGAACCCGCGCGCGGTCTCATTGGTGACGGCATCGAAGTCCTTGCTCCATTCGTAGCCGTAGGGCGGATTGACGAATTGGAGGTCAAACCGCATCTCCGGCAACGGGTCGTTGGAGAAGGTGCCGCCGAGCTTGATGTTCGTCATCCCGGTGGCGGCGGCAGTGAGTGGTTTCATAAAATGAGAGAGATTAAGCAGAGGGCTGGAGCAGGGGCAAAGCGGGGAAATAGGTGCGAAGGTAGCCGCGATCGATCGCGGCGAGGCGATCGGCTTGGGCGCTGGCGTGGGCGGCGATGAGGAAGTCCGGGATGAGATGCCGGCGCGGTCCGCCTTCGCGCCGGTAGCGCAAAAACATCTGGCCGGCTAGATAGGCCGCTTCGGGCTTTATCGGCTCATAAATCACTTGAAGTCGGGCCAAGTCGGCTTGGACCGAAGCAACGGTGGGGTAGGCGGTGGAATATTCAGCAAAAGCAACGGGGGAGATAATCAGTTCACCTTCCGTGGCGGCTTTTGCCAAAAGCTCGCGCCAGACTTCCCAGCCGGGCTGTTTGCGATAGAGCTGGATGAGGACGGAGCTGTCCAAGGCGGTGCGCATGGCGGGTTTATCTTAAGTTTGAGCAGGGTTGGGCAGCTCTACGGGACCACGCAACTCGTCCATGATTTCGTAAATATCCTTGCCTTCCCACGGGTCTTTGGCCTCACGCCCAAACTCTTCCCAAGCTTGGGGCGGAATGGTTTTGGTGGCTTTGAGGAAGGGGGCGGTTTCATCGAACTCAAGGACGTCGCCTGGTTTGAGGTGCAGCCGGTTGCGAACATGAACAGGGATGGTGATCTGGCCTTTGGAAGTAAGGGTTGCTTTCATTAAGATAAAGTAAGCGGAAAAAGTAAGGAGAACAAGTCATAATTCATGACGAAGGGCAATAGGTTCCTCGCTCCTGGGATGCTTCCTTCAAATCGAAGTGTCCGGAAATCCCGGATTGTTGCCCGCGCCTCGTCGGGGGAGCGGGCTGCGTTGAAAAGTGAAAAGTGAAAAGTGAAAAGGATGAAGGAAGCAGTGGCGGCAGGGTTTCCGGTTTGATACCGCGCTGGCCGGGCCTGTGGCGGACGCTGGGGTTGGATTTCATGGCGACTATTTGAGGCGTTTCACGTTTCACGTTTCACGTTTCACGCAGCAAGCAGGGTGCGCATTTGGGTGATGGCGATTTCGTTGAGCTTCCGCAGTTGCTCGGGCGCGGGCAGGCCCTGGCGGATGAGGACGGAGTTGAGGCTTTCAAGATTGATGAGGACGACGAGCTGCTCGATGGGAGCGTGGTCGCGCATGTTGCCGTCTGCGTCGGGGTGGGTGTCGCGCCACTGCGCGGCGGTCTGGCCGAAGAGTCTTTGTGGGCGAAGGTGCCGCCGTAGCGGCCAGCGCTGGCGATGAGACCAGTCGCACCGGTTAGATCGATCCACTTTTTTTTTTGATAGGAATTTGCTTCCAGGGGCCGGCTTTGGGAAGGGGTGCGTGGGTCATGTGAGGGGGGGG
>Ga0209702_10010319_pt1 | contig 10053 bp, 2 predicted proteins | sample FRY01_FD_187210 | JGI IMG/M metagenome (GOLD analysis project Ga0209702, IMG submission 187210) | Freshwater microbial communities from Lake Fryxell liftoff mats and glacier meltwater in Antarctica - FRY-01 (SPAdes) (version 2) | ecosystem: Environmental > Aquatic > Freshwater > Ice > Glacier...
GCACGCTCACCTTTCGTCGTCCCAATCTGCACAGAGCCACGCGAGTCAGCGCCCGCCCAGCTCAAGGCAGAAAGAGGGCGGCGCCGGCGGGGGCGCTTTATAGGGCACGCGTGCGCGGCGCGGATTACAGGCCGCTTCGGCTTCGTATTTTTGGGAGGAGGTGGGGAGTATTAAGGAGAGCGTAGTGGAGGCTCAACAGAACCACGCAGAATGAACAAACGTAACATAGATATATGGCAGGAACTCATTGCAGTGCTGCCGAATTGGGAGAGCACGGTCAAGGGAGCCGCGGACGCACACGAGGGGTGCAGCGCAGCCGACATGTGGGACAAACTTATGGCATTGATAGAGCCGGCTGTAAATGCAGTCCCCGCGCCGCTGAAGAAGCCTCGGCGGGCATTCACCGTGCACGATGTCGCCCGGCCACCGACCAGCATCGCGAGAAAAAAATTTCACATAAGTGATGTTGCTTGTTAATAAATAAATTAAACAGATTATGGCCTGGTGCAGATATATTTAACAGTCCGAGGACCACATCACGATGCTGTTGTACGTCGTGCTGTGGATGCAGATCCAGCAGCAGTGGCTGCGCGAAATAGCTGTGTACAACGAGACACAGGCGGGGCTTGTTGCGTGATTCGCACCGCGTGCCTGTCTTCTTTTTAGTTATTGCTGCTCTGTTTATAAAAGAGGGATATACACACAGCAGCAACATGCGACCGTTCCTCGCGCTGATTGTTTTTGCGTTGCGCTCGTCCGACGTGTGCAATGCCTTTTTTAGCCCCGACGCCATCTTTCTGCCCATCTGCGGGCCCGGGACGGGCATCGACGCAATCTCTATGATGTGTGTTGTGTGCGGCATGGGGTTCTACCAGGATTCGGACTACGGCCTCGAATGCAAAAAATGTCCGGGCGGGACGTATTCCGCCGCGGTGGGCCGCACCACGCCATGCGACACGTGCGTGGCTGCGAACTCGTACATGACCGACCACACCGGGGCTCCGAATCGGTGCAACTGCGCCAACGGCTACAAGATGCAGATGCAGAATTTGTGTGCCGATGACCAGTGCGTGAGCCGCAACAGCCTCGTTTTCCATGAGGTGCTCAGAACAACGCGCTCGCACATCACGTACGTGGATGTTTATTTCGATGAAGGATATGTGGTGCATGGTGCTGAAATTCAAATTATTTGGGACTTGAACAACCAGGCCATCAAGTGTGGGAACATCGACATGAAGAACGCTGGCTTTCGTACGGTTCAGCAGGTCGTGCAAGTGAATGTCCGCGCTGCGTGTGAAGGGTTTGGCAGGGGGGTCCGGGTGCAGACAAGCACAAGTCATTCGAATACAATGATCGTTGCCTGGCACGGAGACCTGGAGTGTGTACCGTGCGAGGAGTCGACTAGCGTCACCGACACGTGCATGGTCAAGCCAGCAGAGGCCACCGTCCGCGGCGGAAAGTGGTTTTGCCCAAGTGGCATGTATATCTACCCGTATCCCGGCAAGCCAAAGTGCGTGTCCTCCCCGCGAGACCACACGAGCATCGACGGCGTCGTGACGGCCTGCAAGCTCAACTCGTATGCAGACGAAGGCAGCGTCGAGTGCTGGCAGTGCGGAGAGTGCACGCCGGGCGAGTACAGGGACATGTGCGGGTGGGTTGTGCGGGACGGCGTGGACACGTTGCTCCGCGGCGAGTGCATGGCCTGCGGGCAGTGCCCGCAGGGCCAGGCGCGGACGGGCTGCGACTGGCGGGGAGCGCGCTCAGCCGTGGCGGGGACGTGTGTGTCCGGGGAGTTCCTGTCGGAGACCGCGTGGTGCGTGGACGTGGTTGAGTCGGCGAGCGCGCTCACGATGGCTGGCGGTGCGGGGGAGCGCAAGACCGTGGTGAGCCGCGGCCTCGGCGGGTTCGGCTTCGAGGAGCTGTTTGGCGCGCCGCAGGAGGGGGTCGACGGCGTCGACTTCGTGTGCAGCGGCATGTGCGACGGCTCGCAGAAGTACGACAGCACGCAGTGCGGCGGCCCGTACGCGTGCGGCGTGCACACGTGCGCCATGCGGCTGGGCGAGGGCACCTTAGACGAGCAAGGACGGGTAGACGTGGCGCACAGCTGTCCCGTGGAGGCTGTGGGGGTTTCGCCCGAGGCCATGCGCAGCATTCACGAGGCGGAGTGCCAGCCGTGCAAGTCGTGCGGACAGAACAACGCGCACGGGCTGCCTGACTTCGGCCGAGGCTGTGCCCTCGAGTGCAGCCGCATCCTGTGCGAGGTGGACGAGATATATGACTGGACCGAGGACAGCGTCAACACCATCCACCGCTGCAAGGCGTGCGAGGAGCTAGACAACGCGGCTCTGTGCAGCACTGCAGACTACGAAGCGCTCGGCCTGCGCAACGGCGACGTCTCGGGGAACCGGGCACGGGTGCACTTCACGGAATGCACCCCCAAGAGGGGCAAGCAGGCGGTGCAATACGGCAAGTGCAACGTTTGCGGCGCAGCAGCCCCGGCCTGCCGGGACGGCGAGTATTTCGACAGATGCCCCGACTCCGGGAGCCCGTTCGAGCATCAGTGCCCCGCCTGCGCGACACGTAGAGGGACGGCTCCCCGCAACTTCATGTACGTCGACGGCTTGGGCGTGGCACGGGTTGCGTACTGCCAGGTCGGCGCATGCAGCGACGAGGGCAAGACCGGGATCTCGCAGAGTGGCGCCGTGTGTGACGGCGCCTGCCAGAGGGCGGCGTGCGCGCCTTCCGAGGCGACTCTGCCGTGCCTGCTGCCGCACCACGAGCGGTGTGTGTCCTCGTACCCGGCCGCGGGCACCGGCGCCCGCACACGTCGAGGCAGCGTGCCGCTGCATGCCAACATGCTCGAGCCCGTCTCGTCGCGCGAGCACCAGTTCGCGAGCTTCGAGAACATCCTGGTCGACCACGACGAGCTGCCGCAGTTCCAGCACCAGTGCGTGTGGAACGCGATCGACGTGGTCGACAACAACATGAACCCCGGGGGCGTCTCAGAGCACTGGTTCCGGGAGAACGAGCAGGACGCAGAGCACCATCTCCGCGACACGGGCAGCAAGTTCTGCACGCCCATCAAGGACCCGGCGGCGAGGGGGGCGACCGAAGACAGCGGCCACGGCCTGTGGTTCAAGGACGTGGACGTGGAGTACCCGCTGCTGCCGCTGCAGAACACGGTGGCCTTTGCGAGCGCGTACCCGCGCCGGCTGCTGCTCAACACGTCTGCCAGCGGCGTCGCGTACGCATGCACCCCGCGCGATCTGCCGGGACACATGGAGCGGTGGGCCAAGGTCGGGCTGCCTGCGAGGATGCCCTACGCAGGCAAGGTGTATCTGAACGTGAATCTCGAGCGCTCGCGGTCGGCGACGCTTGGGATGATGGTGCCGGATGACCGCTGGCTGGGGACGGGGTGGGTCCCGGCGTGGCGCCTCGGCCTTGTGGCACGGGAAACGACTCTGCTCTATGCAGAGACGCCGCCGCTGGTGCATGTAATGCTGCGAACACCGCACCGGGGCCAGATACACGTGGGTGCGCAGCCCTTCTCGTACCCGAGTGCTGCGCCCATAGCCTCGCCGTCGTTCGGGTATGAGGTCAACAACGTGTTCCGCGACCCCATGAGGTTCGTGCACTCCGCCGGCAACGGGCCCGTGCTCGTGGGCAGACGGCCCGGCCAGGGGCTCTTGCTCGACGGCATCAAGTCCGTGGTATTCTCGGTGGGCGGTCCTGCGCAGGCCACAGCCGAGCACACGGTGTTCCGGGGCCACGCGACGGCGCTGCTGGCGGAGACCGTGCTTGTGCACATGGAGCATGACCCGAGGTTCTCGTGCGACGCATACTACTGCACAGAGTCGGCTCTGTACTGCGTGCGCGCCGACGAGTACGCGAAACTCGCCGGCAGGGTCATGTATGCCAGGGATGCGACGTCTGGCACCGCCATGCTCTCCTTCTCTCTGCTCTCGCACCGACAGGACGGCTTGCAGTTTGCTGTCCTCTGGCACGACGCAGCGACGGACATGCGGAGGCTCGAAATCGTGCCGCACGCCTTCGCGGCGGAGTTCCCGCTCAGCGAGTCCGACATAGATGCCGCCGGCGCTGTGCAGGTGGCATCGACCGCCACTGACAGGCTGCTGCTGCTCAAGGTGATCGGAAACGAGGACTCTTTACAAGTTTTCACTCGCCAGCAGGGGGTGTGGGAGAGCGAGTCGCACGGCCACTTCTTCCAGGACCTGCTCGGGGCGACGCGCATGGCCGACAGAGCCCGCGTGCAGAGCGCCCTGCGCGTGCACCGCGACAGCGGCCACGTCTTCGGCCTCGTCCCAGTCACCCCGGCCGACTCGTTGGAGGTGTGTCTGTGCATGGGCTTCGTGACGCCGTCGTATGCTCCGAGGGGACACATTATGCACTGCAGCAACTCGGGACCGCACAACGTGGTGGGCTACGTCTCGACTGCGTGGAGCAGTGCCAGCGTCGTGCTCGTGGGGGTGCAGGGAACGGTGCTCGCGGTGCGGATGGGCCCGGGCAGCGAGGTGACGGCGACGCCAGTGCCCGACAGCTTCCTGCAACACGCGCACTTCGTGCAGAGCCACATGGCGTTCGTGCTGATGCCGTACGACATGCCCCTCGACGCCCCTGTGGACGCATCTGCGAACTGTGTTGTCGGCTATACAAGCAAAGTGGTGCGCAGAATGCTCACGCAGGAGCTCGGACCGACCGCGCTGATGTGCGCGCTTGCGTGCTGGGGCGACGCCACCTGCGAAGGGTACGTCCACGGGCCCTCCTCGCAGTGTCAGACGTTTACCGAGCAGTTCTCGCACACGCCGATCACGGTGTGCGAACGCACCGCCGCCTTCGAGATCGGGACGCGAAAAGTGGGGCTGCGGCTCGCGCACACAGAAACGACAAGTGTGCTCTCCCGATCGAAGCACACCGCTGCCGTACTCGGGCACGTGTGCTTGCTGCCGAGCGCAACGTGCTTCGGCTACTACGCAGTCCTCAAGCAGAGCACTGACATCGTCTCCGTGACCGAAATGTACTCGTTCACCAGCCAGAACAATACATACGCCGACGCACAGTCAGCGGCCATGCAACGCGACAGCGCGGGCGTGCTGGTCCGGATATCCTCGGATTTCATAATGCGGTCCACTCACCATGTACAGGAAGCGGAGGCCGGCTGGGTGCGCTTCGCACTGAACAGCGATCGTCTCTGCGTGGTGTGGCTGCCGACCCAGGCGTCCACGCTCGCGTGCGGTCTCAGCACCACGCAAGGGCCCGGCGTCGCGGTCGTGGTGTGGACCTGGAACGCATTTCAGTTCCAGTTCACCAAGACGTCCTCCGAGGCCACGGTGCTCGCGACATCGTGTCACTACACGCTGCACCTCGGAGCCGAGATCGTGAAATACATGCCCATCACGCGCACGCCCGGCGTCGGCGAACTCCACACGCTGGCGCAGGCCGCACGCCCCACGGCCACGGCGCTGCCGTCGGGGACGTGGGCGCACGTGCACAGGTACCTCTCTGGGGACGAGTTTCACCCCAACGACATGCTTGCGCTGCACATGTGGCGCAGCGAGATCACCGTCGAGACGCAGCGTACGGTGGGCGTTGACGCCGTGACGCTAGTGCCCGTTCTGTCGCTCGGAAACTTTCAGGTGGGCCGGGGATACGTGTCCTGCCAGCACACCCTCGCCCCCACCTACTGCCACGACGGGAACTCAGACAACGGGGACGGCTGCGACTCGGAGTGCCGTCTCGAGTGCGGCTTCACGTGCCGGGGTCTGGTGTGCACAACACTGTGCGGGGACGGGCTCCGGTCCGGGGGGGAGGGCTGCGACGACGGCAACACCGACAACTGGGACGGCTGTAGCCGGGACTGTGTGCCCGAGCCCGGTTGGAACGTGACAGTGCTACCGTGCCAGCTGTCGGTGAGCACGCAGTGCGTCGCCAACGACTGCTCGGCGTGTCCCCTGGGACACTTCAGGGCGAACGGCACCGAACTCTGCACGCCTTGCTTGTCGGGCACGTACATGGGAGCGGAAGGCAACGAGGGAAACGCCTACGCATGCGCACGGTGCCGTGCGAACTCGCAGTCCAACGTGGGCAGCCGTTCCTGCCTCTGCAAAAAGGGCTGGACAGCCTCCCCCGCCGGTCCATGCGTGCCGTGCGCGCGGCACGCGCACTCGCCGGTGGGCAACGATGCGTGCCGGTGCAACGCCGGATACCACGGCCAGGACGACAGCGTGTGCAGACTGTGTCCGGCCAACGCATACTCGCCGGGGGGGGGCGCTGTCTGCGTGTGCAGGGCCGGGTACACGGGGCCCGATGGCGGCGTGTGCACACAGTGTGCTGCCCATTCGCACTCGCCGGGCGGCGTCGTCGCATGTGCCTGCGACGCTGGATTCACCGCAGGAGACCTCGGAGTGTGCGTCGAGTGCGCCGCAGGCACGTACAAGAACGCCACGGGAGACGACGCGTGCAGCCTGTGCGCCCCCGGGAAGGTTTCGGCCGTCGTGGGTGCCGCGTCCGACACCTGTGTGTACTGCCAGGACAACACCTTCCAGGCCGGCGGGGGCGCGAGCGTCTGCTCGTCGTGCCACGCGTTCTCTCAGGCGGTGCCGTCCCGGGACAGTTGCGAGTGTGTAGCAGGATACTCGGGATTCGGGAGCGGCCCGTGCACACCGTGTTCCGAGAACACCTACAAGTCGCTCGATGGAGCGGGGCTGTGCCAGTCCTTGCCAACGGGCTCCAGGAGGCTTGCGGGCAGCGTGCATCTTTCGTGCAACGTCGGGTTCACCAAGTTCGACGACATTTCGTGCTCGCCCTGCGCCGGAGGCCACTACAAAAGCATCGAAGGCAGTGCTGCGTGCACGCCGTGCCCCATCGCGACATTCACGGTCGGCGCGGGCGCGACCCAGGCGGGGCAATGCCTGTCGTGTTCGGGATCCACCTTGTTTGTACCACCGGGCGTCGACGACATCAACCAGTGCGCGTGTGCACCCGGCAGCCGCTTCCTAGAACCGGGTGTGTTCTCACACTCGATCAACGTGTGGACAACGGCAGATAATTGCGCTTTGTGCGAGGCCGGAAAATTCAAGAGCGACATCTCGAACACACTGTGCACCGCCTGCCCGCCAGAGACGACGGTGGCGGTTGACCGAGCCGGGTGCCTCTGCAACGACGTGAACAAACGGTTCCAGGGGAAAGCCTGCGTGTGCTTGGGCGGAAGAATTCTGCGCGGGCCGAAGTGCGCCTGCAGGCCCGGGTTCGTTGGCGAAGACGGAGCGCCGTGCGTGCAATGTGTCGCGGGCAAGTACGCCCTCACAAATGTGTGTGTGGACTGCGCACTCGATCACTATTCAACGGCGCTCGGTGCCGCCTCTTCCGCTGCGTGTCGCAAGTGTCCGTCCGACCGCATCTCACCAGCAGGGAGCGCAGACGCGCAGGCGTGCACATGTCGACAAGGAGTGCCTGACGCACAGGGCGTGTGTATGTGTCCCATTGGCTTCGGTCTGGACGGCTCCTGCATCGAATGCGCCATTGGCAAGTACAAAAGCGAGCATTCGAACTGGTGGTGTCTGGATTGCCCTGCCAACTCCAACTCGTTGGCAGCAAGCGCAGAGTGTGTCTGCGACCCTGGATGGGAGGGCGACTGGCGCGCCTGCACCAGCAAGTCCACGTACCTGCTCGGCAAGTTCGAGTGTCTGTCGTGCCCCCCCAATTCCCAAAACAAGGTCGCGGGGAGCTACGACTTCTACGAATGTCTGTGCGACGACGGCTACTCGGGCCCGGGCGGCGGGCCGTGCGTGCCAGTCACGCAGTCCAGGCGGAGACTGCTGGCAGAGCCAGCGGCGCCCTGCGCGGGCGCCGAGTGCCCGTGCGTGGGGAGCCGCAGCGACGGGTGCGTCGACGTGCTGCGGGTGCTCATGCACGTGCCCTCCGAGTCGGAGGTGAACACGCTGGCGCTGGGCTCCGTGATGCGGGGAGACAACTTTCAGACGGAGGAGTGGCAGCGTCTGCACGTTGCGGTGGCAATGCAGTGGGAAGCAGCGCAGACGTGCTCGTACGACATCACGCTTGCGCAGACCGACGCCGCTGGCGTGCCCATGCACATGCCAGGCAGCACCCTCCCCCGGCTCGGATGCTTGCTCGATGCCCGCCAAGAGACGTATGCCGTGTGCCACCTCGAGGTGCCCACCGCGCTGACGCAGCTGGTTGCGGTGGTGGCCACCCCGCGCACCAGCGCGTGCGAGCACCCCGCGCACTTCACGGTGGTGCTCGAACCGCACACCGCCCTCTACGAGTGCGCACCGAACGAGTTCTGGGACTTCCGTCACCGCTTGTGCATCTCCTGCGACGCGGCCGCGGCGGAGGAGGCGTGTGTGCCGGGCCGCTACGTGCCGGGGTGCAACGCCCTGGCGCTCGCCGACGCAGACAACAGCAGGTGCATTGCGTGCCCGGTGCCGCTTGGCGCGCACATGGAGTGGGTGCCAGGCGCCGTGTGCGTCTCGACCTGCGTGGATGGCTACTTCCGCTCCGACCTGCAGTGTCTCAAGTGCACCGAGGACGTGGGCACGTGTGCCGTCGGCCTGCACACGCTCGCGTGCACGGCGCTCTACGACCGCATGTGCGCGCCGTGCACGCACAAGCCCAAGGGCATCTACACCTTGAACGAGGTGTTCGTGCTCGCGCCGGGGCGGGAGTGCGCCACCGAGTGCCGGCCCGGGCACTACCGGCTCAACGTGACTGCGCAGCTGTGCATGCCTGTGAGCACCCGCCAGGACCTCATCCTGATGTACGACGCGTCGCCACATCTGGAGGGCACCTTCCTGCGCTTCTCGCCTGCCACCAGCACCGCAGACGCGTTCTCGGTGGTCTGCGCCGCGGTCGCGGGCGGCACCGTCACGGGCCACGCCCGCGCCTTCGGGCAGGCCTGTCCGTTTGAGTGTGACATGGGCTTCCACAACGTGTCGGAGGGGTGCGTGTCGTGCGGGCAGAAGACGGACCAGCGCGGCGTGGCGCTGGGCCCCGGCAACTACTCCATCGTGTCGCTGCAGTGTGCCGTCGCGTGCACCGCCCCGTACTTTGCGTACGACGACACCTGCTGGCTGTGCGAGGCCGAGGCGTGTGCGTCCGGGAGCTTCCTGTCCGACTGCCGCCAGTGTCTGCCCTGTGTTCAGCCGCCCAACCGCGAGTTCACAGGTGCCGGCATCTGGCGCAACGACTCGTGCGCGAGCCAGTGCAACCACGGATCGTGGGACGACTTCGGCGTGTGCTCGCCGCACTCGCTGCCCGCGACGGTCGCGGCCTTCTGCACCGAGGGCGAGGAGTACGTGCTCAACGGCTCGCACCTGTACGACACTGCGTGCATGCCGTGCCAGTCCTGCGAGGGGCGGCGGCAAACACGCCCGTGCTCCCTCGAGCACAAACGGCTCTGCGTGCCATGCCCGACCCCGCAGCTGCTTGATGTGTACGTCGGCAGCAACTGCGCGGCACGCTGCTTGCCGGGGCGCATTGCGGACACTGCGACGGCAAAGTGCGAGACGTGTGCTCACGTCTGTGCGCCGGGAACCCACTTCACGGAGGCGCGCAGCAACTGCACCGACTGTCGACCGTGTGACGCGGGCGTCCTGCAGGGCGGGCTCTACAAGTGGCGGTTCGAGTGCGACTACGAGAAGGTTGCGACAGTGGGCTTCAACCAGAAGATCCTGAAGACCGTCTTGCGCGCCGAGACGTCCTGTGTGCTCGGCACGTACCTCGAGGAAGGGGTGTGTCTCCGGTGTATGACCAAGGAGGACCCGACACGCCCGCCGGACCTCGAGAATCCGAGCACATGGCAGTGGCGGCTGGGCAGCTTGGACTGCGCGTGGCACTGTGCCAAGGACGCACAGGACAAAATACTCTACCCCTTCACCGACAACGGCCAGAAGCGACAGCGGTGCGTGACGTGGCAGGCCATCCAGGTGCACTACGAGGGAGAGATGGGCGTCGTGGCCGGGTCGCTCAAGACCACGTTTGTGCACATTACACACAAGAAGCAGGAGATCAGTCGCG
>Ga0209702_10010320_pt1 | contig 10053 bp, 8 predicted proteins | sample FRY01_FD_187210 | JGI IMG/M metagenome (GOLD analysis project Ga0209702, IMG submission 187210) | Freshwater microbial communities from Lake Fryxell liftoff mats and glacier meltwater in Antarctica - FRY-01 (SPAdes) (version 2) | ecosystem: Environmental > Aquatic > Freshwater > Ice > Glacier...
AACTCGTCGCACTCGGCCACGAACTTCTCGATCCCGACCTGGTCGATCAGGCTGATCGCCCCGCCGGTCTGCGGCGCAAACCCGAGACCCATGATCGAGCCGACGTCGCCGTCCTGCGGATTGGTCAGCACGTTGCTTTCGAGGCAGCGCGCCGTGTCGACGGCCTGCACGTAGAGCAGGCGCTTCTTGATCTCGCCCTCCTTGGCGCGCTTGTCCTCGCCCTCGCCGTAGAGCAGCGCCGGATCGGCCGGGAAGTACTTCTCCAGCTCGGGCCAGAGGCGCTTCTTGCCGTCGGCCGGGTACTCGTAGAAGCCCTTGCCGTTCTTGCGGCCGAAACGCTCGAGCTTCTTGACCATCAGCTCGAGAATGTCCTCGGTGCCGCCGCCTTCGAACTTCTGGCCGGCCGCCTCGGCGTCGCGCCGCGTCTGGTCCATGATCTTCCAGCTGAGGTCGATGGCGACCTCGTCATTGAGCGACAGCGGGCCCACCGGCATGCCGGCAAAGCGCGCGCAGTTCTCGATCATGGCGGCCGGAATGCCCTCCTTCAGCATGCGATGGCCCTCGCTGATGAAGGCACCGCACACGCGGGAGGTGAAGAAGCCGCGACTGTCGTTCACGACGATCGGCGTCTTGCGGATCTTCTGCACGAAGTCCATGGCGCGGGCGAGCGTCTCCGGCGACGTCTGCTTGCCGACGATGATCTCGACCAGCGGCATCTTCTCGACCGGCGAGAAGAAATGGAGGCCGATAAAGTGGTCCGGCCGCGACGAGGCTTCGGCGAGGCCGGTGATCGGCAGGGTCGAGGTGTTCGATGCGAACACCGCGGTCTTGGGCAGAGTGGCCTCCGCCTTCTTTGTCGCCTCAGCCTTGACCTCGCGGTTCTCGAACACGGCCTCGACGACGAGCTGGCAGTCGTTAAGCGCCGAGAAGTCGGGCGTCGCCGTGACCTTGGCCAGCATCGCGTCGGCCTTCGCCTGGTCGAGGCGCTTGCGCTTCACCAGCTTGGCCAGTTCCTCGGCGATATGTGCCTTGCCCTTGTCGGCGGCCGCCTGGTCGCGGTCGATCAGTACGATGTCGAGGCCGGCCTGCACCGAAACCGTGGCGATGCCCGCGCCCATGAGGCCAGCGCCCAGAACGCCGATCTTCTTGTATTCCTGCTTGGGCACGCCCTTGGGGCGGCGCGCCAGCTTGTTGGCTTCCTGCAGGCCGAAGAACAGCGTGCGGATCATGCTCTTGGCGACAGGATCGCGCAGCAGCGAGACGAAGTAGCGCGTCTCGACCTTGAGCGCGGAGTCGAACGGAAGCTGCAGGCCCTCGTAGACACAGCTCAAGATCGCCTTCGGCGCGGGATACACGCCGTTGGTCTTGCCGCGGACCATGGCGCTGCCGCCGATGAAGGTCATGACGCCCGGCGGGCTCCACACCTGGCCGCCGGGGAAGCCCGGAGTCTTGAAGCCCTTGCGGTCCCACGGCTGCACGGCGCGGCCGTCGATGGCCTTGGCGCCCTTGCCGGCATATTCCGGCACCACCTGTTCGGTCGCCGGCGCCATCAGCCAGGCCTTGGCCCGGGTCAGCAGTTCGGCGGGCGGCACGACCTCATGAATGAGGCCAAGGCTCTTGGCGGCATCGACCGTGAGGTCCTTGCCCTCGAGCAGGATCGGCGCGGCATTCTGCACGCCGATCAGGCGCGGGATGCGCTGCGTGCCGCCGCCGCCCGGCAGCAGGCCGATCTTCACCTCGGGCTGGCCGAGCTTGGTCTTGGGGTTGGCCGCGGCAATCCGGTAGTGCGTGGCCAGACAGATCTCGAAGCCGCCGCCCAGCGCCGTACCGTTGATCGCGGCCACGACCGGCTTGCCGCCGGTCTCCTGCTGGCGAAACATCTTCTGGAGCTGGCTGAACTGGTCCATCAGCTTCGACGCATCCGACGTGTCGAGGCTCATGATCATTTCGAGGAGGCTCATGATCATTTCGAGGTCGGCGCCGGCAATGAAGCTGTCCTTGGCCGAGGTGATGATGATGCCCTTGACCTTGTCGTCCTTCAGCGCGGTCGCGAGCGCGCCGGCATAGGCCGTCATAGAGGCCTCGTTCAGCACGTTCATGGCCCGGTTCGGCATGTCCCAGGTGATGGTGGCGATGCCGTCCGAATCGACGTTGTAGTTGATCATTTGTCGTTCTCCATAGCTCGGAGCCTTTGTCGTCCTGAGCGAAGCGAAGGACCTTGCCTCGCTCCACAGGACTCCACTGGCATTGGCGTTAGATCCTTCGGCTACGCCTCAGGATGACAAAACCCTCAGACGCGCTCGATGATGGTGGCCGTGCCCATGCCGCCGCCGACGCACAGCGTGGCGAGGCCGGTCGAGAGGTTGCGGCGCTCGAGCTCGTCGAGCAGCGTGCCCAGGATCATCGCGCCGGTGGCGCCCAGCGGATGGCCCATGGCGATCGAGCCGCCGTTCACGTTGATCTTGTCGTGCGGCATCTTGAGGATCTGCATGTAGCGCAGAACGACGGCGGCGAAGGCCTCGTTCAGCTCGAACAGGTCGATGTCGCCGACCGACATGCCGGCACGCTTCAGCGCCTTTTCCGAGGCCGGCGCCGGACCCGTCAGCATGATCGCCGGCTCCGAACCGATCGAGGCGAAGGAGCGGATGCGGGCGCGCGGCTTGAGCCCCGCCTTCTCGCCAAACTCCCGGGAACCCACCAGGATCGCGGCGGCGCCGTCGACGATGCCCGACGAGTTGCCGGCATGATGCACGTGGGTCAGCTTCTCGACCTCGGGATAGCGCTGCTGCGCCACCGCGTTGAAGCCGGGCATCATCTCGCCCTGCATCTTGAAGCTGGGCTCCAGGGCGGCGAGCGTCTGCATGGTCGTGGTCGGGCGCATGAACTCGTCGCGCGCCAACAGTTCGATGCCGTTCTGGTCGCGCACCGGCACGATCGACTTCTTGAAGTAGCCGGCATCCCAGGCAGCCTTGGCGCGCTTCTGCGACTCGACTGCGTAAGCGTCGACGTCATCGCGGCTCATGCCGTACTTGGTGGCGATCAGGTCGGCCGAAATGCCCTGCGGCAAGAAATACATCGGGATCGCAACGGCCGGATCGACCGCCCAGGCGCCGCCGTCCGAGCCCATCGGCACGCGGCTCATGCTCTCGACGCCGCCGCCGATCGCGGCCTCGCTCTGGCCCGACATGACCTGCGCGGCCGCCATGTTGGTGGCCTCGAGGCCGGAAGCGCAGAAGCGGTTGACCTGCACGCCCGAGACGGTCTCGGCGTAGCCCGCCATCACCGACGCGGTGCGCGCGATGTCGGCGCCCTGCTCGCCGATCGGCATGACGCAACCCAGCACGATGTCGTCGACCAGGTGCGTGTCGAGGTTGTTGCGGTCGCGCAGAGCCTGCAGCGCGGTGACGGCCAGGCGCACCGGCGTCACTTCGTGAAGGGATCCGTCCTTGCGGCCCTTGCCACGCGGCGTACGGACGGCGTCGTAGATGTATGCGTCGGTCATGGTCTTCTCCTTCGTCTCGAATTCATACCCCTCTCCCCCGCTAGGGGGAGAGGACGGGTGAGGGGGTATCGCACACCCCCTCTAGCCCCCTCACCTAACCTCTACCCCTAACGGGGGAGAGGAATCAGAGCGTCCGTCCAATAAGCTCTTTCATGATCTCGTTGGTGCCGCCGTAGATCTTCTGCACGCGGGCGTCGGCGTAGAGGCGCGCGATCGGGTATTCCCACATGTAGCCGTAGCCGCCGTGGAACTGCAGGCACTCGTCGATCAGCTCGCACTGAAGCTCGGTCGTCCAGTACTTGGCCATTGCCGCGGTCGCGACGTCGAGTTCGCCCTTGAGGTGCCTGACAACACAATCGTCGACGAAGACGCGCGCGATGTGGGCCTTGGTCTTGAGTTCGGCGAGCTTGAAGCGCGTGTTCTGGAAATCGATGATCGGCTTTCCGAACGCCTTGCGCTCCTTCACGTAGGCCAGCGTGTGTTCCAGCGCCGCCTCGATCGCCGCCACCGCCTGGATGGCGATGACCAGCCGCTCCTGCGGCAGCTGCTGCATGAGCTGCACGAAGCCCATGCCCGGCCCGCCCAGCAGGTGATCCGCTGGCACCCTCACGTCCTGGAAGAACAGCTCCGACGTGTCCTGCGCCTTCATGCCGATCTTCTCGAGATTGCGACCGCGCTTGAGCCGGCACCCTCACGTCCTGGAAGAACAGCTCCGACGTGTCCTGCGCCTTCATGCCGATCTTCTCGAGGTTGCGACCGCGCTTGAAGCCCTCGGTCGTGGTCTCGACAGCGATCAGAGACGTGCCCTTGGCGCCGAGCTTGGGATCGGTCTTCGCCACCACGATCACCAGGTCGGCCAGCTGGCCGTTCGAGATGAAGGTCTTGGAGCCGTTGACGACCAAATGGTTGCCGTCCATCACGGCCGTCGTCTTGACCGCCTGCAGGTCCGACCCCGTGCCCGGCTCGGTCATGGCGATGGCCGTGACCAGCTCGCCGGAGCAGGCCTTGGGAATCCATTTCTTCTTCTGCTCCTCCGTGCCGTAGTGGAGCAGATAGGGAACGACGATGTCGTTGTGCAGCGAGAAGGCCGGCCCGGAGGCCAGCGCCCGCCCCTGTTCTTCGATCATGATGGCGCTGTAGAGGAAATCGCCGCCGGCACCGCCATAGGCCTCGGGCATGGTCATGCCGAGCAGTCCCTGCTCGCCCGCCTTGCGCCACAGCTCGCGCGGCACGACTCCATCTTTCTCCCACTTCATGTGGAAGGGCGTTACTTCCTTCTCGAAAAAGCGCCGGCAGGTGTCGCGGAACATCTGGTGTTCAGGCGTGTAGTGCGCGGCCAAAGCGGTCACGAGCGTCGTCCTCCAACGAACAGGTTAGGCAGTCTTCTTGGGAGGACTGTGAGCCGCCGGCGGTTCATCCGCCAGTCACTCGGATGTAGTTTACCTTTACGTAAACGTCAACGGCGGTTAGGAGGGTGACGATGACGATCGAAAATGAAGAGCAACTCGAGAAGCTGCGCATCATTGGCAAGCTGGTAGCCCGCACCCTGGCCGCCATGGGCGAGGCGCTCGAGCCCGGCATGACGACCAGGGAACTGGACGATCTTGGCCGCGCCCTGCTGGAGAAGGAAGGCGCCCGCTCGGCACCCGAACTCACCTACGATTTTCCAGGCGCGACCTGCATCTCGGTGGGCCCCGACTGCGCCCACGGCATCCCCGACGACACGGCGATCAAGGCCGGCGACCTGATCAACATCGACGTCTCGGCTGAACTGGACGGATACTTCGGCGACACCGGCGCGAGCTTCGCCGTTCCGCCGACCAGCCCTCGCATCGAACGTCTCTGCGACGACGGCCGGCGCGCGATGTGGGCCGGAATCCGCGCCGTGAAGCCCGGCGCCCGTCTGAACGAGATCGGCCGTTCCATCGAGACCTTCGCCCGGGAGAACGGCTATAGCCTCGTCCGAAATCTGGCGAGTCACGGCATTGGCCGTTCCTTGCACGACGAACCGTCGGAAATCCCGACATGGTACGAGAAGCACGACCGACGAAAGATCACGGAGGGCCTGGTCTTCACGATCGAACCGTTCCTGTCGCTGGGCGCGGATTCGGTCGAAGAAATGGACGACGGCTGGACGCTGCGCCCGCCCCGGCGCGAGGCCACGGTGCAGTATGAGCACACCTTGGTCGCGACCCGTCGCGGGCCGCTGATCCTGACGCTGGCCTGAGCCGCGCTCGCTACTTGACCGTCGGACAGGGACGCGACGGCAGCCGCGAATCGCAGACGCTGACGCTCTCGATATACTTCTTCATCGTCTCCAGTCGCTCGGGCGTCGGGACCGACCGCACGGCGCGCTGCACGACGTAGAAGCTGTCGTTGCCCTTGATAGCCGTCAGCATGGTCGTCTCGGGCTTGCCAGTCGAGGCGAGCAGCGGACAGCGCAGCAGGACCGAGGCGGCCTCGTAGCCATTCACCTTGCCGGTCGCGACCGGCGTGGCGGTGCTGCCCTTGCAGGCGCCCGCCCACTGTTGCTGCATTGCGCCGAGGAAAGGCGCCGGCTGCAGGTCCTTGCGGCTGAGGAAGACCTGGACGGTGACCATCTCCGTCCAGTCCTGCACGGTCTCGGCCGCCGGGATGAACTCCTGCATGTTCATGCCGTTTTTCGAATCCTTGAAGCCGAGCTTGAAGCCCTGCGGCATGCCGACGAGCAGGTTCTCGTTCTTCAGCGGCTGCGCCTGCGGCGCTCCGCCGTTCAGGCATACCAGCACGGCCAGACCAGCCGCCGTCCACTTGCTCCGCTTCGTCATCGGGTTCCCCTGCAACCCTGCAGGGAACTGAACGGTGGTCGCACGGCACTGTTCCCCGACGATCGCTATTCGACCGCCCTACTCGACCGTCGTCGCGCTCAGCCCCAGCATCGCGCGGCGGCGCAGCCACTGGCTGGGGCGATAGCGGTCGTCGCCGGTGATCGACTGGATCTGCAGCAGGATCTCGTGACACTCCTTGACGCCCAGCCAGTCGGCCAGCGCCAGAGGTCCGCGCGGATAGTTGAGGCCAAGGGTCATCGCGGTGTCGACGTCGGCGGCCGAGGCGATGCCGATCATCGCCATCTCGCAGCCGAGGTTGGCGATCATCGAGCACATGCGCTGGGCGATGAAACCGGGCGAATCCTTGATCACCGTGACCTTGGTGCCGGACTTGGCAAGCAGCGCCACCGTGGCGTCGCGAATGGCGGGATCGAAGCCAGGCGCCATCATGATGGTGATGCGCTTGGCCGTGTCACCGGTCAGGTCGACCGCGACGGTGCGCTTGGGATCGAGGCCGAGTTCGACCGCCGTCGTGGTGCAGTCCTTGCCGATCGGCGCCACCAGGATCGGGCTCTTGCCGTCGTCGGCCGCCAGCATGTTCGCGCCGTCGGCGCTGACCAGGCTCATCAGCTTGGTGTTGTGCGTGTCCATGATGACGACGCTCGATGCCGGCACATGCGAGGTCGGGTGATCGGCGCCGGCGTCGATCTTGGCGCCCTTGTCGTCATAGCCGTACCAGCCGCCGCCGGTCTTGCGGCCGAGCCTGCCCGCCGCATAGAGGCTCTCGTGATAGGGGCTCGGCGTCATGCGCCGGTCGTGGAAGAAGCCCTCGTAGATGATCTTGCGCGCCGGGAAGTTCACGTCGATGCCGGTGAGGTCCATCAGCTCGAACGGGCCCATGCGGAAGCCGCAGGTGTCGCGCATCACCGCGTCGACCTGCGACGGCGTCGCCCGGCCCTCCTGCATGAGGCGCAGGCCTTCGGTGCCGATCGCGGTGCCGCCGAGATTGACCAGGAAGCCCGGCGTGTCGCCCACCACCACGGGCACCCGCGTCTGGCGCTTGCCCAGCGCCACCATGGCGTCGATCACCCATTGCGCGGTGTCGGCGGCGCGGATGACCTCGACCAGCTTCATCAGCGGCACGGGATTGAAGTAGTGCATGCCGCAGACGCGGTCGCGATGCTTCAGCGCGCGCGCGATCGAGGCGATGCGGATCGACGAGGTGTTCGAGGCCAGGATGGCGTCGGGCGCGATCACCGCCTCGAGCTCGCCGAACAGCTTCTGCTTCACTTCGAGATTCTCGAACACCGCCTCGACGACGACGTGGCAGCCCTTGAGAGCCTCGATCTTCTCGGCGACGCCGAGGTTGCTCTCGACCGTCGCGAGGTCGGCATCGGTCAGCCGGCCCTTCGCGACCAGCCCCTTCAGCGTCTCCAGGATCGCGGCCTTGGCTTTGGCCGCACCGCCGGGAGCTGCATCGTACATGATCGCCTTCATGCCGCCCTGCGCGGTCACCTGCGCGATGCCGCGACCCATGGCGCCGGTGCCGACGATACCCACGGTGAGATCGGCGCGATTGATATCGAGACTCATTCTCTTTCCTTCTTGCCTTTTGGAGCGCGCCACTCCAGTGGCGCATCTTCCCTTCAGTCATGAGCGCCACTGGAGTGGCGCGCTCCTATGATTTGCTGGCGAAGCCGGCCGTCTTCAGGCCGTCCTTGATTTCTTCCAGCACGACCGGATCCTCGATCGTGGCCGGCAGCGTCCACGGCTGGCTGTCCGCCATCTTCTGCATGGTGCCGCGCAGGATCTTGCCCGAGCGCGTCTTGGGCAGCCGCTGCACGACCAGCGCGCTCTTGAAGAAGGCCACGGGACCGATGCGGTCGCGCACCATCTGCACGACCTCGTTGGTGATCTCCTGAGGCGGCCGGTTGACGCCGGCCTTGAGCACCAGGAAGCCGAGCGGCACCTGGCCCTTCAATTCGTCGGCGATGCCGATCACCGCGCACTCGGCGACGTCGTTGTGGGCGCCCAGCACCTCTTCGATCTGACCGGTCGAGAGGCGGTGGCCGGCGACGTTGATCACGTCGTCGACCCGCGTCATCACGGAGACATAGCCGTCCGCGTCGATGAAGCCCGCATCCCCGGTTTTGTAGTAGCCGGGGAACTCGCTCATGTAGCTCTGCCTGTAGCGTTCGTCGGCGTTCCACAGGGTCGGGAAGGTTCCCGGCGGCAACGGCAGCTTGCCCGCCAGCGCGCCGACCTCGCCGGGCTTCATCGGCTTGCCGTTCTCGTCGAGCACGTCGAGATACCAGCCCGGCGACGGCACCGAGGTCGAGCCGAGCTTCACCGGCATCGGATCGAGCCCCTGGAAATTGCCGCAGATCGCCCAGCCGGTCTCGGTCTGCCACCAGTGATCGACCACCGGCACACCCAGCAGCTTCTGCGCCCACTCCACCGTCGGCGGATCGCCGCGCTCGCCCGCCAGGAAAAGCGTGCGGAAGTTCGAAAGGTCGTACTGCCCGAGGAGCTTGCCCTCCGGATCCTCGCGCTTGATCGCACGGAACGCGGTCGGCGCGGTGAACAGCGCCATCGCCTTGTGCTCGGAGATCACGCGCCAGAAGGCACCGGCGTCGGGCGTGCCGACCGGCTTGCCTTCGTAGAGGATCGTGGTCGCGCCGTGGATCAGCGGCCCGTAGACGATGTGGTCGCGCCGTGGATCAGCGGCCCGTAGACGATGTAGCTGTGGCCGACGACCCAGCCCACATCCGAGGCGCACCAGTACACTTCGCCCGGCTCGACGCCGTAGAGGTTCTTCATCGACCAGGCGAGCGCCACGCAGTAGCCGCCGGTGTCGCGCACCACGCCCTTGGGCTGGCCGGTCGTGCCCGACGTGTAGAGGATATAGAGCGGATCGGTGGCCTTCACGGGCACGCAGGGAGCGGGCTGCGCCGTGGCGAGCGCTTCGTTCCAGTCGAGGTCTCGACCGGGCACCATCGTCGCGGCGCATTGTGACCGCTGCAGCAGGATGACCCGCGGCACCTTGTGGGTCGCCTGCTTGATCGCCTGGTCGACCAGGGGCTTGTACTGAACGATACGCGTCGGCTCGATGCCGCACGAGGCGGTGAGGATCAGCTTCGGCGCGCAGTCGTCGATGCGGCTCGACAGTTCCTTGGCCGCGAAGCCGCCGAACACCACCGAGTGGATCGCGCCGATCCGCGCGCAGGCGAGCATCGCCATCACCGCTTCGGGGATCATCGGCATGTAGAGGATGACGCGGTCGCCCTTGGCCACACCCTGCGCGGCAATCATGCCGGCGATGCGCGCCACCTGGTCGCGCAGCTCACGATAGGTGAAGGTCTTCTTGGTGTCGGTGAGCGGCGAATCGTAGATCAGCGCCGCCTGCTCGGCGCGCCCTCCCTCGACATGCCGGTCGAGCGCATTGTGGCAGGCGTTGAGTTCGCCGCCCTCGAACCAGCGATAGAAAGGCGGCTTCGTCGCGTCGAGTCGCCGCCCTCGAACCAGCGATAGAATGGCGGCTTCGTCCCGTCGAGCACCTTGTCCCAGCGCTTCGTCCAGTCGATCGCCGCGGCCTGCTCCGACCAGAATCCCTCGGGATCCTGGAGCGACCGCGCATGCAGCGCACGATATTTGTCGCCAACAGCCATGACCGGCATCCTCTGCGTTTCCGCCCCTGGCTTAACCCCGCCCCCGGGCCGTCGCAATGTGGTTATGTGAGCCCGC
>Ga0209702_10010330_pt1 | contig 10041 bp, 8 predicted proteins | sample FRY01_FD_187210 | JGI IMG/M metagenome (GOLD analysis project Ga0209702, IMG submission 187210) | Freshwater microbial communities from Lake Fryxell liftoff mats and glacier meltwater in Antarctica - FRY-01 (SPAdes) (version 2) | ecosystem: Environmental > Aquatic > Freshwater > Ice > Glacier...
TAAGTTTACACAGACACCCGGACCGGCTTCAGCCTAGGTCGGTCGCTGCCCGTAGGCTCCCATCATGGCAAAAAATGAGGCGCCTTACCGGTGTGACGAATGTGGGTGGACAGCCTTTAAATGGGTAGGGCGTTGTGGAGAATGCCAGGCGTGGGGAACGGTTATTGAAGTGGCGGCGCCCACTACGAGATCAAGACAGGTCAAGCCCGTCATCCCCCTGGGTGAGCATGTGGCCAAGCCCATCACCGAATACTCCGGCGAGGAAAGCGGCCACCGCCCGACGGGAATCGGCGAGTTTGATCGCGTGCTCGGGGGCGGAATTGTCCCTGGGGCGGTCATTTTGCTTTCTGGTGAACCCGGTGTCGGCAAGTCAACACTCTTGCTCGATGTCGCTGCCAAGGTTGCGGCCCAGGGAAAGTCCGTCTTGTATGTCAGCGCCGAAGAATCTGCTGGCCAGGTTCACCTTCGGGCGACAAGAACGGGAGGCCTTCATGAACGCCTTCTTGTCGCCAACGACACCGATCTTGGGCTGGTTTTGGGACACATTGAATATCAAAAACCGGACCTCGTCATTATTGACTCTGTGCAGACCCTTTCCTCAGGACTCATCGACGGTTCGGCCGGGGGCGTGGCCCAAGTGAGAGAGGTGGCGGCAACGCTGATTCGAGTGGCCAAAGATACGACAATCCCCATCATCCTGGTCGGGCATGTCACCAAGGATGGCCAAGTGGCGGGCCCCCGAACGCTAGAGCATTTGGTGGATGTCGTGTGTCAATTTGAAGGCGATCGACAAACTGCGCTCCGGTTTGTCCGAGCCCTCAAGAATCGTTTTGGTCCGACCGACGAGGTGGGGTGTTTCGAGATGAGCGGTGACGGCATCCTGGAGGTCCCCGACCCCAGTGGCCTGTTTCGCTCCGCTTCGGGCAACCCCGTGAGCGGAACCTGCACCACGGTTGCCCTCGAGGGAAGAAGAGCGCTCCCGGTGGAGGTTCAGGCGCTCGTTGTTCCCAGCGGCGCACCTCAACCCAGACGGGTCGTAAACGGCGTCGAATCCTCCAGGGTGGCGATGTTACTGGCGGTTTTGGAGCGAAGGGCTGGAATCCCTCTGTCCTCAGCAGATGTGTATGTCTCCACCGTCGGTGGCATACGCCTCCACGAACCGGGCGCCGATCTCGCCATCGCTTTGGCTGTAGCGAGTGCGGCTAAAGATATTCCCCTCTCCAACACAACGGTGGCTATCGGTGAAATTAGTCTGGCTGGAGAAATTCGTCCCGTCTCGCAGTCCGCGCAACGCATCAATGAAGCGCAGAGGCTCGGATTTAACACCGTCCTCGACCAGTCTCACACCACCATTAGCAACGCTATCGCCGATGCTTTCGCGAAAAGCCCCCAGCGGCAGAAGCAGCCAGACTTCTAGTCCAGGAGGAACTGCTTTGTTTCAGCGGAAGCAATGTCGCCCAGATAAATGGTGAGGTGATAGCTTGCGCCACCACCGGGCATTGCCGGTCGATTGGCCTCACAGGTGTCGGCTGCGGAACGAGTCCGATCCCACGCAAGCGGAGTTGTCTCTTGAGCCTCACCCGGAGCCAGAGTGATGTCCATCGGAACAGACGTGGTCTGGCAATCATCAGAAGCCCAAATCTGGTCGTCGCCTGAGGTGATCACATACCGCTGCTGGTCCGTCCCCACGGCCATCGTGCACTCCAGACCGGAGATATTTGTTACCCTCAGCCACAGTTGGGGAGCAACACCCGAACTGTAGTTGGATTGATCAGTCCTGGCAGTGAGTTCAATTTGGCTTGGCAGACAGTCTGGGGGCGCGACCTCGGGCAGAGCGACAGAGGTTTCAGGCTCAGGGGCCGGCGTTCCGCCAGACCCTGGCTGAACGATGATCAGAACGACAACTCCGATAACCGCGACAAGTCCACCCAGAACCGCGAGGCGCCTACGCCAATATACGGTCGCCGATACGGGTCTTTGTGCCTGAGACATAGACCTAGAGTACGGCTGAGGAGCCTAAAATCAGGGCTTCTGCCCCGGCGAGCCTGAAGACCCACAGCCTCCCTACAGGTTCTTCACCATTCGGGAATTACCCAACGTATTAGGTTTCACGCGTGCTAAATCGAGAAACTCTGCAAGACCCTCATCAGGTGAGCGCACCATCTCGGCATACACCTCAGGGTCGACCAAGAGGTCGTCGTGGGTGACAAACCCGTGAGAGGTAAAAAATTCCACTTCAAAAGTCAGGCAAAACAACCGTGTGAGGCCAAGTTGCGTTGCCTGTCTCTCCAACTCTTCAAGGAGCTGGTGACCCACACCCTGTCCCTGAACCCGAGGGTCAACGCTGAGAGTTCGAATCTCGCCTAAGTCTTCCCAAAATGCGTGGAGCGCGCCACAGCCCACAACTTGGGCTTGAGAATCCACCGCGACCGTGAATTCTTGCACCGATTCAAAAAGGACCACTAGGTCTTTCCCGAGGAGAACACGAGAGTCCACCAGAGGCTGGATGAGAGCTGCAATGGGGCGAATATCCGCCGTCGTTGCAGCTCTCACCACCCAAGACTCTGCTGACGTCACGTCGCCAGCGTACTGGCTAGGACTCGAGAGCGCCTGCCGGAGTGGGCTCTACTTCACGCTTGCTCACAGCAAACGTGAACTCGGTGCCATCGAAGCCCACATCCACGTTGTCCCCGGGGGAAAGCTCTCCCTGGAGGATGCGCTCACTCAAACCGTCTTCCACATTTTGCTGAACAGCTCGACGCAGCGGTCTTGCCCCCATGGTCGGATCCCAACCCAAAACGGTGAGCTGTTTACGCGCATCTTCTGTGAGAGTCATTGTGATGTCGCGATCCAGTAAACGTTCACTCAAACGCTTCATGAAGAGAAGAACAATCTGCATCAGCTCGTCTTCAGTCAGCTGAGGGAAGACGATGGTTTCGTCGACACGGTTGAGGAACTCAGGTTTGAAGTTCTTTTTCAGCTCCTCGACAACTTTGCCTCTCATGGCCTGGTAGCTGACCTCGCCGTTGCCTTCTAACGTGAAGCCCACCGGGCCGCCCGTGATGTCTTTCGTTCCCAGGTTTGTTGTCATGATGATGACCGTGTTCTTGAAGTCCACAACGCGACCCTGACCATCAGTCAGACGTCCCTCTTCAAGGACCTGCAAGAGAGAGTTGAAGATATCAGGGTGTGCCTTCTCGATTTCGTCAAACAACACGACGCTAAAGGGCTTGCGGCGCACCTTCTCGGTCAACTGGCCACCTTCTTCGAACCCCACAAATCCTGGAGGGGCACCGAAAAGCCGAGACACGGTGTGCTTCTCGCCATATTCGGACATGTCGAGTGCGATCAGCGCATCCTCGTCATCAAAGAGGAACTCCGCCAGTGCTTTGGCAAGCTCCGTCTTTCCCACACCGGTCGGCCCGGCGAAAATGAACGAACCGCTAGGACGCTTGGGGTCTTTAAGCCCAGCCCTCGTGCGGCGAATGGTCTTCGAGAGCACGGAGATCGCTTGTTCTTGACCGATAACCCTCTGGTGAAGGGCCTTCTCCATAAACATGAGTCGGGCGGTCTCTTCTTCGGTGAGCTTGAAGACAGGAATACCTGTAGCGGCAGCGAGGACTTCCGCGATGACCCCTTCGTCGACAACACCGACACCGCCGGCTTCGCCGTTTCTCCACTGCTTTTCGAGCTGCAAGCGCTCACCCAGCAAGGTCTTTTCTTCATCGCGCAGGGAGGCAGCCTTTTCGAAGTCTTGTCCCTCGATGGCTGCTTCTTTGCGGGAGCGGACATCGGCGATTTTATCGTCGAACTCGCGCAACTCTGGCGGGCTGGAAAGAATCGACAAACGCAAGCGTGCGCCCGCCTCGTCGATAAGGTCAATGGCCTTATCGGGCAGGAAACGGTCCTGCACATAGCGATCCGCCATGGTCACGGCCGCCTCAATGGCACCATCGGTGATGGACACCCGGTGGAATGCTTCGTATTTGTCGCGCAGGCCCTTCAAAATGTTGATGGTGTGAGCGGGAGACGGTTGGTTCACCTGCACCGACTGGAAACGGCGCTCCAAAGCAGCGTCTTTTTCAAAGTGCTTGCGGTATTCATCCGAGGTGGTGGCCCCGATGGTCTGAAGCTCACCTCTAGCGAGCAACGGCTTCAAGATACTGGCAGCATCAATCGCACCTTCAGCAGCACCCGCGCCCACCAGTGTGTGGATTTCATCGATGAAGACGATGATGTCACCCCGGGTGCGAATCTCCTTGATGACCTTCTTCAAACGCTCTTCGAAGTCTCCGCGGTAGCGGGAGCCCGCGATAAGGGATCCGAGGTCAAGCGAATAAAGCTGCTTATCTTTGAGGGTTTCTGGAACATCGCCTTTAACAATGGCCTGAGCCAACCCTTCGACCACGGCAGTCTTACCCACACCGGGCTCGCCCACCAGCACAGGGTTGTTCTTGGTCCGACGAGAAAGAATCTGCATGACGCGTTCCATTTCGCGCTCGCGTCCAATCACGGGATCGAGTTTGCCTTCGCGTGCGGCATGCGTGAGGTTGCGACCAAACTGATCCAAGACTTGGGACCCTTTGTCGCTGGAGGTTTCAGAGCCTCCCACGGACACGGGGTCTTTGCCCTGATATCCCGAGAGAAGCTGGATAACTTGCTGGCGGACACGGTTGAGGTCAGCGCCAAGCTTCACGAGCACCTGAGCAGCAACGCCTTCACCCTCTCGGATAAGACCCAAAAGGATATGTTCGGTACCAATGTAGTTATGGCCCAGCTGCAACGCTTCGCGCAGGCTGAGCTCTAAGACCTTTTTGGCTCGCGGGGTGAAGGGTATGTGACCTGTGGGGGCCTGCTGACCTTGACCGATGATTTCCTGCACCTGCTCGCGGACTGCCTCCAAAGAAATGTCGAGGGATTCCAAAGCTTTGGCAGCGACACCCTCGCCCTCGTGGATGAGACCCAGGAGGATATGTTCGGTGCCAATGTAGTTGTGGTTGAGCATCTTGGCCTCTTCTTGGGCCAACACAACGACTCGGCGGGCCCGGTCGGTAAAGCGCTCAAACATCTGCAGTACTCCTTAGTTTGGCGGTAATGATGAGAACCCTCATCGCTACTCGTAGTACGACCATAATTGCCTCCAGGTGTCTTTGGGGCATTGTTCGCCCCCAGCGTGAGCAGTGACGGTGCGCTTGCCAGGCAGCAGGACTTGACAGCGGGTTCCGAATTCTCCCCTTTACACTAAAGCTGTGTCTCAAGAGCCGAAGAAATCACCGTGGCCACCGGCCAGGGTGGCTCTTCTCGTCATTCTTGTGGGCTTTATCGTCTATGGGCTCACCACCCTGATTGGCTAAGAGGACAACCGTGATCGAGAACTTCTGGCTCAACGCCCTGTATTCCGTAACCCCCACCGCCATGATGGGTGTGTTGTTTTGGTTCATCATTCGCTCCATTCTTCGCGCAGATCGCAGCGAGCGCAGCATCTACAAAAAAATGGAGCGAGAGGAACGCGCCCGGCGCGGGTTGCCCAGTGAGGACTAAGGTCACTTCACAAGCGGGAACAGCACCGTTTCTCTGATTCCCAGACCGGTAAGCGCCATGAGCAAGCGGTCGATTCCCATTCCCATGCCACCTGAGGGTGGCATGCCGTGCTCGAGGGCGCGCAGAAAATCCTCATCCACTCGCATGGCCTCTTCATCGCCTTGGGAGCCCAGGCGGGCCTGTTCGACAAATCTTTCGCGCTGAATGACGGGGTCAACCAACTCAGAGTAGCCGGTGGCCAGTTCGAAGCCCCGGACGTAGAGATCCCACTTTTCCACCACCCCAGAAATTGACCGGTGCTCACGCACCAGGGGTGAGGTATCAACGGGGTAATCCATCACAAACGTGGGTGTAGTGAGGGACTCAATCACGTAGTGCTCCCATAGCTCTTCAACCAGCTTTCCGTGGGTGGGTTGCGACACCTCGATTCCCGCGCTCTTTGCCATTTTCTCCAACGTCGCCATGTCTGTCTGAGGGGTAATCGTGCTCCCACAGGCATCCGAGAGGCTTCCGTAGAGCGAAAGCCGATCCCAGCTCCCACCCAGATCATGCTCGGTGCCATCGGCCCAGGTCACGGTGTGGCTTCCGGATATGGCGTGTGCCGATTTTTGAATCAACTCCTGGGTGAGATCGGCCATCTGGTGGTAGTCCCCGTAGGCCTGATACGCCTCCAGCATCGAAAACTCCGGGCTGTGGGTGGAATCAGCACCCTCGTTGCGGAAGTTGCGATTGATTTCAAAGACGCGCTCGAGCCCTCCGACAACCGCGCGCTTGAGAAACAGCTCTGGTGCAATGCGCAGGAAGAGGTCGGTACTAAAAGCGTTCGAGTGAGTCACGAAAGGCCGGGCCGTAGCCCCGCCGTGCAGAGTTTGCAACATAGGGGTCTCCACCTCCAGATACCCATGGGTATCGAAGGTGTGGCGCAGTGATGCGTTCACCCCGGCACGCTGGCGCACCGTAATGCGAGCCTGGTCTCGCACAATGAGGTCGAGATATCTTTGGCGTGCCCTGGTTTCTTCATTGAGTTCAGAGTGCAAATTGGGCAAGGGCATTAGTGCTTTAGACGCCATCTCCCAGTGGGAGACCATGACGGAAAGCTCTCCGCGCTTTGAGGCAGTGACTTCACCGCGCACAAAGAGGTGATCGCCCAGGTCGACAATGTCTTTGAGGAGTCCGAACGACTCTTCCCCCACTTCGCCAAAGGACACCATGGCCTGCAAGCGCTCGCCGGAGCCTTGTTGCAACGACACAAACGCCAGTTTCCCGGTGACCCGCATGTGCACGATTCGACCGGCCACACCGACAATGTCGCCGGTGGCAGCTTCAGCCTCAAGGGCGGGGTACTTTGCTCGGACTTCTGAAATGGTCGTCGTGATGCCCACGGCAACAGGGTATGGGGCGAGGCCTGCATCAACCATGCGTTGGCGCTTGGCCAATCGCACTTCATATTGCTCAGCACTATCCACGGCCTCGCTAGGCACTTCTTGCGTATCGGTCATGGGGTTCTTTCGCACAGGGGAATATCCCCCGTCAGCCTAGTGACCAAAGGTGAGGCGGGTGTTGTCTATTAATCGAGTGGTCCCCACCGTGGCCGCAACAATCATCAATCCTTCTCCTCCATTCACCCCTTGGTCTAAAGGAATAAATGTGGCAGGGTCCACCACGGCGAGATAATCCAGCACAAGCGCCGGGTCTATCTCTAACTCCGCACTGGCGAGGGTAAGTGCCTGCTCGGGAGAATCTGTACGCCCTGCAGCCTCCAGCGCCCGGGGAATGGCTCTGGCAATTACCCTTTCCCGCTGTGAAAGGTGAGCGTTCCTGCTCGAAAGAGCGAGACCATCGCTATCGCGCACGGTATCCACCGAAGTGACCGTGCAGCGCAGCCCCTGCCTCTCCACCATCTCCTGCACCAGGAACACTTGCTGGGCATCTTTTCGGCCCATCACCAGGTTCGCGGGAGCAACAATCTCCAGCAACCTTGACACGACCGTGAGCATGCCATCAAAATGGCCTGGCCTAGCGAGGCCTTCAAACACTTCGCCCAGGGGACCCGCGGGAACCTTCACGGTGTTGTCCACTCCCGCAGGATAGATCTCTGCCGGAGTGGGAGCGAACACCACATCAGCGGCGGTGTCCGCGAGAAACCCCCTGTCGGCGTCTAGTCCTCGCGGATAGCTTCCAAAATCTTCCCCCGGACCGAACTGCAAAGGGTTCACAAAAATACTCACCACAACGCGGTCTGCCTGGGCGGAGGCTGTACTCACAAGCGCTTTATGGCCCTCGTGAAGAGATCCCATGGTCGGAACAAAAGCCACCGTCAATCCTCCGCTTTTCCACGAAGCCACACGGTCGTGAAGCTCCTCGGCATCGAAAGCAACGGGGGGTATCGTCATGGCTCGCTGTGCTCCACATCATTTCCTGCCACGTCCCGCAGGGCATTATCCACACTCGAGTTCACCAGAGCCGCCATCACCACTCCCGGGTTGGCGATGCCCGCCAAGCGAAGCCTTGCAGCAGCTTCGCCGACGGTGGTGTGAGAAAAGCTGGTGGCTAGAGCGATTGCGGCGGCGACATGGCGCCGCTTGTCATCAGCAATGACCAAGGGCTCCATGCCCATCTCCACTGCGAGCGCGTGAGCTATCGGAGAGGCCACAGGAGGCGCGCTCACCACACACCAGGCGCCCACCATGCGAGGTAAATCCATGCTCCACCCCGTAAATTCCATCAGCGGGTGGAGCCCGATCGGGATAACCCCTTGAGCAATCGCGGGTGCGAGCACTTCGAGCCCGTGCTTAATCGAGGTGTGTGCCACGATTTGGCCAGAGACCCAGCCTCCCGCGGCCGCCAACCCTTCGATGAAACCCGGGAGTTCTGAATCGGGCAGGGCAAGAACGACAAGTTCGCTGCGTTCACACAGAACTTGAGGTTCGAGAAAAGGAACGCCGGGAAGCATCGCTTCCACTCGCTCACGGTCGGTTCCCGGTGGCGTAATGCCCACCAGGCTGTGACCAGCCCCTGCCAAAGCGGCAGCGATAACTGGTCCCACTTTGCCGGCGCCAATCACTCCGACACCGAGCCTAGAAGGGTCTATCACGCAGGCGGCCTAGAGGCAGGACCGACGTTCGACGTGTCGTCAATGGCGTCGTGAATGGAGGCGTTGAGGTCTTCCCACCACTGGTGAGCGCCGCGGGCGTCAATACCGGAAAGGCGAAGCACAACCGGACCAGCGACACTCTGGATTTCGACGAGTCTCAAATCGAGCGCTCGATGCCACGGCCCACCGGTCACGCTCGCGCTTTGAATGTGCGCCAAAGGGATGACTCCCAGCCGAGAAACCCAGAGACCTCGTCGGATCAACACCGCGCCTGGGACATGGAGAGCCGCCGTCACCCGATGGCTAAAAGGAATACGCCAGTGCGCCCGGCGAGGGCTTACCAGTGTTTCCGGCGTGGCCCAGGTTTTTCGTGGGCCTGCAAGCATCGCCTGAAGAGTCTCCCCGGCGCCGTTGCGGGCCAGATCCGGGATACCCAGAGCAAGAATTTGCTGGACCTCAGCGAGCGTTGCTACCGGCAAAATGACGGTGTGCTCTGGGGCTTTTGCGTTACTGGCCCCGGGTTGGGAAGCCAGGTTGGCGTTGAGTCGCCACCACCCGAAAAGTTTCCATGGCCAGGGTTGGCTGAGCTCCAGAGCGTGAATGCGAGACGGCGGAATGGTTTCAACACTGGTGGAGAGTAAGCCCAAGGACACCCGCAGGTCACCGGAGATTGAATCAACCACGAAGTTGCCCACGCGTAAGAATCGCTCCCCCAAGTACACGCCATACCCAATCAGCCCCGCCACCAATCCCAGCAACACGGCAATTTCGCCGGATACAACAGCAAACACAATAAACCCGGTCAAGACCGCCAACAACACCAGTGTTTCCACACTCAGTACCAAGGAAGCCAGGTAGCGAAACAGGGGGACTTCGACCTCGCGCGTCACAATTTCCTCGTCGCCGGCGCCGGAGTCAGACTCAGAGTCCAAATCAGAGTCTGGATCGTCTGTATTTCCCGTCAGGATAACTTTGCGCAAGCCGTGGGCGACCGTGGTCGGAAGGTAAGCCAGAACCACACTGGCATCATTTCCGGCTGCCTGAATATCCAACTTTGCCAGACCGAGCAGGCGCGGAATAATCGGACGCCGGATGCCGATCGTGTTCACTCGATCGAGGCGCGCACGCCTCGAGCTCTTCACAATCAGACCTTTCTTGACCTCAATAACATTGTCATCCATCCGAACCAGGTGAACCCGCCACTGCAAAAAGAACGCCCCTCCGGCGATGAGGACAAAGGCGAATGCTCCCAGGGAAATGAACCCCAGAGATTCCCCCACCCAAAACCACAGGTCAGACTCGTTGTCCCCGTCGCCCACCCCGAGAAAAGCCAACAGGGTGGGGAAGATAACCCCATCCCACACGGTCACCACCGCCGCGGTAATCAGCGCGATAGCGACGACGCC
>Ga0209702_10010332_pt1 | contig 10040 bp, 6 predicted proteins | sample FRY01_FD_187210 | JGI IMG/M metagenome (GOLD analysis project Ga0209702, IMG submission 187210) | Freshwater microbial communities from Lake Fryxell liftoff mats and glacier meltwater in Antarctica - FRY-01 (SPAdes) (version 2) | ecosystem: Environmental > Aquatic > Freshwater > Ice > Glacier...
GCACGAAATTCCAATTCGCTCAGAGCCAGATGTGTTTCGTCTGTCTTCTTTCGCTGTCCTGTCAGTTCCTTCATCTGCTTCGTGAAAGGATTGAGCGGGTTTGCGAGCTGCCCGTTGTGCATCAACAGCGGGGAAATGCCTTCGATTTTGAACTGAATGATGTGAGCCATGTTTTACCATTCCATGAAAAAACCCGCGGCACAAGTGGCTAGACCTGTGAGCGGGTTTCTCAGTGCGAGCCGAAGCCCGCGAAAGTTGTTGAATCACTTCTAGCCAAGTGATTGAACTGGAACGATAGTGGAGAGGGTGGCGGGCGTCAAGTGGTCATGAATCAGATTTCATGAGCATGACGCCGCGGCCGTAACTATGCTTTCATTGATCACTCTCGACCACGCGTCGACCATTCGCTGAACGCTGTACCGCTCAAGGATGTCTTCCGGCTTTACCAATGCTGTCGCGCTCACAATCGCGTCGGCCCATTCCGCTGTCGTGGAATTCGTTGGCAGTGTGGTTGCTAATCCCGGCGCAATCCCTGTGTGAGTGCTGACTGTCGGAATGCCTGCTGCCATCGCCTCCGCGATCGATAATCCGAAACCTTCCTCCTTCGATAGCGACAAAAAACAATTGGATACTGACAGCCAGTCTGCGAGCGAATCGCAGGCACCGACCACACGCACACGGTTGCAGCCCGCCGAAACAGATTCAACTGCCGGCCTCTCTTGACCCTCGCCCGCAATCACCACTGTCCAGTTCTCAGGCAACTCACGTGCGATTTCGACTGCTAATTGCGGTCGTTTTTCAAAGCTTAGCCGATGGCCGAAAAGGACGATTTTAGAATCTGACGGAATGCCGTGAACCGCTCTCAGTCCGGACTGCTTACCGCTCGGCGTGATTCGCTCCGGATCAATCGCGTTTGGAACGTAATGGACTGGCTTCCCGTATGCAGCCAATTTAGTCGCGGTCCGCTCGTTAACACAGATGATCTCGTCAATGAACCAAAGCTGTTTGAGTATCGTATTGTGGCTCCAGTCGTTTGACTCGTCAGCGTGATGCACGGCGATAACTCGTGGGCGATTTGCGGGCAAGAGTTTTGCTAGATTATCAATTCCCCACACGACAACGACGTCACAATGTGCAGCAAGACATCTTGCTGCTGCAATCCCGGTCGCGTATGGCACCTCTAGTGCTGATCCATCGCCCGCGTGAAACCCAGTCGCGACAAATCCGGCAATATCAACGACGTGCCGTAGACGTGGCAACAATGTGCGATGAAATGTTTCTGTTCCGCCAACTGTCATGTACGCAGCTGACAGAAATCCGACACGCGGGGCGGTGTCGTTTCGTCGCTGTTTTGGTGGCCACAAGTCAGCAGCAGTCTTCTCAGGTTCCTTTCTGTGCGAGCATGTTTCACACACCTTTACGCCCGCAGCTTCTGGTGTCGCAACCATCGACCGAAGTTTTGTCGCGTCTGCCTGAGTTGCCACGCAGTCTGATTTCAGTTCACGGCAAATCCAAAGACTCGGAGAGCCACAGCACGTATTCCGCTGAGAACCACGACGAACACACGGCAGAGGGCTGTCACTCTCTTTCACGATCGATTCGGACGGTTTAGAGATACGAAAGGAACCGCGTGCAAATTCCCTTCGCAATTCCTTGAGGGCTTCGCCGACTGCATGTGTGTGTACTCGCCTGTCCCCATCACCGGTTGCGCTTCCGAGTGAGGCAAGTGGGTATTCCTCCACGAAACGAGTTGCCAAATGTGGCAATGCTTTCCCTAAACACACCATCGATAATCACCTTTTCACTACGTATCGCCACGCGAGAAAACAGGAACATCTTTGCCCGGTTGGCAGGCTGTCCGCACTACGATTATATTGTTCGCGAACGCCACTGGAGAACCTCCCGCGTTCGTGGCCCCACCAAACGGCTGTAGTAGTTTTCCTACGTCTCTCTGCCAAACAATTACGCCGGTCGCTTTATCGAGACCGCATAGTCCGTGCGTCCGAATTGGGGTGATGTTTCTGAGTTGCAATAGGAGTGTATTATGGCCCACGGGAGCAAGCGGCGACAATGGATTTGGCGTGCTTCCGGCATCGCGAAGAATTGACAGTTCGAGTTTTTGCCACGTCGGAATTGGCGGTGTCAATCCGTCCAAAAATGGGTTATCACCAAACTGGTTTACTCTCACAATATCACGACCGCCAAAACTCACCACCCCATACCAGTCATTTAGCTCTGCCCTGACGTCCGCAAGAGAAACATTTGACGCAAGCCAACTAGTGGACCGGCCAGACGTAAAACCAAACCCAGTCCGATTACCGTGTAGCAGTCGCCATTCTGTGCTTGCCGAGTATCGCGTGAACGCAGAAAGTATTTGGTAAGCATCTTCCTTGTAAGACCCAAAAGGATACGTTGGGCTGGATGTGTTTGAGAATGTTGTGCCTAGCCAGACGCTTTCTTTCTGCTGCCGCCGCGTGGTATTTGGCAGCGTGGGCGAGTAAAACTCCTGAGTCGTCGTAGTCGGAAAGAATGTCTGCGAGTGGCCTGGCTCGATAGAGACTAGCTTGCTTCCAATCGCGAAAGCATTAGGCACATCAGATTCGCGAAGATCCTCTGAATCTGGATGAGTGCCAGAACTTTCCACGTAGGTTGGCTCTGCATATGATGAGGTTTCTAAGTTTTGCGGTGGTGTGGAATAATTCGGCGATAGGTAGTTTTTGCGAGTCCCATACCGGTATTGGTCACCATCCGGCCCGAAAAGCAGTCGCTGGCCACCAAGAAAACCGCTCCAACCAGATGAGATGATCGCCCCGCTGGACTCGTTCACGATGAGATGCGTCTGATACTGTACGCCACCATCCAACACTGGCTCTCGACATGACGTTGATGTTATGGCCACCTGTCCGTCATGAACCGCAGTGATGGCCCGAACAATCGGCACTGAGCCGAGTGAATATTCGAACCCACCAAACCCGCCGGACTCGACCCAGCGACGTTCTTGCGTTTGCGTCTTGCCATCGAAGGCTAGCACATCCCATGAGCGTCCTGAGATCGATCCCCATGCCGGCACTGTGCCTTCGTCGGGTAATGTCCATGGTAGCCTCGACCAGGCTGTTTTGTTTCCGAAGCCAGTTGATGGTCCCCAACTTCCGGACGCAAGGATGCCGTCGCCGCCTAGCGTAAAGCTCCAGACGTACGGAGCAAAGCCAAGTGTCTTAAGTCCCTGAATGACGAATGGCTTGTGGCCAGCTAGTCTGTAGATTGAAAAATTAGCGGACATGGGTGACGCATTAGGCAGAGAGCTATCCGCGTACTCAACAGCACAATGCTCGATCTGATCAGTGATTTGGTGGAACGTGATCTGGATATCAACACGCTCCTGACAGGCTGGCCCGCCAGTTACCGTGACGCTCTCCACGGTCGGAAGCGAGCTGACTGCGGTCGTAATCTCATCGGCTGTCGCGTAGAGCCCAAAACGGATCGTGACGCCGCCCGACACTAAGACCCACGACGCCGTGCCTGTGTTTGTTGGAAACAGGACCCGCGGAGGCAGACGAATCTGGTGTGAGTGAACCTGTCGATGCAGGTCTGTGACTTCGATCCCGACCTGACCCGAAGCGGCTCCGGATGTTTTTCCAAGAATCAAGCCGTCGTTTGTGCAGGTATAGGTCTGGCTGGAGTAGTCATAGTAGCCTGAGAAAATCCCCATGGTATCGGTATTCGGCTGTGATTGGGCTGCATAATTCGCTGGACCCATACTGCGACCTGCATCGGCCATGATGAGCGTTTGCCCCCCATTGATGCTTACACGAAGACACTCCGCAACGTACACGTCGCCAACCGGCCGAGTGTTGAACGATGGGTTCGTCTTTCTCTGTAGTATCGTGTTCGATGAAATCACTGCGGCGCCAAAAGATGTCGGAACGTAAGCAATGCCAACGTAGCCGTACGGCTGAGGCTCTTTATTCCATCGATACCCGAACACACTGCCGTCCGGGGACTTGCCGATCGGCAGGAAGTTCAGCACCTCCCACAGCAACTGGCCTGATTCCGCATCGAACCCACGAAGGTTCGATACACCGACCCCATTAACACTGGTGACGCATACCTCGCATCTTGCACCTGTCACTGACTCTGGTCGAAACGTGTTGGTACACAGACCGCGAAAATGCTTCCTGTCCGACATGGACCAAGTGCGACAATCTGGCATCGTCCGTTTTTCTATTCAGGTGGTGGTGGTGGCGATACTGGCACGACACAGATTGGGCAGGCCGCATCACCAACTACAGGATGCAGCGTCATTGAGCACAGGCCACCAAAGAATCGCCGTTGGATGAACCATGTTCTGCAGTATGGTGGGTCAGGATATACAGGTGGTGGTGGATCTACTGGAGCAACTGGAGTTACGCAGATTGAACAGTCTGTAGTTTCATTTTCCGTCAGCGGTAGCATCAGCATCGAGCATAGGCCGGTGAACCTTTTGCTCCGCGAAAGCGACCACTTGCGACAGCTTGCTGGAACGTAGTAGTAACCGCTCACGATTTCCTCTGCTGTTCTTCATTATGAAAAGGCGATTACGTTTACGGTGCGTCTGATATCGTACCCGTGACGCATAGCTCTACTGTCGGATCGTGATCAACGCTTGCTGGGTATTCCATCGACAGATCACCATCGAGCGTTGAATACACCGTAACATCTGTTCCGACGTGTAAATAGGCTTTCAGAAAATCGCCAATATCTGCGATCCATTTGCTGACACCAAAGTCGTATTCGACCTCGTATGTTCCCGCGGGAAGCACGATCTTTCCTGACGCCTGAGGAAACGCTTGCTCAACACTGAAGACGATGTTCCACTTCATTGTGGTACTGACGTCGTTGACCGTGATGTCCCCGACTTCTACACATGTGCAGGGGCACGAACAGCGCCCGCTGCCACCGCCACGAGGGGTCGCGATTCTGACTTGTTTCATATTCTGAAATCCAGTTCGCCAAATTGTGTGCTGAGCGAGGTTGCTCCGCCGTGCAGATCGTAGGTGATTGAGGTGATGGCTGTGTTGATCTCCTCCTCGGCCGCACCGGTGCCGATGGTGGTGATCAACTGGCCGATTGAAAAACCGGACACCACAGCCCGGAAACTAAGATTGAGGATTTTCCGAGTCTGGCCGTACCAACTGAATGCCAGGCGAGCGAGATCCTGTAGACGCTCACGATCGTCCCGCACAAAGCCGCCAGCCGTCAGCACCAGCTCACCGTCAGTCACCCCAACAATCGTGCCGGGAACAAGGTAGTCACAGTAAGAGCCGGCCACACGAAGGACCAACTGCCGCACAAGATCCAGCGACGGCACATCCGCCTCAAGAGGAAACTGAGCCCGGCAATACTGATCCTGCTGCATGTAGACGGTCGCAATCCACGCATCGGAATCGATCCCAAACCCGGCCGGAATCGCCTCAAAACTGCTGTCCGGAACATAAAGATCCGCAGCCACATAGTGCTGAGGCCCGCCCTGGACCGTTGTTGCGAAACCCGGGACGTCATCGCGAACTGCGAGATCGACGGCATAATTCCGCACTCGCTTTTCGCTAGCCGTTTCCAGGCCGGCATTGATTCGCTCGCAGTGGACCCAGCCAGCATCACCGGACGCCCGGATCGCTTCGATTTTGTACAGCAAAATTGGCGGTAGATAATCCGCATCCTTTATGTCGGCTGTTTCTGTTGCTGGTGTCACTGCACCCGCGTAATCGATACCCACTCGGAGCGGAACGTAAGTCTGAAATCTGAGGCCCCCAACCTGCACGTTGGCGAACGCAGCGAGATCTTCAACGCCGTCATCGTCGAATTTTGGAAACGCGAATGCCGCAGAGCCCGACGTAGGATCAGTATCAGATCGGGCATTCCATGTTTTGGAAACTCGCCACCACGCAAACACGGCTGCCAGATCATCGGCAGCTCGCCGGTCAAGATTCGCTGCCGCCTTATCCTCGTCGGACAGTGCACCGTAACCAGTCGCCGCCGTAGCAGCATTGTTGTAAGCGGTCTGCTGGCCGCCGGTCCAGTCGGCCTCCATATTGACGCCCGGCCGAACCGAAAACACTGAACCCGCTCGTTCACCAAGCACCACCACCTGGTCGTAACGAGTCAGGATCGTCGTGGTTACGGTCGCATTTAAAATGTTAACGGCGTTGTCAAAATCATAAGTGACCTGATCCGGATTGGCAGGGACAAGGGCGCCAGACGGCAGTGTGATGTCGACCGCATTTTGAGACGAGCAGACAAGCACGACCTCGTCAGCCACGATTGTGGTGCTGAGGACAAGGCCTCGCTTACGGTCGACCAGGGCGGAAATGATCTGCCACGGAGACTGTCCGTCATAGTCGACCATCGGCAATTCGTAGTCGAGAAAATCGAGAGCGTCTGCATGCAGAACGAACGGCACGAGTACCGTTCCGGCTTTGTTCTTCGGTCCAAAATTGTCAATGAGGTATTCAATCGCGTGACTGGCTTTCCAGGCCGTCGGAGCCACAGCTTGAGCCGAATCGGTGAAACATTTGTTTGTCGCGTCGAAGTTTTTCCAAGCAACTCGACTGCGATCAGACCTGCCATCAGTTCCGGCATTGAAGGGGATTGTCCGATCAATCAGCCAAGTGCCGGAGGCGTGTTTAACTTTCGATTTCAGGACCGGCTTTGCCTGATCCAAAAGCCAAGTCAAACCAAACGCGGTGTACATTTCCACGCCGCTGGCGACAGTGCCACCCAGCAGGCCGTGCCGATCGTCGGAGATATCTTGCATGATGCCGTACCAGATCCCTAAATCCGGGACAACAATCTTGACGTACTGTGCGACGAATCCACCCCGCGCGATCGTAGCCGCTGAGTTATCCGCCGGGCGAGAACCGATCTCCGGAGCGATGACTTTTCCGTACCGGTATCGCAGCATGGCCGAGCCGTGACCCGGAGCCGCCTGCTCACTGATCGACATAGCCTCCAGCAATGGCTGTTCGGTCCAACTGGCCGCCCATGTGGCCTTCGTGGAGACAGTGGCTGCCACGCGCTCGAGTATCGTGACGGTCATGAGACACCTCGCAGAGTCCAGTTGAGTGTCATCACAACACCATTGCCACCCGCAGCAATGGCCAGCCCGTTGACAGTGCCGCTGCTCGGTTGGATGCTGATCAGACTGCAGTGCAGCACGACCACCTGGCCGAGACCCCCACTGTATCGCCGCAGAATTTTCTTCGTGCCAACGGCAGCGCAGGCGACCACGTAAGCCGCCAGCGCATTTGATTTTGAGGTGAAGTCGGTTTCCGTCTGCATCTGAAACGGCTCAGCCTTTAGGCCCATCAGCCAGACGAGGAAGCCGTCAATGCCCGGCCGATCCTCCATCTGGATTTGCTGCTGAGCGCCCTCAATCGAACCCGACGCGCGAAGGAAGCCGAACCACACTGTGGGATCAGTCGCAATTTCCGAAAGCCATGTCGACGGTAATGCCATTACTTGCCTGCCTCTCGTGCCCGTCCGACCATTGCCCCGACGTGAACTTTATTTTTGTTTTGCTCTGCCTGATTGGCATTATCCGTTCGCATTCCCTTAAGCTGTTCAATCAGAATTCCCAGCAGGACTTCTTGCTGGCCGACTGGCGATTGAGTCACCTGTTCGTCCGCGCGGCGAAGAAACTCTGCCTTGCCCTCTGGCGCCTCCCAGTTGATGCCTTCCTCTCGCATCCCCTTTACGACCTTGTCGAGCATAGGGACCTGTGCCCTCCCGGCGCCGTGCTTCAGATCTTCCAGCTTGCGGATCATGCCGCCTTCGGACTGCACTCCCCCGGAATCCAGATCCGCGAGAACGGTTTCGAGATTAGAGGTGATGGACGTTTTTCCCATCGAATCCTTCATCTCTCGCAGCCGCGTCCGGGCGATCGATGACATCGCACCCTTGGTATCACCCAGTCGCATTTGGTCAGAAGCGTTTTCGAAAAACTGATCCTTAGCTGCGAGATTTATGGACGGCAGATCACGATTAGCGATTGCTCTTTCAAATTCTTTTTTTGGATCTGCTGTCAACGCCTGCTTCGCGCTGGCGTATTGCTTTGCCTGAGTCCCGCCCGACAATAGTGATTCGACAGATGGCAAGGCCGCGGCTTCAAAAGTGGCCCCAAATCCGCCTTGATCTTTTCCTTTCAAGAAATCATCACGGTAGGTTTTGTCTTGTTGCATTCGTTCAATCACCTGACTGATCGGCATTGCTGGCGCAGAATCCTGCAATGTCTCCATCTGCTGTGACTGTTGTTTTTTCAGGGCTTCACTACGGACCTTTTCCTCAGCTGCCATCTGCCTGCGGATCTCCGCTTTTTGATCACTTGGCAGTGTCTTGTCTGCTTGCAGCCTAATGGCCTGCTTGTCGTAATCGGCTTTAACAGCCGCCTGCTCGGCTGAGTGAGTTTCGCCGAGCTGCTCAGCCTGAGCTGCGATCTCTGGGTTACCACGCTTGCCATATTCTCTAAGTTGCTTCGCCAGAGAGATGGCTGAGGTCTTTGATTGTGAGCCCTCGGAATCAGCCATTCCGTGCGAGAGAGCAGCCAACATGCCGCCAGCCGTTTGCCGGTCGGCACCCAACTGCATCACCGATCCGACAGCTGGCGTAAAGTTTTTCGCGAGACCCGTCAAACTCTTTGTCCGCGACTGGGCCTGCAACTGCATCAGAAACCCCATGGATTCCTCTGTGCCTAAACCTGTCTGTTTGCGAGTGTCAATTGCCGCGGAGGACAATCCCGCCAGCTCGGATGGTGCAAACTTTCGGACCTTCGAAGCCGTTGCTACACCATCCATCACGTCTTCAACCGAAAGATCGGCACGTGCAGCCATTGCTTCGTTGACAGCGCGTGTAACGTCCTGCTCTTTAATGCCACTTTGTTTTGACAAGTCGCGAATCTGATCAGTCACTTTCTTTGGATCTGCATCACCGAGATTCATCAGCAGAGCTTCTTGTTCAGCCGCCAATGTGATATTGGCATCTTTACTTTTCCCCTGGCGTTCAAGAAGAGCATCGTATTCGTTTTTAATGAATGTGATCACTGCCCCGAACGACATGAACCCAGCCGCCGCTCCGGCCAGCTTGCCGCCGAGGCCTCCGAGCATGCCGCTGAAGCCGCCACCGGACTCCGTATTCTTCGCCAGCTCTGCCCCCTCAGCTTTGAGCGCAGCATTGTATTGATCAATACTGAGCCGGCCTTTTTTGTGCATCTCGCTGATGTTTTTGATCGCCGCTGCATGCTTCTGCTGAGGTGTCAACAGTTTTTCGATCAGCTTTGCCGCTTCGCGTTTCTCCTGATTCTCAGAGACTTCAGCAGCCTTCAGCCTTTCGGTGGCTCCCGTCTGATCCTGATACGACTGCTTCGCTTTGTCCACGGCTGCGCGGTACTGATCCTGAGTCAGCCGGCCGGACTTGTAGTGATCGATCAACTCGCCCAGCGAGGCCTTGTACTGCTGCATCGGAGTGCGTACAGCTTCTGCTATTTTGGCCGCGTCGGCCGCCAGCTTAGCCTGCTGCTGGCTGAGCATCTTTGACGTTTCAAACGCTGCCTTGTCAACTGTTTTTTGTGCGTTGGCATTGTCGGTGATCTGCTTCTGCAGCTCACCGCGGGCCTTGCGCTCTGTCTCCATCTCTTTTTGCTGTCGCTTAAAGGCTGCAATGACTTCCGAATCATTGACAGCATAGTCCAGTCTTAGAGGCTCAACCATTGTACTGTTCCGCTAGTTTCCAGAGCTCGGCCGCCGTCGGCCTGTGTGTCGGGTTTCGATCCGCCAGCCAAAGTTTCAGGTTGATTAGATCTCGGTTACCGCTGTTCTTTTTTTTTGATTTTCGTCGACCAGCCTCGTCACCAGGTGCCAGCCGACCGACGCGCGGATAATGTCTGACACGTTTTCGGTGGTGATGAATTTTTCAGGCCAGCGAGAATGAACCAATAGATTGAAACGATACCGCAACGACAGCACATCAACCGCATAAAGAAACATTTCCGAATAGAGCATAGGCTGGCCGTC
>Ga0209702_10010338_pt1 | contig 10037 bp, 6 predicted proteins | sample FRY01_FD_187210 | JGI IMG/M metagenome (GOLD analysis project Ga0209702, IMG submission 187210) | Freshwater microbial communities from Lake Fryxell liftoff mats and glacier meltwater in Antarctica - FRY-01 (SPAdes) (version 2) | ecosystem: Environmental > Aquatic > Freshwater > Ice > Glacier...
CTTTACTGAAATTTCTTCTCGTTTTTGACATAGTTATTAAAATTTAAAATTACAATTTTATATCTTAAATTATTGTCTTAAAATTGGGGGGAAGCATACAGTACATATCCTTTAATTCTTCTTCAAATAATTGACGAAGATCTTTTATTTCATAAATACTTGATAATGAAGTAGTTGTTTCGTGTGCTTGTTTTGATTTACTTTTTAAATTTTCCATGTTTGTTTTTTTAATTAGTATTCGAAATATTCAGATTATGTTTTCAACGCAACTTGATAGAAATTATATTGTGTATTTAAATCTAGTATTTATTGAATAATACAAAGGTGTATATGTTTGAAATGTAATATGTTATAATAAAAAATAGAACTATTACATAATTCACAGTTTTGTAGTTAATAAAAAAAAGAAAGCTTGCAATACGTGTGAATTATACAACTTCTGATTAAAGTTCTGTAATGTTTTAAGGCGTAAAAAAGTTGAATTTTGTCTTTTCAATAAAACAGTGTTATTGAAGAAAATAGCGTTAATTTAAAAGTTCAATTATAGATGTGTTTTTCAGCGGAAGCAAGCTTTGGTGCAGGTATAGTGTTAACAACCATAGGTTTTTTTACATTAAAAAAAGTAAGTTCAAATAATCAAATTTTATTTGCTTGTATTCCATTTTTATTTGCTGTTCAGCAATTTTCTGAATGCATTGTTTGGTTAACACTTGAAAATGATGTTTTTCAATCACTCGAGAAAGTCGCCACTTATATTTTTCTTATTTTTGCGCAGATAGTATGGCCATTATTGGTTCCAATTTCAATTTTACTCTTAAAAAAAGGAGAAAAATATGCTGCTTTTCAAAAAGTATTAGTGGTTATTGGAATACTGACTGCTACCTACTTATCACTAGCTTTACTGTTGTTTCCTGTAAAAGCTGAGATCAGTAATCTTCACATTGTGTATCATCAAAATTATCCATTTTCACATTTTTATATTATTGGAGCATTGTATGTTTTATCTACTATTTTACCGTCTTTTTTGTCGAGTATTAAGGGGATGAAACTATTGGGAACTACTATTTTAATTTCTTGTATTATAGCGGTTTATTATTATGAGAGTTATTTAGTTTCAGTGTGGTGCTTTTTTGCTTCACTTATTAGTATTTCGGTGTATCGAATCATAAATAAACAAATATGAGAATTAAATGAATGTCAAACACATTTATAAAACCGTCTAAAAAAATGAAATAGATGAATTTTATTGGGGTAATTTAAAAGTGTTTGGTTTAAATTGTTGAGTACACGATTTTTTTCTTGTTTTTTGGGGCGTAACCAATTAAGATAGAATTGAAAGTTGTACCTTTAAAAACAAATAAGTCGTATAAAAATTATGAGTAATTATTCAATTGCAATTCACGGAGGAGCGGGTACTATTTTAAAAAATGCAATGACACCTGAGAAAGAACACGCTTATAGTCAAGCATTAAAAGAAGCGATTGAGGCTGGCGAATTCATTTTAAAAAATGGAGGAACTGCAATAGATGCCGTTGAAATAGCTGTTCGATCAATGGAAGATAATCCGCTTTTTAATGCGGGGAAAGGTGCTGTTTTCACAAATTTAGGTAAAAACGAAATGGATGCAAGTATTATGGATGGTAACGATTTATCAGCAGGTGCAGTTGCTGGAATTTCCAATATAAAAAATCCCATTAGTTTGGCAAAAGCGGTTATGAAAAAATCGGAACATGTTTTCTTAGTTGGAAATGGTGCGCTTGATTTTGCTAAAGAAATGAATGCTCAATTTGAAGACGATGCTTATTTTTTCGTTCAAATGCGTCAAGATCAATTGAACCAAGCGAAAGAAAGTAACGGGATGTTTTTAGACCATACTTCCACGGATAAATTTGAAAATGGGGAAAAGAAATTTGGAACCGTAGGTGCGGTTGCATTGGATGTGCATGGGAATTTAGCAGCGGCGACAAGTACAGGTGGAATGACCAATAAAAAATACGGTAGAGTGGGTGATAGTCCGATAATTGGTGCAGGAACGTATGCTAATAATGACACGTGTGCGATAAGTTGTACTGGGCATGGTGAATTATTTATCCGTTCAGTTACGGCTTATGATGTTTCGTGTTTAATGGAATACAAAGAGCTTTCCTTGAAAGACGCATGTAATGAAGTTGTTCATAATAAATTAGTAAAAATTGGTGGTGAGGGAGGTTTAATTGCTATTGATAACAAAGGAAATATTGAACTTTCATTTAACTCAGATGGAATGTATAGAGCCAAAAAAAGCTCAACTAGTGAGCTTTTCATTGGGATTTATAAATAATTTAATCAGTAATAGGAGTAGGGTGATAAATGTTTAATTTTTTTTCTTTTAGATCATAATGATCGCCCATAGTCATTACATGTATCACAACATTTTCAATTGAAACCGGAGTTCCTATTTCAACATCAGAAATATTTGTATCACGCATTTGTGTAGCATCAACAAGCATAATTAATCCAGAACCGATTGCTTCCATATTATTGCCATTTGTAATTAGCAAACCAGTATCCTCACCTAAACCAATCCCCAGATTCATTGGGTTACTAGCGCAAGCATATAGTAAACGACCAATTCTACCTCTTTGAACAAAATGAGTATCGATGATTACATTGTTCATGAATCCTAATCCACCTGTAATTTTCACTTCTCCTTTTAATAAAGCTTCTTGACTACTACCTTGATAAATCATATTATTTGAACTTGCAGCAGCACCAGCAGATGTTCCAGAAATTATAAAATTTTCATAATCATATTTATTGCACAATAAATGATGAAAAGATGTGCCTCCAAAAATTGAAGTCAAACGCAATTGATCGCCACCAGTAAAAACAACTACATCTGCATTTTTCAATCGTTCTAAATTTTCGTTTGAATTTGCGTCTTCTCTAGATTTAATTCCTAATACAGAAACATTGTGAACATCTAATTGCGCAAAGGCTTTAACGTATTCAATTCCAACTTCTTCAGGAATTTTTGAAGCTGTTGTAATGATTTCTATCTTGGATAAATTTCCTTTTGCAGATTCAAGTGTTATTCGTTTTAAAATCCCTCTTTCAAAAAACTTTAAATTTCTTTGTAAATCAGCTGCATTCTCTGAAAAACTTCCTCTATCTACAGAACCACCAATGATGATTAATTTCCCTTTTGGATTATTCATTTAAAGTATATTTTATTTTTTACAAATTTAATCTTATAATTACTTCATTTTCAGTTATAAGTAGTCATTTATAATTTTATTATGAACAATGTATTGTATATCAAATTATAAACTTTATATTTATGGGATATTACACTCCTTTACGCCAAAGAGCTAAGTTATACGCACCCAAAAGACACATTCTATGTGTGGAAAAATTGTAAATTACAATATATAGATCGACAGATTTTATTTGAAATATGTTTTTAATCATTGAATGCGAAAGTATTTAAAAAATCCAAAAAAAAGTTATGAAGATACTAGATGTAAAAATACTTCGTGGGCCAAATTATTGGTCAAATTTCAGAAAGAAATTAATTGTGATGAAGTTAGATTTAATGGAATTGGAAGAGCTTCCTACCGATGCAATTGAAGGCTTCTCGGAGCGAATTGAAAAATTAATTCCTTCTATGTATGAACATCGTTGCTCTAAAACTTACAAAGGTGGTTTTTTCCAGAGAGTAAAAGATGGAACCTGGATGGGTCATGTTATTGAGCACATTGCTCTAGAAATTCAAACCCTTGCAGGTATGGAATGTGGTTTCGGAAGAACAAGAGGTACTGGAGTTGAAGGAGTATACAATGTGGTTTTTTCTTATATGGAAGAAAATGTAGGATTGTATGCTGCAAACGCAGGTTTTAGAATTGCTGAGGCTTTAATTTCTGGCGCTGAATATGATATTGAACAGGACATTCGAACAATGAGGCAAATGCGTGAAAAAGAACGTTTTGGACCTAGTACTGGAAGTATTGTAGACGAGGCCATTGCTAGAAATATCCCGTATATCCGACTAAATAATCAATCATTGGTTCAGTTAGGATACGGAAAAAATCAAGTCCGATTTAGAGCTACGATGACGGATAAAACAAGTTCAATTGCGGTTGATTTGGCAAGTAATAAAGACGAAACAAAAAAAATGTTAGAAGCTGCTGCAATCCCTGTAGCTAAAGGGTATTGTATTTCTGAAATTGAAGAAGTTGCTACTGTAATTGAAAAAATTGGTTTTCCATTGGTTTTTAAACCTTTAGATGGGAATCATGGAAAAGGAGCTTCTATTAATGTTAAAACTGCAACGGAGGCAATAGCTGCTTTTGAACACGCTAAAAAATATTCTAGAAACATAATTGCTGAAAAATTTATCACTGGATTTGATTACCGAATTTTAGTCATAAATCATCGTTTCATTGCTGCTGCTTTGAGAGAGCCTGCACATATTATTGGAGATGGGGTTTCGTCTATTTTACAACTGATTGACATTGAAAATACCGATCCGAGAAGGGGGTATGGACATGAAAACGTTCTGACTGAAATTACGATTGATAGAGAAACGTACGAAGAACTAGAAAAACAACATTTTACGCTTGAAAGTGTTTTAAGTATAGATCAAAAATGTTACTTGAAAGGTACCGCAAATTTGAGTACTGGAGGAACATCTACAGATATTACAGACATCGTACATCCTTCTAATATCTTTATTTTTGAACGTATTTCAAGAATCATTGGATTGGATATTTGTGGAGTTGATATTGTAGCTACAAATTTGAATGAACCATTAGAAGTTACAGGAGGTGTTGTGTTGGAAGTGAATGCTGCTCCTGGTTTTAGAATGCACTTAGCACCAGCCAACGGTTTGGCGAGAAATGTTGCTGCTCCTGTTTTAGACATGCTTTATCCGATTGGTAAATCGAGTACAATTCCTATTATTGCTGTTACTGGTACAAATGGTAAGACGACAACCACTCGGCTTATTGCACACATTGTGAAAAACAATCGATACCGAGTAGGTTTTACAACTTCTGATGGTATTTATGTTCAAAATTCTATGTTGACCAAAGGAGACACAACTGGTCCAATCAGTGCTGAATTTATATTAAAAGATCCAACAGTTGAATTTGCTATCTTAGAAACTGCTCGTGGTGGTATTTTGAGGTCAGGTCTAGGATTTAGGGAATGTGACGTAGCGGTTGTGACAAATATTCAAGAAGATCACATGGGACTTTCAGACATCAATACACTTGAAGATATGGCAAGAGTTAAAGGTGTTGTTGCTCGCTCAGTGAAAAGAGATGGATATGTTGTTTTAAATGCAGATAATCAATATTGTGTAAGTATTTCAAAAACAGTTGATTGTAAGATTGCCTATTTTAGTTTAGATGAAAACAATCCCATTATCATAGAGCATTGTAGAAAAGGAGGAATTGCAGCTATTTATGAAGATGGCTATATCACTATTAAAAAAGGAGAATGGAAATTTAGAGTCAATAAAGCATCTCATATTCCTCTAACATTTGGAGGGAGAGTTACTTTTATGATTTACAATGTGTTAGCAGCAACTCTAGCTACGTATGTTTATGGATTTACAATTGAGGATATAAAATTGAACTTAGAAACATTTATTCCTTCAGTGGCTCACACTCCTGGTCGAATGAATATTTTTGAATTCAAAGAATATAAAGTCTTGATTGATTTTGCTCATAATCCAGATGGATTCAAAGGAATAAAAGAATTTTTAACTACAGTTGAATCTCCATATAAAATTGGAATTATAACAGGAACAGGAGATAGAAGAGATGAAGATATTCGAGAAATGGGAAGGATTTCAGCTGAAATGTTCGACCATATAATTATTCGTCAAGACAAATTTTTAAGAGGAAGATTAGCCGATGATATTGTAGATTTATTGGTTCAAGGAATTCAAGATGTTAATCCACGTCAATCGTATGAATACATTCCAAAAGAGGTGGAAGCATTAAAACATGCACTTTCATTAGCTACAAAAGGAACGTATATTACTGCTTTAAGTGATGTTATTGACAATGCAATTGATGTTGTTCAATCTTATTTAGATAGTGAACGAGGAGAATAAGATTGCATAAATTATGTGGCAGGAAACTTCTGTTTTCTGCTGCTTTTTTTTGTATTTAAAGTGTGAATCATATAAATTCAACCTAAGACTTCATAACAATATATTTGGAGAATTGAATCAATTTTGTATTCAGATAAATTTTAATATCTGGTACAAAAATGAGGTATATTCTTTTAACAATTTTGTTATTCCTTTTTTTTTCGAATCCCGGTTTTAGTCAAGCTCCAGATTTGAGATCATTGTCTAGTTTTGCCTTGTTTACAGCAGCTGGTGCATTTGATAATTTAGGAAGTTCTTCTATCACTGGAGATATCGGAACAAATACTGCAAATGTTACGGGTTTTCTTCCTGGTGTTGTTTCTGGTGATATTGTTGAAACTGGAAATCCTGTTGCTTCTCAAGCTGCTTCAGATGTTTCGCTTATTTATAGTGATTTAGAATCAACTACTTGTGATTCAGTTATCGGTACAACATTAGGAAGCGGTCAAATTCTTACTCCAAAAGTTTATTGCTTAGGTGGATTGTCAACTTTAAACGGTGATTTGATTTTAGACGGTCAAGGAAATCCAAACGCAGTGTTTATATTTAAAATTAATGGAGCGCTAACAACCAGTTCTTTATCGAGTGTTTCACTTATTAATTCTGCTTCATCTGATAACGTTTATTGGCAAATAAATGGGCAACTAGAAGTGTCTGATAATTCTATTTTTAGAGGAATAGCAGCCGTAAATGGGGCTATTAATTTGTTAGAATCAACTTCAGTTGAAGGACGATGTTTATCTATTGCTGGAGCAATTTCTCTTCATAACAATAATGTGTTTTTTACGCCATTAATTGTCCCTCTTCCTATCGAATTAGTTTCCTTTGAAGTTGAAAAAAATGGAAGCTGTAATTTATTGAAATGGAGGGTTTTATCTCAAGAAAATAATGCTGAATTTTCCGTTGAAAAAACCATGGATGGTGTTGGTTTCGAGTTAATTGGAAATGTTGATGGTGCAGGAACTACAATCGAAGAGATGGGATATTATTTAATCGATGCAAATGTGAAACAAGAAATTAATTACTATCGAATCAAACAAACGGATTTTGATGGGAAATCAGTTTTATTTCCAATGATTAGTGTTGACAATCGGAAAACTGAAATTCATAAAGATATTATTTTTATTACCAATCTTTTAGGGCAAGAGGTTTCTGCTTTCGAAACTGGATTTGTAATCTTTCATTATTTGGATGGAACATTTTCGAATATCAATTATAAAGTGAATTTTGAATAAAATGAACAGCTTTAACTCACAGAGTGAAGTACTTTTTTAATCAAAGAGCGAAAGTTTAAGTGAAAATTAATATGGCAAAGTTCCCTATAAGCATATCGTTTTTTTTTTAAAAGTGGGAATGATGCAATATGTGATGAATATTCTGTAACACTTTCGGTTTAAATGAACTGCATTTTTGTCGTGTGGAAATGATTTCACAAACAAAAATATAAATATATGAAAATCAAACTTTTACTTTCTTTATTAACCGCATTTACAGTCTGCTTACCCAAGATAAATTTTGGTCAAGCTCCCGTACTTGGAACGTCTGCTGATTTTGTACTTTACACAACAGTAGGTGCAATTACAAATACAGGGATTACCCATTTAACAGGAAATGTAGGGTCGAACAGTGGTTCGAGTACAGGCTTTGGAAATGTTGATGGTGGAATGTATGATGGTGGACCTCAAAGTGCACAAGCAGCAGTAGATTTATTAAGTGCGCAAGGCGATTTAGTAGCTGCTGTTCCTACCTTTTTTCCGCTTCCTCCCTCAATTGGTGGTGGGGTAACATTTGGACCAGGAGTTTATTCAATGCCTTTTCCAGTTGTTTTAGATTTAGAACTTATTTTAGATGGGCAAGGAGACCCGAATGCTTTATTTATTTTCCAAATTGGAGGAGCATTTTCTACCAATACAAATTCAAAAATCACATTGATTAATGGCGCTAAAGCATGTAACGTGTTTTGGGGAATTTCAGGACTTACTGATATGGCCGCTGGAACAACGATGAGAGGAACTATTATTGCAGATAATGCTGCGATTAATATGGGGAGTGGTTGCACATTGGAAGGAAGAGTACTTGCATTGAATGGTGCAATTTCTGTTAATGGAATTTTAGGTTACACACCGATTGGTTGTGGAAGTCCTATACTTACAGGTCCAGTGGCACCTAATTTAGTTTCAGCTGGATGTTTTGCATTATTTTCAGGAATTGGCCCAGTAACTAACTCAGGAAGTAGTTTTATAACAGGAGATATAGGAACCAATAGCGGGTTAACATCAGGATTCAATCCATTGTTTGTTACAGGAAGTATTCACCCGATTCCAGATGGAGCAACTGCTGCTTGTGCTACTGATTTATTGAATGCTTATACGTATGTAAACACATTGCCTTATGATATTGAATTATTGTATCCTGCACAATTTGGAAATAGTTTGGTGTTAACACCGCATACTTATTTAATGAACGGTGCGGTAACTTTTATCGATACGCTTTTCTTGAATGCTCAAGGAGATGCGAATGCGGTTTTTGTAATTCAAATTAACGGAGCGCTTTCAACGAGCACTTTTTCAAATGTGGTTCTCCGCAATGGAGCACAATCTAAAAATGTATATTGGAAAGTAGATGGAGCAGTTGATATAAATGATTACTCAACATTCAGAGGAACAATTATTTGTAACAATGGCGCTATGAATTTGAATACTGGAGTCTTATTGGATGGTAGAGCATTAACAACTACGGGTGCTTTAAGCACTATGGCTATTACAACTACGATTCCTTCAGGTTGTTCCCCAATTACAATTACAGAACCAACGAGTCAGATAGCTTGTGAAGGAGCTTCTGTAAGTTTTTCAGTAGTTGCAAGTGGAGTAGGACTTAACTATCAATGGAGAAAAGGAAGTGTCGATTTGGTAGATGGAGGGATTATTTCAGGAGCAACAACTCCAACTTTAACATTGAATCCAATTACAATTTTAGATTCTTCAACAGTTTATAATGTTGTCATTACAGGGTCTCACGCACCAAATGACACTTCAAATTTTGTTGGATTAACAGTAAATACTGCACCACAAATTACAACTGAACCAATCAGTCAAACAGTATGTGAAGGAGCAACTGTAACTTTTACAACAGTTTCAACAGGAGCTGGTCTTACGTATCAATGGAGAAAAGGAACTACAAATTTAGTAAATAGTCTATTGATTTCAGGAGCAACAACGAATACTTTAACACTCAATTCAGTAACTGTTTCTGATGTTGCTTTAGATTATAATTTAGTTGTTTCGGGTACGTGTTCATCAAATGATGTATCTACTTTTGTTGAATTAACAGTAAATACTGCACCACAAATTACAACTGAACCAATCAGTCAAACAGTATGTGAAGGAGCAACTGTAACTTTTACAACAGTTTCAACAGGAGCTGGTCTTACGTATCAATGGAGAAAAGGGAATTTAAATCTTTTAAATGTTGGTAACATAGCAGGTGTAACAACGAATACCTTAACGATTAGTTCAGTTTCACAAGTAGATGCTGTTTCAAACTATAATTTAGTAGTCTCAGGAACGTGTTCACCAACTGCAACTTCGATAGATGCTTTTATAGTAGTGAATTCGATAGTTGCAATAACAACACAACCAATCAACTCTACTCATTGTGAAGGTGAAAATATTAGTTTTTCAACAGTTGCAACAGGAACTGGCCTTACGTATCAATGGAGAAAAGGGAATGTTAATTTAGTAAATAGTGCATCAGTAATAGGAGTTACTACTAATTCATTAACGTTTAATAATTTAACTTCGATGGATGCAGGAACTGATTACAATGTGGTCATTTCTGGAACATGTGCACCAAGTGTAACTTCCAACAATGTTATTTTGACTGTAAATGCACTTCC
>Ga0209702_10010341_pt1 | contig 10035 bp, 12 predicted proteins | sample FRY01_FD_187210 | JGI IMG/M metagenome (GOLD analysis project Ga0209702, IMG submission 187210) | Freshwater microbial communities from Lake Fryxell liftoff mats and glacier meltwater in Antarctica - FRY-01 (SPAdes) (version 2) | ecosystem: Environmental > Aquatic > Freshwater > Ice > Glacier...
ACGCTAACAAAACTCAGGAAATTGAAACAATATTAGATCGTATCTATTCTTTACTTAACACACAGTCCACTTTTGACAAGTTTAAAGACATTGTTGCTCAAGAACTAGCAGATGAATACGGTCAGGTTAACGACAAACAAGTTCAAAGAACATTAAACAAACGTATACTTGCTGTAGCTGGAAAAATTGCAGAAGTTCCATTACGCTATCAAGATAAAATGAAGTTTGCTGACAATTTAAAAGCAGGGAAAGTTATTAACGCTGAGTTATTAATTAAACCTGGACAGCATACATTACAAGACTTAACATACAACCAACCCGAAAACCTAGTAGTATTTGATTACCTTAGAGACTTTGGAGTAGGCGAACAAATGAAAGGTCCTGGAGAACATGCTCTTGCCATATTAAGTCCCGACATTACACTTAAATCAGCAGGTGGCGATGTTGCAGTTAAAGGTGTTCCTGTAGAAGTCAAAGCAAGCAAAAGTGGTGGAGGTGGACGGTTTGGTGAAGCAACATCAGTACCTACTAGAGACCGTATGTTAGAAATTATTAATAGTTTTGAACAGTTAAGAGAGCCTATGTCACAGGCACTATCAACACAAAAATCATTGAACGTTAAAAAGTTTACAGCATTAGTTAATCAATCAGGATTAGATGCCCCATCAAGACAAGACCTTGCTAGTAAGTTATTTGGTGAGTTATTTGGCGCAGAGGCTGGGCCATTGATCAATACCTTTGCAAGACCTAATGCTGACCCAGAACAAGTTGTTAAAGCATACACAGTAGCTAACTTTAATCACTATAAAGCAGGTGGTGAAGGTGGCCAATGGCAAGTACTAGCCGCAATTAACTTTGGTGCTAACACTATGGCTGTAGTTAAAACAGGCGAAGATGTTTTAAAAATCAAACGTTACACATCAACACCGGCGATTATCACAACCGGCAAACCAAACGAAGCACTGTATCAGTTTACTCCTGCGGCATAGTGGCCCCAAAACCAAAAGTAGCCTTCGATCTTAATATAGCATTAGTAGGCAATGCCGAGAGTCTGTTTGATCAGAATTTTGGAGAAGCAATTGATCAGCACGATCTGGTAGTTAAGATAAATGCTGGTACTACTTTAGACAGACCGCAAAGTCACGGAACACGATGTGACCTAGCAGTGTTTTCAATCCCTATGCAGTTTGATAGTGTTGTAAGAGATATTGCTGATCGAGATAAAATAATACAGGCCAGTGATAAAGATAGGGAAGTAGAATATAATAAACCTTTCTATAAAATACCGTTGTTAGACAATGAGGAAATTAAATTAATGGCAGGTGTTGAAAGACCTAGTTGTGGACTTATGACCTTATGGTGGCTATTAAAACATAATCCACAACGTATTGACATATATGGATTTGATTGGAAGGCTACTCCTACTTGGTATACTAAAAATTGGTACAAGCAACCTGAGAAACATGACTACGAAAAAGAACAACGCTATATCCTCAAACTATCTAAATTTAACAAGGTCTGTGTAAATTGAAAACACTATTATTCAATGACACCTCACGCTATCACTCTGGCTGTAGTAAAGTAATTGAGTATCTAACTAGCAGATATGATGTAATTGGCACTGTTAGAGGAAATATTGACCGAATAACATACGATTCTGAATTATTTGACCTCGCTGATCACATTGTAATAAATGGTGAAGGTACTATGCACTCTGACAGACGTGTGCCTTTAGAACTATTAGATATCCTGGTATTAGCACAACAACAAGGCAAAAAAACCAGCTTAATTAACACCGTATTCCAGGGTATAACCCTATCTAAAACGCACATAAACGCCCTACAGCAGACTTACATATCCACTCGTGAAGTAATGAGTCAGCGTTATCTTAAAGACCACGGAATAGACAGTGAACTACATCTAGACTGTAGTTACTTTGTCGATGTTCTTCATATAGATATGCCTAAACAGAATATGGTTATAGGAGAAAACTATGCCAACGGTGGTATAGCCGATCGATTTACAGATTATGGTACTGTGAATATATTCAAACAAGATTGGAATCATATTGTAAATACACTTAGGAACGCAGAGATGTTTATAACATCAAGGCACCATGAGATGTATGCCTCATGTAAAGCCCGTTGTCCTTTTATAGTTGTTGAAGGTAATACATGGAAGAGTCAGTCACTGTTCAAAACTGCCGATGTAGATATCCCCTATGTTAAATCTATAGATCAAGTGTCTAAATGTTTCATTGAGATAAAAACATATTGGGCAGACTATAAACAAGAATATAATAAATTGTTTGATTGGATGGAACAGCAACCTAAATTATGAAACTACTATCAACAGAACATACAGATATTTTCATCAACACTATGAACAAGTATATGAACAATGTAACTTATTGTTCAAGGAAAGAACTCCGCACGTTACCTATAGACATGCCAGCTGTGTTTCGAAACTTTACTGCTAATCGTAAAGAAATTAATATAGTTAAGAAGTCTGGAAGACCATGGTACTATATGGACTGTGGTTATTATGCCAATATAACTCCTCGTAAATCTTTTATGCGGATTGTACCAAATGATATACAACATAGTAAGCCTAGATATGATTTACCTGCTGATCGGTTTGACTCTCAATGTAAGTTAGTAGAATCAGTTGGTCACGGTCATCCTTTAAGATTTTCTAAATGGAAACGTGATGGACGTGCAATCTTAATAGCACCAGCGGCAAACAAGAGTTGTCGTTATTACGGATACTCTCTTAGAGATTGGTTAGAAACAACCATAGCTGAAATAAAAAAATATACTGACCGTCCTATTATTGTCAGAGACAGATTGATACGTCAGAAAAGAATCAAACAAAATAGCATATATCACCAGTTTGATAGTGATAACATCTTTGCTCTAGTTACATGTAACAGCATGGCCGCTGTTGAAGCAATTGGTTATGGAATACCTACGTTTACATCAGCACCCTGTGCCGCTAACGAAATGTGTTCACAGGACCTGTCGACGATAGAAACACCTTACTATCCAGATCTAGAGAAAGTACTTGCATGGCAACATTGGTTAGCATATTGTCACTACCTGCCTAACGAGGCCGTAACTAGCCTACCTTGAGAATTAATAGAAAAATACAACTTACAATAGTCAAAAAGAAACCCCTCGATAAAAAGGGGTTCCCCTGGGCCGTCGACTGCCCTGTAGACTATCTAGTAACTAGTTAGTTAATGGATATATCTGTACTTCAGATACTTCATTGAAACCAACCTCTTCTGCTTGTGGAGTTGCGTAAGTTGGTGCTCCGCCATCTCTGTTAGCATCAATCTCTCTATCAAGTTCTTTAAACGCTTTATCTTTATCGCCTTTGAACTTGTTAATCATCATTTCAGTTTGTGCAATAGCTCTTAGTGTATTATCCTCAACTGGATACTTAGCTAAGATATAAACACGATACTGATTGCCTTCACGTTGTATTTCATGTGCTTCGTTGATATAACCTGCAACATTTGCTTCAGTAACTAGTTTCTTAACAACTTGTTCGTTGTCTTGAATAGTTAATGGTGTACCAGCACCAACTTCTCTAATGTACTGTTTGAAACGTGAACTTATTTTAGCTGATATTTTGTTTGCTAGTTGCTTTTCAACATCTAAGATAGCTTTATCTTTTGCTAGCATCAACATACCGCTTTTACCTGTACCAGCAACATATAATACTTTTTCGTCATCTTCAACTTCGGGTAGTTCAACATACCAATCAGGTAAGTTATCAATTGTTGTTTGTACTGCTACTTGATCTGGACCTTGTGGTGCACTAGCACAACCTACAAGTGCTAAAACTCCAATGGCTCCTACTAGTTTACGAATATCCATAATAATTACCTTCCTATAATTAAAATTACTGTGTTATTATAACACCAAACTTAAAACTTGTCAACCACTACATAGTTATTACCGGTCAACTTACAAGCAATACCATTAGCTTGGTGTAGTTCACCTGTCCATTCAACATCATTGAACCAAATACATTCAGATCCTCGATGTGCAAATGTTCTATTATACTTTCCGTCTTTCTTAAATTGTTTTAATGTTCCTACTGTACCAACTTTGGGCGAAAATATTTTTGCATTAGTTTCGTCACAATTCATTTCACTGTGGGCAGTAACATTAACTTCACCCATACGCTTAACTAATTCTTCTGTTGCTTGTGCTTCAGCTAGTTTACAAGTTTCTAATATATCTATGCCGCCTTGCATTACAGCTTCTTCAGTGGCTGTTATAGGCTTACCATTTAATAAAATATTAATAGTAGCTTTACACGCTCTCTTACCATTGTCAAGTGTTATAAAGTCAAATGTAGTTTTATCTTTTATATTAACATTGTCTAAAGTTGCATTAGTTACAACATTTGACTTAACATTACAGTCTGCGAGTGCAAAATTTGCACTACATGCAATTAACACTGCGATGCTATAGTGTGTAAGTGTTGATTTATTAACCAATCGTACGCTCCTGTTGCCTGCTTTTTATTTTTTTCATATCCCTCTCCGTCGGTGACCGATTGCCACGGCATAAATTTCCACTGAAGTCGAGCCCATGTTACATTCTTAGTTCTCATCGAGTTCAAATACTCTGTTTGCTCTTTCTTTAGACTACAATCAATTTGAAAGTGATCTAAGTCTTGCCAGTCCAATGGTTCCCGTTCACTTGCTTGCAACGAGGTTGCAATTATAACGGAAGTCCCAAAGGCGATGCTTGTAGCGACGTTTAGTAGCTTCATCATCTGTCCTCTCTATTTGTTGTTCAAGATAGTTTGTTAATGCTCGTTCGTTAGCACAATCATTTGGCATTATAGCTACTGAGTCCGGTGCCGGCTTGTGTGAATATGCAGAACATCCACTTAATAACAATACTAATAATAAAATTTTCATATACGTATTATATAACATCTGTATTTTATGGTCAACCATTTTATTGTTTGCCGTATAAGTCTGCTGGCACTTCTAAGTAAACTGTCCCCTTGTATTCTGATTCTGGTCTTGCACGATCACGTTTAACATCTTCAGCTACTTGTGATCTCCACTCATTTTCTCTTTTTAAATTCTCTACCATTTGTGTGTTTGCACAACCTGTTAACCAAATGAATAACGCAACCAATAATGCCATTTTAAGTAATAGCAATCCAGCTACAGTTAACATCTGTTTGTTTTCTTTAGTCATCTTAAAATCCTGTTACAATATAATAAGCAATAGTAGTTACTGCTATAACTAGTACCCAACATGTAAATTCTTTCATATTAAATTTAACTCCTTAGCACGGTTAGCAACACTAAAACTGGCAAGATTTTTTGCTTTAGATTCACACATCATATCTGCCCTTTCTAAAAATGTCAATGCCCAATCGTTGACTGCGGTATTCCAATAAAAGTCTGAATGAGCTCTTAGTTTTTGTTTCTTGTATCCTTGTTCCAATAACAGTTCTAGATCCGGTTTAACATCACTACCATGCTCGGTAAGAAGGTCCTCTCTTGATACGCTGTAATGTATGACTGGACGAACGCCACGCCAACTATCAATGATTCTACTAAACCTGTCGTCATTAACATCTATGTATTCTCCTGTTTTAATAAAGTGATGATGTATGTCTAATACTAAAGCACAATCGTCTACTAGTTCTAAGCTAGCATCTATGCCCCAAGTCATTTCGTCATTTTCTATAGTAATTGTGTTACGTGCTTCTGGGCTTAGACGTTTGAGTGCTTTTTTAATACCATCTGGACCTTGCTTGCCTGATATGTGTACGTTACATTTAAAGTCCAGGAATGTCTTACCAAAGCCCATCCAACGGATCATATCATTATGATACTCGAATTCTTCAATGCTACGTTCGACAATACCTGGGTTAGTACTTGCCAGAACTGTAAACTGCCCTGGATGAAAAGATAAACGGACCCCAAGATCACGAGCCAGCTGGCCCACTTGACCAAACGCCCTTTCTGCGTAAGCAATAACGTCACTGCGGCGCCAAAAGTAACTCCACTCATGCTGAGTATAAACAGGTAATAAATCACTTGAAAGCCGAACCATTCTGAGATGTGCATCTAATCCTCCTACCCTTTGTACTAGTTTACGTGTTGATTCTGTGTTATGAACCATGAGATCCCATAAGCGTTGCTCTGCTACTTCTCGTGTTTGATTGTTTAACCAACGCACTGTTGTTGAACGTGTGTTGTATTCCTTAGCAGGATCATTGGGTTTGATTCCGTTAACTTGATCAGGACGATCAATCCACTTACATGCAAATCCTATACGTTTAGACTCTAGTAGCATTCTTTATATGTTATGAAGTGTGTTTTAGGATACTTTTCTTCAAAGTTTTCAGCTTTCATATAGTCGTTCATCTGACCTTGATTAAAGAATATTTTGTGAAGCACTTTTTTATGCTCTTTATCTGTGACTGTTAGGTAGTTGCTTTTTGCCTTTCCTGCCATGACATGCTCCTAATCGTTAATAAGCAGTTATTATAGCAGGTTTAGAGTTAATGGTCAACCTCTGTGTAAGTTAAATAATCTCTTGTTCAACTATCTTCTGTGCGTATTTTTTTCTTGACGGATTTGATGCTCTATGATAGAAGAATTGCTTCATTTTCTGTATAGGGTCTGAGTGACTTGGATAATCGGAATATTCATTATCATCATTGCTTACAAATTTTAATTGGCTATCTAATAGTGTATATTCATATTTTGATTTAACCAGGGCTCTTTCGTTATTATAATAGCTATACCAGTTGTACTCTGTAATAAATTTCCTGCCGATATTAGGATCATAATCTATATCTATCATTATTTGTGTTAGGAAAATCCCTAAATCAAGTATCTTGTCATCATCTAAGAGGTTAGCAAAATAGTTAGTAACACTGGTAAAAAATTCTTTGGGATACAGCATAATTGTAAATACAACATAAACATATGGCGCTAGTAATAAAGGGAAGTCTTTTCCTATATCAAATTCAATTGTAGTTGCTGATGGGTCCTCTAATAGATTATATAATTTAGTAGGGATATCTCCTAACTTGTCATTTAATATAGGATCATTAAATTTCTTGTTAACAACTATTTCTCTATAGAGATGATCATAATAGAAACTTGGTGATCGATCATGCACATCATTAATATATTTGATTAAAAAATCCATACCGACGGTTTTGCCTACTCCTGACAACATAGTTAAGACTAGCATATCACACCACTCTTGTTCAGAGTATGAATATGTACTAATAACATTCTCTGAGAACATTGGATTTTTGTTTGCAATACCACTAACCCCTTGATCTACTATTGCATTATTTTTGTATCTGAACGGAACAGTGTATATTTCAAACCATTTAGTTTTAATTTGAAACTTTTCTCGCATCTCAGGGCCGAACGCAGGAGTTTCAGGTAATAATTGCCAAATACTAGGTCGGAATCCTTCTATATCATGAGATTGAAATAGATCAATACTTTCTAGTGTTCGTTGGTAACTATCTCCAGGTAACCCTAGGATAGTCTCTATTAGAATAGGAGCATTATATTTTTCTCTAAGTTTTCTGATAGCGGCCAGGTGGTCTTCGAACGGTATATCTACACGTTCTATGTTCTTTTTAATATCATCATGCGGATTTTGTACAGAGAGTTTATAATAAAAAGACAGTTTGTTACTAATTAAAACTTCTTGTATTTCCATCACCCTATCTAAATTATTTTTGGCATTTTCAACCATAACACTTTTAGGGTATCCGTATTTTTTCTTTAAGGTAGCTACGTGTTTAATAATATCAATATCTTCTTTAAAAATGCCAAAGTTAGCATCGCTAATATAGAATGTTTCTATGTTATGTGAACATAAAAATTCTAGTTCTGCAAATACTGTCTCAATTGGTTTTTTAACGACCTTAGTATACACTCCTCCACCCCAATCACAATATATACACTTGTAAGGGCACCCTCTACTAGTTTCATATACTACCATTGAATTGTTAGTATCAAAATTGAAATATTTTTCCTGAGACTTAAATATATTCTTAGGCCAAGTAAAATCTCTTTTTGCGAATTGAACTTTTGATTTAAATTGGAAACCTTTTCTATGATAAAATACCTCAGGAATGTCTGCAATATTTAAATTATCAAATTGATCTAATATCTGGCATAGTATCGGCTCACCATACACATCTCCAGGAACGACAACATCTACCCAAGGTTTTTTTTGGAAAAAATCAAAAGAATACTTATTGTTATTTTGTGGGCCGCCATACACTATTAAACAGTCAGGATATAATTCTTTAATAGTTTTTGCAATAACATCAATTTCAAGATATGACCATAAAAATACACTGAACCCAAAGATATTAGGTGGGTGTTTTTCACAATATTCTAAGAGAGCATCGGTTGATAACTCGTCGATAAATGGGTCACACCAATTCCATTCATTTACCTTACTACCTCGTTCTTCGTAATATGTTTTAGATGTAAACCATAATATGGGCAAAATGCGGCCTGATACAATACCTTTGCTCCATAGATATATATTTTTCAACTGCTTATTAACCATGGATTATTAATAATCCAACCTAGTATATATAATCCTAGTAACCCAAAAGTAACTGCTGTACCAACTAATATTGAATGTATCATGCATCAACCTTGAAGATCTCACAGTAGTGACCGTTACCTGTTGTATCATACGCATCGAACCCATCTAGTTCTTCCCCATTATACTCAACAGAAGTAATAACTTCTAATCCTTCGATGTCTATATAAAATATACTTAGTTTCTTGGGATCAAAGGGTGTTGTTAACAGTATGTCCGCTGAAAAAAACGTGCCTCTTTCTGATTGTTCAAAAGCGTAAGCATATTCAATTCCAGGTGTGTTCCTAGCATATATCTCACTGCTGTCAAGAGCAATACCGTGATCATCTAGTTCCGAATACCCTAATTGACTTTCCCAAACTGTATCATCATTATCATCAATGACGTGTATGGTATTATCACTGGTAAGTTCACAGCCGCTTGCATGACCTAGATCATCAGCATCATACCAAGCACCGTCTTGAACTATCTGTAGCTTTTCAGGAACATCTGACTTGTTGACCCAATTAGTAAAGTGATTAATCCGTTCGTCATCGGTTTTTTTACTCCAATATTCGTACTGTGCTTTACTCAGTTCCCCTACTACAACCTCTGCTCCAATTCCGTATATTGCCAGATTAACAGTTGTTGGTATAAATTTAAGTACGTCTACTATCTCTTCTTTTTGTGGGTTTGTAGCCATATCCGGTCCTTATGAATTACAGTTCAGATACTAATGTTAACACATTTTGAATATTATCGCAAGTAAAATTTTCTAAATTGGAAAAAATTTGGGTATGATCATTCGGTAAGTCAATGAATACAAATTGAGTAGTTGGGAATCCTTTAACAATGTTTGCCACAGCTGAAAGATATCGTTTATGCTCGTGTAACTCTAGAGGGTCTGTTAGTTCTGTATTGTATGATAAGTCAAATCCTAATGCTATTACTAGTTCATAACGAGCACCTGCTAATGCCATTGCTACGAGATCATCACGATCTTGCAAGTCAGCATCAATACCTATTTTATGTAAGCTCAATGCGTCAGCACGCTCTAAGCCAATAAAGTTATTCTCATGAGTCCAAAGATTGGTTTCTAGATTAAAACCTCTTTTAATTAACTTGATTGCATCTTTAAGATCGTCAGCTATACAGTTATCATTTTGGCACAGTCTGTGACTCTCCCAACTTCCCCATACGCTAGCAATTTCTTTCATCTTATCTACACTTATTGTAGATTCAGGATCATAGCTGTTTTGAACTAACCAACAATATTCCATTATCCAAACTTTCTCCAACTAAAGGCACCTAAACACTGCCATCCTGTTTCGTTAGATGTTGTTGGATTCATATTGAATACTATATCGCCTTTCTGTCCTGCATAATTAGGTAGAGTACTTTCCCATCTAATATTATT
>Ga0209702_10010344_pt1 | contig 10033 bp, 8 predicted proteins | sample FRY01_FD_187210 | JGI IMG/M metagenome (GOLD analysis project Ga0209702, IMG submission 187210) | Freshwater microbial communities from Lake Fryxell liftoff mats and glacier meltwater in Antarctica - FRY-01 (SPAdes) (version 2) | ecosystem: Environmental > Aquatic > Freshwater > Ice > Glacier...
AGATGGGGAGACCGAAAGGTATCCACGAGCCGCTCGAAATACTGCTGGTCCATAATTGGTTGCTCAAACATCTTGTTTGCAGCGGGGAAGTCAGCTGCGGGGAGTGACAGGTAAGCCAGAAGCTCGGGCATGAACCTTGCTGGAAACTCGTGGTCGAATTTCTGAACCAATGCGACACCTTCGTCTCGGTCGATGTCTGCCGAGCGAATTTCTTGAGCGGCATCGTAACTGGCACGCCCAATCCCAAACTTGGCACCGGTGGTGTAGTAGTGGAGATCATCTATCCGGTCGTCAATACTGTTGTACTTCGAGTAGGTACCCGGGGTCCTCTCCGGCGAGGCTTCGAATCCACCGTTATCAACCGCGTAGTAGTAAGCAGATTGAGGATGCCACCTCAGGTAGTACCCCAAATAGTGCACCCGTATTTCCTGTTCTACGACCTCGTTCGCTCGTGCAGGCAGATAGGGGGTGATGTCGTTGAGTTCAAGACCAAACTGGGACATCAACGCATCCACGCTCACGCCACCGAGGTGGATGTCAGAGAGGTTCTCAAACGAAAAATAGCTCGCATCCCTCAGTGCGCTGCTGGTGTCATCAATGGGGTTGCCGTATTCAGCTTCGTTTTCGCCGTAAAAGACGAGGGGAATATTGAACAACTGAGCCATTTTCGGTGCCAAAAATTTTTGCCCAAACATGAAAGCCTGAAAGGGGTGAAGCAGCAATTCGGTCGACAACCTGGTGAGTAGGCGGTGAACCCGCCCATTTGGTGTCATCAGGTAGTTGTCGTGACCAGCATGAATCCATGACTGGAAGTTCCGCCAACCCCAGTCGGTATACATGTGGGGGGCCCACGTGACGGTTAGAGGATGCATGCCGTATTTGTTCTTGAGAATATGGGAAGCATAGAAACTGTCTTTGCCACCGGACCCGGGAACAATGCAGTCGTAAGAACCGTCGTTCTTGCGGTTTCGGTCGCACAGATCTTGGAGTTCAGCCTCCCTGTGAACCCAGTCAATTTCCGTTGCTTTCTTCTCCGCAAAGCGGCAGGCGTCGCATACCCCTTCAGCGTCGAAGGCGATGGTGGTTTTCTTTGACCCCGGAACGTTTTGGAATTCGACAGCTGAGTTAGGGCGCTGATTGGAAATCACACACCGTTTGCAAAACAGCACGTCTTTGGGCAGACCGTAAAGAGCTTCTCCGGATCCATTTCCTTCGAAACGACTCAGGTCCACCACTTCGGGGGAGGGAATGATATCCATGGGCCTATTCCTTCCCTGCCTGGTAACTCTGCTCGGCACGATCGAAATCGACGGGCCTCCCGATATCAATCCAGGATTCGTGCAAGGGAAATGCTAGAGCTTTCGCGGTTCCGATACGGGAGCTAAGAATGTTGGGCATGTCAAATCTCTCACCTTTCGGTATTTCCGCAAGCACTGCTGGGTTCACCACATAGACCCCAGCATTCACATAGTCACTGTACGTGGGTTTTTCTTCGACGCCCATGATCCGAGCACCCTCCAGACTGATTACCCCAAAAGGTATTTGGGTCTCCAAAATTTTCACACCGACCGTCACTTCGGCTCCATTGTGCACGTGGTACCGGACCAGGTCGCTGACTTTGGCAGCCATCAACACGTCACCGTTCATCACCACAAGGGGTTCATCGAAATCTCGATTAAGCAATGACAATGCTCCGCCTGTGCCGAGTGGTTTCTCCTCTGCCACGTAAGAGATGTTGACCCCTAGAGCGCTTCCATCCCCAAAATGCTGCTTAATTTTGTGCCCCAAATAGTTGATAGACAACACGATGTCGAGAAAGCCTTCGCTACGAAGACTTTCGACAACGTGCTGCAACATCGGCTTGCCCGCGAGAGGCAACATCGGTTTCGGGACCGTTTCCGTCATAGGCCGAAGCCGCATCCCTAAGCCCCCGGCCATAATTACTACCGTGTTGGGCATGAGGTCGCGCTCCGTCGACTTCAGCCCCGAGTGGAGGGCTAGTACCCGACCTTCGGCGTCTAACACTGGTAGATAGCTAATTCCATGGGTTGCTATCTTTGCATTCCGCTCACTGGTGAGCGATTCCTGACCCACCGAAATAAACTCTTGCCTAGCGATTTTTGAGACGGAATCTTCTAGCCCGTGACCGGCAAGAAGTCCTCGCCGGACATCCCCATCAGTGACGGTAGCGGTAAGGATGTTGGAATTGTTGACAACCAGGACCAGCTTAAGAGGGGACTGGTCTAGACACTCAATGACGTCCCGAATCGTTGCCGACTCGGGCAACGTAATGCTGGCGACTTCACTATTCGCCATCTGATTCGACTTTCGTTTGCGAAACCTGGTCGTAATAGCGCTTCGGACCGAGGCGAGAGAAATCTGTCTCCTCAAGGATTTTCATAAGCTTATCGACTGCCCCACCGGCGCCGTAAGGATTGACTGTACGGCCCAATGTTTCTTGGAATGCTGGAGAGAGTGCCCGGGCTATCGCATCCGTCACGCTGGCTGTTGTGGACTCAGCCTGCACGACACTGCGGGCGGTCAACCTGCCGTCTTGGCGGGGTCCGATGTTGACGGTCGGGGTTCCCAGCGTTGGGGCTTCTAGAAGCCCGCTCGACGAGTTGCCCACCACGGCCGATGCCAATGAGAGGAGGGACAAGTACTTTCGCTGGCCCAGCGATGCGAAAAAATGCCATTGGGGAGCTCGCTTCCCCACCGCCTCGGTAATCTTCTCTGCGATAATCTGATGCTCAGGGTCCGCGCCCGGCATGGTGAAGATAACCGTCGCGCCGGAGAACGAATCGAGAGCCTCAATGAGGCTCTCGATTTCTTGCCTGGAATCATGATTACCGGCCGTCACAGGGTGGTAGGTGACAAGGAAAACCGGTCCCTTCAGGTCGAGGGTCAAATCCTCTTCAAGTTCCCTCTTGGAGAGGAAATCAGTTCGGAGGATCTCATCAACACCGAGACCGCCGACTATGTGAACGCTTTCCGGGTCTTCACCCGCTCGAATAATCCGCTCAGCGTACTCATGTGCGGCGACCCCATGGATTCGGGCAAATTTGGTAATGCTATGGCGAATTGTGTCGTCGAATGCGCCTTGGGTAACTTCTCCACCGTGCAGGTGAATTACTGGAATTTCAAGAAAGAACGATGCAATCGCGGCCGAAAGTATTTCGTAGCGGTCACCCAAAAGCACGACTGTATCAGGAGCGAGAGTTTGGAAGCCCGCGCTGAAACCAGAAATCCCTTTGCCAATTTGGTCAGCCACATCAATACCCGTCGTTGCGCAACTAAGCTCCGCTACCGTCCAGTCCAACGCAAATCCAGCATCGAGAATGTCTTGTCCTGTCTTGCCAAACTGCTCGAGCAGGTGAGCCCCGGTTGCCACCACTTGGAGATCTAATTCGTCGGAATCCTTAATCCGGTGCATGAGTCCCCGAAGCAGACCGAAGTCCGCCCGGGTGGAGGTGACAACGCAAACTTTCACGACAACTCAATGGGCTCATCGGGCTGAAAGTCGCGGTGAGCCACCTGACCGATAACTTCGTGCCACAACATCGGAGAGAGCCCAAAGCCTGGACGCATCACAGCGAGGGATTCTGCGTCGAATTGATCACCTTGGGAAATTAGTTTTTTCGCGACAATCGATTTGCGAACGATTTTTCTGTTTTCCACTTCTGAGGGTTGCAGTTTTTTTACGCTATCCCCCAGAGAGACTTCGACAACCCGAATGGCTTCCACCATTTCTCTAAATTCTCCAGGTTCCAGGGATGCGCTGTGGTCGGGCCCAGGGAGGTTTACATCTGAGGTCAAGTGCTTTTCTATAACCCTCGCCCCCAATGCGACTGCTGCAATCGAGGTGACGTGACCGAGGGTGTGATCAGAATAACCAATGGGAACGTTCAGCCTCTCGCCCATGGCAACCATAGCCAGAAGGTTCGCCTCATTGGCTGGCGCCGGGTACTCCGTGGTGCATTGCATGACTGTGACATCCTGTGGGCCAAGAACACCTCTGGTCAAAGCGCCCAGAGCTGCCTGAACTTCGTCGAAACTAGCCATCCCCGTGGATAACAAGACTGGTTGCCCAGCCCGGGCAACCAGCTCCAAGAAGGGTAAGTTTGTGACATCTCCTGAGGGGACTTTGACAAAATCTAGATTCATGCCCATGACAAATTCGGCACTTTGTTGATCATGGGCGGTGGTCAGGAAGCCAATTCCTAACTCTGACGAGCAGGCCTTGAGCTCGAGAAAATCAGCCTGACTGAGCTCTAGCTTTTTCAAGAGAGTTCTTTGGGACTCTTGACTTGATGAGGCTTGTTGGTAGTTAGCGAGGGGCGCATCACGAGACGCAAGGTTCTCGGACCGAAAGGTCTGAAACTTCGCGTAGTTGGCTCCCGCCTCGTGCGCGCGATTAATGAGCTCCTTCGCCAATTTCATCGAACCGTTGTGGTTGACACCAATCTCGGCAATGACAATTGTGCCCACGCCTCGGGCGTCCTTCACCATGTGTCAACCAGACTGGCGGAACTTGGCAAACAGACAACACGTTTGTAGAGGTCTTCAGCCACGGGGGTGGGGGCAGACGGCGAAGAGTGGTGGGCTGCCACAGTATTAAGAGGCTTCCAGAGCGGCCGCACGGAAATGTTGTGAGCCAACGCCGCTTCTATGACGTCGTTCCGCATAATTCCGGATTCCGGTCCGATAAGGAGCGCTTGGAGCCAAAAATTACTCAATGTTCCAGCCCGCTCACCTTTGATCGAGACCCTCTGGGCGTCGCTAAAAGCCTGCTCATATCTTCGGTAGAGCTTTCTCTGGTTCGCGAGAATTCCCGGAAGCTGCTCCATTTGCGCAACGCCTAGAGCCGCATTGATGTTAGGCATCCGGTAGTTATATCCAATTTCATCGTGATCAAATTCAAAAAGATGGGGCACCTTTGCGGTGGTTGAGAGGTGTTTGATGCGATGTGCGATTTCGGCATCGTGAGTAACTATCGCGCCGCCGCCGCCGGTGGTGATGGTCTTGTTGCCGTTGAAACTGAACACTCCAAGCGTGCCGAGTAGTCCTGTGTGAATGTCCCCGATGTAGCTTCCTAATGACTCTGCAGCATCTTCTAAGACTTTGAGCCCAAATTCTTGGGCTACTTCCATCACCCCCGCCATATCAGCGGGGTGCCCAAGGGTGTGCATTGGCACGATTGCGGAAATGGTTCGTCCAGTTTCTCGATTCACCAGATTTCCCTCTCGCTGCACTGCAGCGGTGCGCAGATAAGTTCGGAGTTCTTGGGGGTCGAGGCCCCAGGTTTCTGCCGATATATCCACAAAGTGAGGAACTGCTCCCGTGTGAGCGACTGCGTTAGCTGTGGCAACAAAACTCATCGCAGGTACCAGGACTTCCTGGCCGGGTTTGACCCCCAGAGCTATTAGGGAGAGGTGCAGGGCTGTCGTTCCGTTGGCTACGGCAATGACATGGGCGGCACCGGTGAAATTAGCCAATTCACTTTCGAACTGAGTGACGTACTTTCCCACCGAGGATACGAACCCGCTATCAACGCAGTCCACAAGATAAGCCTTTTCGTTTCCAACAAAGACCGGCTCGTGTAACCCGGCAGAGACGTCGCCGGCGACAGAACGAATCGTGGACAAAATACTGTCGATGTCTTGATCGGCGCCGCGTGTATCCATCTGCTTAGACCACATAGGAATTGGATTGATAACCCGGGCCGTCAAAATGGTTACTGAACCATTCATACGTTTTCTCCAGGCCCCGGAAGAGGCCTTCTTTTTCGGCGTGCACCGGTGACCATTCAAAAGTATTCTTCATTCGTGAACTGTCAGACCATAACCGCTCTACTTCCGATGTGTCCGGTCTTAGCCGTTCTAAATCCTCCACGACATCAAATGACTGGCCGCTAATGGTTCTAATCATGTCCACCACATCACCCATGGAAATTTCAAATCCACTGCCCATGTTGAAGACTTCACCCAAACCAGCCTCAGATTCAAGTGCCTTGACAAAACCTTGAGCGGTGTCTTTCACAAATGTGAGGTCCCTCGTGGGGGTGAGCGATCCGAGCTTTAGCTTTCTCGCCCCGCTCAGCACCTGGACCATCACAGAGGGAATAAAGGCCCGCTGGGACTGCCGGGGGCCGTAGGCGTTGAAGGGTCGAAGTGTCGTAACGGGAAGCCCGAACGAAGCCCCATAGCTGTGCGCTAGCTGGTCGGCGGCGATCTTTGACGCCGAGTAGGGAGACTGGCCCACTAGGGGGTGTTTTTCATCGATAGGGACATACTGCGCGCTACCGTAAACCTCACTGGTAGAAGTATGCACAAGACGTTCCACTCCGAAATCGCGACAGGCGTCAAGGACATTCAGAGTGCCCAGGGCGTTCGTTTCATAATACGAGTGCGGAGCGATGTACGAGTAGGGAATGGCTATCAGCGCAGCAAGATGCGCGACTCGATCATGACCTTTGACGGCAGCGCGCACTGACCCTGAGTCACGCACGTCCCCCATGGTTACTTTCACTGCTTTTCGAACTTTTTCTGGCAGGGCGTCGAGCCACCCCCCAGAGTTGAAGGAGTTGTATTGAACAAAAGCTGTTACTTGGTGGCCAGCATCAACAAGCTCTTCCACGAGGTGTGAACCTATGAAGCCCTCGGACCCAGTAACGAGCAATTTCATGGTTTTCCTAAGAATGTACTTCCCTGATCTGATTCCCTAGTTTAGACCTCTCGCGTAGGAGGTTTCGTGAAATGCAAAGCCAGGCCTCTAGTCTGGCTGGAAGGAGAGCTTCCCCCGTGCGACACCCGTGCTGGGAGACGCCAGGTATTCCAAGAATTCTGGCTCATAGAGAGACCCCATCTTGCTCATTATTTTTTGAGGAGAGTTTTTCCATGCGGTGGATTCTGGCCACGAACCCGCAAAATGCAGGAAATACACTCGATTGAGGGTGTCTGCCACGTAATTTTCTGCGAACTCAGAGTTGCTTAGATCCCCCATCCGGTAGAGCGAAGGATAGGAACTAGCCATCTCTAAATTCCAAATGACCTGAAATCTTTGATCCAGCCAGTGGTGAGGTAGCTGGGTAAGAACTTTATAATTCAAATAGGTTTGTTCCCATGCCACAGCCGGCCCTAGTTCAGTGGTTTTTGCTTCATCTAACCACGCCGAAAAAGTGGATGATGAGGCCGAATCGAGAACCAAGAGTCCTGAACAGAAAGATTCGCTGAGCGGCTGAAAACCTTCCTCAAGATAAACTTGCTCTGCCGAGGCAAAAAGAATCGAATCCAACGGGTAAGAAGCGTCATAGTATTTTTTTCGGAGAAATGCCATGCGTTTTCTTGACAGGTTATCCATTCCAGGCTTTGGGGAGAATTCCGGTACCACACCGACATGGCCCTGCGGAGTGGCCTCAAAAACGTCGGGTGCGGCTGGATTGATGATGATGTCGGTATCAACTAGAGCAAGCCGTTTAATTTGAGGAAATTGTTGGTTAACTAGCTCGGGTAACAGCATCTTGAGCCACGCGCCGTTGAACCCGCCTAGCGTGTCCTCGGAGACACTTCCGTCGGAGAAAACAACGACGCCAGCACCGCAGCGCTGGGCATATTTCTGCCACGTCGGAAGCGAGAATTGCCTAAAGTCTTCAAGGTATCGCCCCCCGATTGCAGAAGTAACCAGAGCGTGCCTAGTGTCTGGGTTCACATTCCATGCGAATACACCTGGACTGATCTCGATGAGCGAGTCACGATCTGGCAAGCTGGGGTTCTCCTGTCGGTGGCGGTCGTCAGATTTGTCAGGGTAACCCTGTTGTCCAATGGTAACGCGGGAGAGCGCCTGCAAGGGATGAGCCCTCTGTCCCGAGGTACAGGTTCGCGTTGAAGACTTTTGGCGCTAGAAGCGCCAGCTCTTTGATGAACAGGAAGTTCGAGTAGGGCCTGTCGATCGTTTCCAGGGTGTCGTGCTTGGAATTCTTAGGGCGCCGGAACGAGCTTCTCATATCGTGGTGGTCTGCGGCAGCATCTGGAGCCTCCCAGAAATATCGGCTTGAATTAAGGTCAATTCCTACTAGGACTATTTCTTTGAAGCCGGCAAACAGTCCGATTTCAATCATCCTTACAACACTTGCGCCGTTATCGATTAAGACAGGCATGCCGCCAAAATCCTCCAATCGGTCGACGAGGAACCTCCCAAGATCCTTTCGGAGAGCCCAATCAGTCCGACTGAGGAGATTCTGGCGGCCGTACATGAAGGCTCGGTCTCGCAAAGTTTGGGGCACTTCGACCATTCTGTGCAACAATTGCGCACTTTTCGGCCTCAGTAACAACAGCATGGTGTCTGGGTGAGATAACGCCCTTTTCCCTAGTGCTTCAGACATTGAGTTTATCTCTAAGGACGGGGGAGCGGGAATACTATCGGATTCAAACGAGTACGCGTCGGGAACAAATGTGTGGGACACCCACGCGTTCAGTCCAATCGAGTACCCCCCCTTAATCTCCTCAAACTTGTCTTTAGTGAGCGAATTTATCGATGACCCGCTCCCTAAAATAAATAGCGTGCGCGCCTCCTTGCCGCGCATCAAGGCGAAAGCATCTCGTGTGAGAGGGTTGAACTCCACGGCCTGGAGAACGGATTTGGTGCGAAGGGCTTCCCTGTCAACGTGTTGCTTGTAGTGCCAACCTCTGAACCTTGCTAAAGAGGAGCTTTCATAAATGCCTCTTGCTAAATCTCGGGCTGAGCTACTACTCTTCATTTGTCTAAGGCTCCTTCAACCAAATCCTGGCACGCTGTGCGAAGAGTTTTTGATTCCGCAACACCGGCCTTCTCTATGTCTCGCCGGGCCGTCAGTCTCCGGCCTTACGCCTCGTGCGCCCTGTTGTAAAGGAATTCGGCCAGAGTGAAATCAAATTCCGAATCGATATCGATCGAACGTTCTTCCGGAACGACATGGGCGCCTAGTTTTCCGGCCCACATCGAGTCGACTGTCATCACATAGTCCGCCTTCATAAGGTAGGCAGATGGCACGATTTCAAAGTAGAGCTCGGCGTCTTGCCGCCGGAAAGGCAAGCTCGTTCTACTTGTGTGCTCAGGAGGTCTGAGCGAACCGTCCGAATTCATACGAGCCATGTTAAAGTCCGGATTCCGGCGAGACGGGGTGACACAAATAGCGCCATCTAAGGAATCGTCAGCGAGGGCGACGCGGATGCAGCCCTCTAGATCCTCAAGTGCCCGAAGTGGGGCCGTGGCAGGGATTGCGAGAAGGTAGTCCGGAGTGGTCGTTGAAGAGTGCGAGATAAAATCTAACAGGTGCCTCCATGCAAACCATTCGGGAGAATTGTCTCGCGCTAAAGACTCCGGGCGAAGAAACGGAACTATTGCACCGGAGTTGTTAGCTTCTTCGGCGATCTCCTCAGAGTCAGTCGAGACATAGACCCGTTCAATACCGTCTACAGCCATAGCATGTTCGATCGCTAAGGAGAGCAAAGTCTTTCCGCCGAGAGTTCGAAGGTTCTTGCCGGTCAGACCTTTCGATCCCCCTCTGGCAAAAACTGCTGCAACAATGTTGTTATTCAGGCTGGCTCCCTTGGCGAACTTGGACACTCACAGTATTCCAGGTAATCGCTCCAACGTTGTCGGCGGCTTTCAGTTGGCACATACGCTTTGTGAAGGTGTCAGAATTATTTACTCGGTGCAAAGTAGTTTCCCCTCTGTTGTAGTTCTATCACTCGCCCACCATATGAGTTTCCGAAGCGCGTTGAGCTCAGAAAAGTGCTAGCCGGGGAACGGTATTGACCTGCCCCCTGTTTTAGGTCCAGTGACTTTGAGAGTCGTCACTGGTTTTTAGTGGGTGCACTGTTGAGCATAAACCGCTGGGGCCAAATACCCCAGTGATGAATGCGGCCTGGTCGTGTTGTAATCCTCCTTCCAAATTCCGATGATGCCTTTGGCGTGGTTGAGGGAGTAAAACTGGTTGACACTGAGACATTCGTCCCGGAGCCTGCCGTTGAAGGATTCGATGAACCCATTCCGC
>Ga0209702_10010350_pt1 | contig 10028 bp, 24 predicted proteins | sample FRY01_FD_187210 | JGI IMG/M metagenome (GOLD analysis project Ga0209702, IMG submission 187210) | Freshwater microbial communities from Lake Fryxell liftoff mats and glacier meltwater in Antarctica - FRY-01 (SPAdes) (version 2) | ecosystem: Environmental > Aquatic > Freshwater > Ice > Glacier...
GGTTATTGGGCTGATGGTTCCAACGCCGGGTTCTTCGTTTGGAACGCGCACAATGCGCCTTCCGCCGCGTCCTCGACCGTCGGGTCTCGCCTCCTCGGTAAACCGTAGTTTGCGGAGGTGTAAAAATGAGATGGAAACAAATACCAGATTTCCCGGATTATACAATAAGTGAATTTGGGGATATAAAAAATAGAAATGGGAAAATATTAGTTCAACGAATAAACAATTATGGTTATAAAAGAATAAATCTCCAAAAAGACAAAAAGAAATATACTGTTAGAATACATTTTGCAGTCATTAGTGCTTTTAGTTCAATAAATAGATCCAAAAATATTAGTGTTGATCATATTGATGGAGACAAGTTTAATAATCATATATCCAATCTTAGATGGATAGCTCTTGGAGAAAATGTAATGCTACAACATTACAGAAATAACGATGAGGTATTCTATTATTTATCCGAAATTTTAAAATTATATCCTGGTAAAGAATTGCCCAATGCTTTAAAAGAAGCGTTAGGTGAAATCAGAAAAACTAAAGGAGATACACCGTGAAAATAGTAAATCTTTCCCAACTACCAGAGAACAATCTTATGATTACACGAGCAAAAGATTGTGTAATCATAACGCTATATGATAATATAGTTGAGTTAGAACGTGATGGAGAAATTAATTACAGCGCTGAGATGTACCAGCTAAAAACTGCTTGGCGGGATAATAGAGTAATCGATTACGACGAATGGCTAATACTTGCAAAACGACTAGAAAACCCGATTACAGTACAAGATCAAAGATTGGCACGGGATATGTTGGTTTAATGGCGATATAGGAGTAAATAAATGTCAGGAAACGTGAATCTTATAAACCTTCAGGCAAAGGATCTCTATACCCTTGCTGATATAGCTGCAACATTAACCGCAGCACAATTAATTGGTGGACTATTTACTATTACTCCTACTGCAGCTCGTATATTAACTACTGATACTGCGGTAGCCATAATAGCTGCATTACCTGGGGCTGATGTAGGGAGGCATGTTGATTTTACTGTTGTAAACACTGCTGCCTTTGATGTAACTTTAGCATTGGGTGTGGGGGTTACACTGGTGGGAAAAATGGTAATAAACAACGTGTCTGGAACATGGAAAATTAGGGTTGATTCGGCAACTACGGTGAGTATTTATAGGATGTGATATAAAGGGATAGTATGGATGGGAGAATTGAGGATTTTGAGAAGCGATTACATGACCTCGAGCATACGGTCAAGAAGAACTGCGCACGGATTGACAAGAACTCGGAAGGTCTTGAAAAACTTGGTAAACTGTACAAGAGATTACAACGGATTGTACAGAAGGAAATCGTTGATAGATACCGGAATTTCGGGACAGTCAGGGTTTCCAAAACGCAGGTTACGGCGGTTTGCATATCACTGTCGCTCAGCTTAGTCAACTTTTTTCTCCAATGGAGAGACATGAGACCTAATTTTATATGGGAAAGCATAAGGAGTTACAATATGTTTGAATTTTTTTCAGTAGTAGATCTAAACCAATGGATTAGACCTAACTTTATTTTCATTGTTCCTGTTCTAATCGGGTTGGGATTAGTGCCAAAGTACCTTTTTCCAAAGTTGAATAATAAGCTGATACCTGTTATATTGTTTGCTATAGGATTTGTCATGGCGTCAATTTTCGGGTATATGAATAGTACCTATACAGGGGGTGCGCGCATGTATGATACATTTATCATCTGCGGATTATCTCAGGGCTTTGCGACAACCGCGGTTGCTGTAATGACATATAGTATGGTTCACGGTTCCAAAAGAGTTTACCGGGAATGGAAAGACAAAAAAGGAGTAGAGAATGACGTTTAAAAGAAGTTTTTGGACAATTCTTACTGTATCGGTTGCAGTATTGGCAGTTGCGTATTTATTCGGAATCCCGCAGGAATATCTGGTATTCGGTGGGTTTTTGTTGGTAGCATCAGGTGTGTTGTTTTTAGCAACCAACGATCTGTTTGACAAATATTACAAGGAAAAAGGCATCAAGGAAAAGAAACTGTTGAGTGTAAAATACTTAATCGGGTTTTTAATTATCTTGGTATCTGTCGCAATCCTGATATGGGCGTTGAAGTATGAGGATAATTTAAAGTTTTTCCTCACGCTTGGGCTTGCCGTGTTTTCTGGTGTGTTGGGGGGTCGGTGGTTTCATACATCCTATAGAAAATCCCTACTCGAGCCTGAAATCAAAATTACCGAACGATGGAACCGGGATAAAAAGAAGCTGGCTAAAGCAAAAACCCCGGAGACCGCTGCCAAAGTTCTCGGTAAATCGCTCAGGTATCATTTGGTCGGCAATGATCCTTTTGGTGATCTTAATTTTAACGCGCCTTTAGGGGAAGTAGATAATGTCTCACTGACTCACGATGAGATGAAAGACGATCAGATGGCAGGGTTGGCAAGCGATTATATACAAATACTTGTTGATAATCTTGATTTGAAAGAAGTTATCAGCGAAGGGGGCGAATAATGTGGAAAAAATCAAAGCATGGTTTAAGAAGAATTATCGTTATATCATTGCTGTTTTTACTGGTGTTTCTGCCGTTGTCGGCTATACCATCGTGGTTAACCGGAAGCGAGAGCGCATTACAGATCAACCAATTGAAGAACACGATAGCAGAGAAGGAAGCGTTGATCGAGTCAATGACCTTATATATTCAGGACTTGGAAGCGCGCTTGAACGAGCTGGTGGAAACCTCGATGAACTCCAAGACCATGAACAAAGAATTGGAGAACTTTATCGACAAGCTGAGATTACAGCTCAGCGACTTGCAGAAGAGCTTGCAGTTGAGAGATCTCGAAATGGTGAACTTACGAACCGCCTACAGCGACTTGCAGATACAGTTGGAAGAGTTGGTTGGAGCCTCGACGGAATCGAACGGATCGGAAAACGTGCTCAGGAAATTAGTGGAACAATTGCAGACACAATTGAAGAGTTCGAACGAAAACTTAACCTTGGCAATGCTGGAGATCGAGAGCCTGAGATTGAACCTGTCGCAGTTGGAGACCCTGACGGGGTTATCGAAGGAATCGTTTCAGAGCCTGATGGGGGAATACCTCCCGCTGAAGGAAGCGTATGATCTCAAAGTTGCCGAGTCAGCGAAATACTATCAGGAAGCGGTCAATGCCAAAGCTGATGCGGACAAGCGCAAATTTAACGGTATGGCTTCGATCAACGGGATCTATTTTGGCGAAACGGGAACCTTCGGTGTGGGCGTAGTTGGCGGCTTTGGATTCGGGGAATACATGCTGACCCTTGGCGCGGACTACGAACTGAAATCACCGCTTGTTTTTAATATTGGAGATCTGACTTATCGAGCCGGTTTGATGGTTCGTTTTTAGATACTTTTTTGTTTCACGCGGGAACTCCTCACCCGCAACCTCCTTTTCCCTTCCGTCAGCCGATGGCGGAGGGGTTTTGTCTGTTATTATAAAACGTCTTTATTTGTGGCACTACAATCAACACCTTTACAACTACACATTGACCATAATTCACAAGTATCATAACTCATGTGCAACTTATAATCTTTAATTCCGCAATAACCCAAGGTTTCTTCTGTATTTCCACCCACTCTGTCAAATCCATTAAAATGCTTACAAGTATTACACCTATAAACTACATTCATAGCACCCCCTTAAAATCTGACAAATATGCTTTGAAATCAATCTTTAACATCCACGACAGAACCGGCCACAACTGTTCAACCACGACCGACCCGGCAAACATGTCAACCATCGGTACAAGTGTCTGTAACCGCAAAACGTAGATCAGGACAACTACAATTGCGATACCTTCGAGCGCGCCGAATGCCAAACCGAGAAAGTGATTTACTACGGACATGTGACCGACCGCAAACAAATCACCCATGATTCCCAACAGAAACCGGATGAAAATATACCCGATAAACACTAATAAAAACGCGATAATCAGCGACCCCCAAATCCCTAAATGAAAGCGGATAATCAGCGGTGCGAGTGCGACTGTCAAGCGGCCGGTAAAAAGAGCTGCCAGCACAATCCCCGCAATAACTCCGGCTTTTTGGGTAAACTCTTCAAGAAAGCCCTTGAACATCCCGCGGGCGGCCATAAGACCTATTATTACCAGACAGACCCAGTCAAAAATTGTCATCTTATAATCTCCTTCACCTCGATCAATCCTAGCACTTCCTCAATGTATTCAATCATCGGGATGTCATATAGATAGTTCCCGTTCAATCCTTCTGCAATCACCGCGGAAACATTTAGCCAATATTTCATATTCATTGCTGGTTTTCCTTTGCACGATTTTAATTTTGTCTTTAGAAGATAATTTGTTATACGCTATATCAGATCCAGCATACGCAGCAGACATATTTTCAAGTCTCTCAACTCTCTCAATCCCGATTTTAGTAATCAATCTTACGCGGTATTCTGCACTATTCCCCGATAAATACATATTGTCTCGTTTTGACTGAGGGAAAACGTTATCAGGCTCCAGCTCGGTAGCGTGGCAACCCCTTGATATGTAATGCCCTCCGTCAACTTGATTCCATTTATACCATCGGTGAGAGCTTATACACTGGACATATCCATTTTCGTCAGCTTCCTGCAACCTTCGGAGCTTTTGGAACGCATCAAGGCATTTCTGGCGTGATGATTTTTTCATAGTTCAGCCAACCCTTCAACCCTCAGCTTGCAAAACCTGGGAGTTCCGTATCTAATCCGTGAGAGCCTTCCATTCGGCAAAACAACCGCAAGTACCCTTGAACGGGGAAACATTGCGCTATCGAGCTTTTCTATCGTCTCGGACGATCTTAGATAGACTGTGCCGTATGTGGTAATGTCCAGATCAAACCCGTCTTTTGTGATTAGGTATTGATTCGGATAATATGTTCTTTTCACTCATTCCTCCTATAATTTCATCAAACTTTTTACTATTTACCCCTGCTTCAATCATCTCTTTTATCGTATCATCAATAGCCGTTATTCTCTGTCGTTTTCCGAAGTCAACCCATGATTTAGGGATCTGCACGTATAAACTTTCCTTGGGAATATCATCCATAGATTTGACGGTAATCTGCCCGAACTTTGAAAAATAAATATATTCTTTTGCCCCGGCAACTCTCAGTTTAATACTATCCCTCATGTGTTCATACGACAGATAAGATCCACAGCCTGACCGCCAGTATTCGCCAATTAAAGCATGAAAAGTACGGTTTTGCTCATCTGTCCCCGGTTGTTTTGGAAGCTCTACCGTGACCGTTGCAAACCCGCCGGATTTCTCGGTGGTAAGATCCCACAAGTCAGCGAGTTTTTGCAGGATTTTGCCGTCAGTCAGATCAAAAAACATTTTGTCGAAGTGGCAAGTGAATGAGATTTTCATTTTAATTTTTCCAGTATTCGTTTAAGTTCGCTTACCGCGTAGTCAAGCCCTGTTTCAATTTTCGCGAACGCTACCGGATCAGGAAACCACTGTTTGGTATAGAGTTGTTTTCCCACCGGGAAATTCGGATTGTACGAGCAGAAATACCACGATTTGCGACCGGTAACAAAAAGACTGCCCTGCAATTGCCAATGATAGGAATTACAACCATGTATCAAATATTTAGCATGTGTATGATCTTCAGGACACTTGATTTCAAGCCCTGAGTCGTCACCTATTAACCCATCAGGAGAACAGCCCACGTGCTCGGCACACTGCACGAAACCGACTTGACGGACATCTAAACCTTTTTCGAATATAAACGCCTCTCTGGCTTCGTTTTCAAGCTCAAGCCCGCGGTCCATGTTGGCGTTGGAATACGTTTCCTCACGGTGACCGGTGATGATCTGTGCAGCTTTTTTGTAGATCAAAGTTTCGATCGTGGCCGGTTTCCCGTTCGCGATAGTTTGAAAATCGGTGGCCGAAAATTTGCCACTTTTCACAGCAAACCAGGCTTCTGACCCTTGTTCCATTTCGTGTATGATCATTTTTTTGCCTTGTCTTTGGCGCGAAGTATTAACGATTCAGCCTGTTTTTTTGTCATGCCCTTTTTGATGGCTTTGTCAATATAATCCTTACCGGTTTGATCCATGTCCTGCGAAAGTTGTTTGAGTTCGATTACTTGATTGTTTGTCATACCTTCTGTCAGATCGTTTGCGTCAGTATCGGTATCTCCTGTCTGTACACCGGTAGCATTGCAAAAAGCATACCTCTTGGCATAAGTCAGGGCAGATGCTACTTTCTGCGGTGCGTTCATGTATGCCTTGGGATCAATCGGAACCGTAAAATCAGTATCCTGCGTGTATCCGTCGACATGGTGCAGAAAGCAGATAGCGGTAACAGAATCATTATTCTGGGTTGATTTGAACGTATGACTGAAACCGTTCGCTTCCAAAAAAGGCTTTGCTGTCTTAACGATAAGATCAAGGGGGGCATAGGAATATCTTACAACCGAGCTGTCTTTTTCCATGACATTCTTGTCTTTCCCCACTTCAGGACATTCAGACTGAAACTTACTGAGTGACCGGAAAAAACTTTCCTTGGAAAATTCCTCTTTCAGTTCCCTGCGCATGGTCATGAGCCGTTCCAGCGCGTCAACGCTCGATCCCTGCTTGATCGCTTCTTGGAACAGAAGCTCTGTGTTGATACCGATTGCCATGATTTCATTTTGCATCCTTAGCCTCCCTTAAGACCACATCAAGACCTTTGGCAAATACATCTTTATAGATAGTCTCTTTATCAAGCCGTGTTCTAAATCGAATAGCATCAATCTTCTTAGCTTGTTCGTTAGTAATGGATATTCTTATGTTTCTCATTTATTGCCTCCTAATCTAATATAGCATGTAATTATTCATCCTGTCAATTAAAAAACAAAAATAAGTGTAAAATAAATGAAATAATGCTTGACAGTCCGTGCAGATCGGATGTATAATTGATTTAGAAGTTAAATAAAAGGAGATTGAAGATGAAAACAGCAGAAGCAGTAAAAAACATGAAAGACGGATTACAGAGAGAATTATTTATTACCAGGGCATCTGACAATGTAACAAATTCAAAGTTTGTTGACAAAGCAGGAACGATGGCAGGAATCAAGAAAGCGGGGCAACCGGTTTTAGCTGATGATTATATTGCAGACATGAAAAACAGGGGGCTTTTGGTTTCCTGGTCAGATAATTACAGGAGAGGTTAATATTATGAACAGAGCAGAACAGGCAACATTGGCTTTAAGCCAAAAAAGAATGGACTTTACGGAATTATTGGAAGAGGCCTCAGAAATTGCTGATGCCTATGAACAGGATTATGAAAACGAAATAACAAAGTTTGAATATGCGGATGGTTCGGTTTGTGTATTTTGTGGGATTGATGAATCAATATTATCATACGGGTGTAAATAAAAGGAGAAATCATGGAACATTTATTATTTATCGGACAAAACGCAAGTACAGGGCAACCGCATCCAGTTAGCGGGAGGATGTCTTTCTTCGGCTGGTATTACAAATTTAAAAGCAGAGAAGATCGGCAGGCTTATCTTGACAATCATTACCCTCTCTGCGGAAGTTTTAGAGTATCCGGCACTCGCGGAACTTTACGGAAATACAGTCTGGGGAGCACGTGGGAACAATATAATCGTGAAATCGACATGACTGAATATAAAAATATCGAAGGAGATGATTAAATGAAAAACTTTCTGAAACTTTTACGGCTGGTTCCCTATGCGAAAAAAGCAGGCTATTTTATGAGCGCGCAAAACTGCAACTATGGATACACCGCACACTTGTCCAGGATCAACGAGGATGGCGCGTGTGAAGAGTTTCTGGTCTATGCGTCACTTGTTACCGACGAACAGCTCGCAAAGCCGTTACGGATGATTCTCGACATTATCGGCAGACCTGAACACAAGTACCATTACTGCGACTGGATTTCATTCCGAAACTGCTGGATCTCTATATCGGGCGACTGGGAAGAATTAGTAGAAATCAAGACAGAGGATGATATTTACGAACTATTGCATGATGATGTGATAGAAGAAATCAGAAAGGAGAGTTTGATATGATACTATATTTATGTATCGCGTTTGGAATAGGCTTTATGACTTGCGCGTTCTTTTCCATGCGTGCAACCGACAAAGCATATCAGGAGGGTGTGAAATCTTCGTGTGATGATATGGATTTTCTCCAGGCAAGGAATCGGGAACTTGCAAACAAATTAAGTGAGGTGCAAAATGTATGAGTCAATGCTGCTTATTTTGATCGGATTTGTCAGCGGGTCAGCAATTACCGTATGCGTCATGTTCTGGATTCAAAACGGAGGGTCGAAATGAGAGAGATAAAATTTCGCGGGATTTCAAACAGTGGAATTATGGTTTATGGATCTCTTGTATATTCAGAAAATATTCAACCGGCTATTTATCGAGAAGTCGGAGAAGGTTCCTGGAAAATGTTTGATTGGGTCTATGTCAAACCCGAAACCGTAGGACAATTTACCGGACTTCTGGACTCAAAAGGCATTGAGATTTATGAGGGCGATATTTTGAATGATCAGAATGGTGTAAAAGGTGCTGTTGAGTGGTTTGATGAGTTGATATGGGATAGCGGATGCCCTCACCCCGGATTTTATTGCAAAGAGTGGATTGGTTATGGCGATTCAGAATTAGAATATTACTTGAATTTTGGTAATGTGGAAGTAATCGGCAACATACACGAGGTGACAAAATGAACGAAACAAGAAAACTAAGACCGGTAAACAAGAAATCTGTCAGACAGGCGACAATTGCAGTTCTGGGCGGGTATCAGCATGGGTACAAATTTACCGCAGTTGATAATTTTCATCAGTCGGGCTTAAAATGGGATGTAACAAGATACCTGTACGACAATTTTAAAATTTCAAAAGATCCGCATGAGTCAACCTGCCTCCGGTATCTCAGAGAGGAAAACGATCCTGTTGAGAAATACCATTGCTACAATCAGGGGAAATCGTTGTATGAGGTGGTAAGATGATAGGCAATACAATCGAGCTGGACGGTAAAGAATATACCGAAGTACTCACCGAAGGGAAAGATAAACTGTGCGAGGGTTGCGTATTTTTTGAAGGCATGTGCACCGTAGGTAATATCGTTGAGATCAGCTGTAAAGAAGATTCACACTGGGAGGGAATAAGATGAAAGAATGTACAAATTATCCGGCAGACAATCATACACACATTATGAAAAAAACTGTGGATTTAGCCTGGGATACAAACTATTTAGTTAATTCACCACATTTGGTAGAAATGTACAAACATGTCTTTATGATTCTTAAACAAAAATCTATCTGCATAGTATGCGGTTATGAAACATGGGAGGAAATCAAATGAGTGACAGCGTATTCAAACTAACCACGTATTCTGCAACGCGGAACTTTCAACCGCTACCGGATCCGGCTGAACCGGGAAAAATGGAAGCTGAATGTGTTCACCTGCGGTTGATAAAATCGCTTAAACCGTTTGAGCTTCTTGTTCTCCGCGAACTGCTACAGGGCGAAATCGAGCAGATCGAGCTGGAACACAAATTACATTGTTCGGCAAGCAGACTGACCGCGTGTATCTTAAAATTATCTACCCCGGAAAAACATCCGTGCTACTATGAAAAAGTGGGTAAAAAGATCGTGCTGGGGTGTTTATGAACAGGATTGAGCTATTTAACGACCATTTTCAGAATTATAAAAAATACGGAATACCTAAAGCACAATTACTGATAGCTGATATACCGTACAATGTTGGCATAGATGCTTATGGTTCAAATCCCAGTTGGTATGAGGGTGGCGATAGGAAAAACGGAGAGAGCAAGCTGGCTGGAAAGGCTTTCTTCAATACTGATGAAAGATTTAAAATACCTGAATTTTTCCATTTTTGTAGTCGTATGTTAAAAAAGGAACCGAAGGAAAAAAACACCGCACCATGTATGATCGTTTTTTGCTCTTTTGAACAGCAGTTTGAATTAATAGCACACGCGAAAGAAAACGGTTTTATGCACTATATA
>Ga0209702_10010351_pt1 | contig 10028 bp, 11 predicted proteins | sample FRY01_FD_187210 | JGI IMG/M metagenome (GOLD analysis project Ga0209702, IMG submission 187210) | Freshwater microbial communities from Lake Fryxell liftoff mats and glacier meltwater in Antarctica - FRY-01 (SPAdes) (version 2) | ecosystem: Environmental > Aquatic > Freshwater > Ice > Glacier...
AGCCAGTTGTAATCTCTCCCACGGTGGCGTGTCCGAGCGGCCAAAGGAGCGCGCCTCGAAAGCGCGTGTGGGGGAGACCTCACCGTGGGTTCAAATCCCACCGCCACCGCCATAGTTTTTGTGGGTGCGGGATCTAACCCTGTGTCGGTGACTCTACGGCGCTCGGTGACTCGGTGGCTGATCCACTGGGAAGAACCCCGGGAATCGGACATCCTTCCGGGGATGCACTCGGTGCTGGTTGCGCAAGTTGTGACACGACTTGCGCGTCATTGGCAAAATCGGCAAATTGTTGACCCAGCACAACGTCAATTCGTTTACCCCCACGAGCGTCATTAATCAGGGTCGCGCCGGGGAAGTGATAGGCCATGAGTTGCGCGCCCGCATCACCTTTGGGCCCGTAACGAATTTCTCCTTCACCCTCAATGACAACCCCGAGTGGATCGTTCTCAACCTGGGCAATTGCGAAACCGCGGACACCAAGAATCTTGGCGGCTTCCCCGGCAAGACCTACCCGCTTGGTTGAGTTGTAGACGTTCATGGTGACGCGTGAAGCGCGTGGAAGTACTTCAGCCGGTGTCACCATGATGGTGGTGCAGCCGGGAACCGAGGCCGAACCACTGGGAGAAGCGCTCGCATCGGAGCCGCCAGCGCCGCCGGAACCCTTCAACAGGGTTGCGATTGCGAAACCGACTCCGAAAAGCACCAGCATCGCCACGAAAATGAGCAGGACGGTTAGCCATAGTGGCCGTTGGGCCGGGCGGGTTTTGGGGCGGTTCATCCCCTGGGAAGTTGCCATTACGTCAAGAATAGCGTTTCTCGCGCAAAAATTCCTTCAACAATTGTGCCGATTCGCATTCCAGAACACCGGGAATTACTTCGACCTGGTGGTTCATTCGTTGATCGCGGACCAAGTCCCATCGGGATCCAACCGCGCCATATTCCTCATTCCACGCGCCAATCACCAATCGCGGAATGCGCGACATGGTAATCGCACCCGCACACATGGGGCATGGTTCAAGGGTTACATACATTGTCGAATTAAGAATCCGCCAGTTATCCAATTTTGCACCCGCTGCTCGGAGTGCCAGAATTTCCGCGTGCGCGGTCGGATCCTTCTGTTGCTCACGCGAATTTCCCGCTCGAGCAATAACCTCACCCTGGTCGGTCACGATCACCGCGCCAATCGGGATGTCCCCACGCTCGCCCGCAATTTTTGCCTGCTCGAGTGCTTCGCGCATGAACATTTCATTCACGTGTTGCGGATCTTCTTCCATGCGAGTTCGGCACCAATTCGCTTAAAAATCTCAGAGACTTGTTGATCCGGCTCCAGATCGGGGTTTTCGCAGATCATCGATAAATCCTCTGCTTTCACCCCAAAAATGGCGAAGAGATTGAGGTCACCAACCGCTTCATATTCTTCGAGGTCCTCCTCCTCCCATTCCAAATCAATGAGGTCGGCCGCGTCTTCCGCGATATCCCAATCAAGGAGTGCCAGGCCGTCACTGATGAGGGCTTCGGTCTTTCGAGAGTCGTGTCGCAGCACAATAAAGAACTCGTCGACGACTCCCACAACGGCGTAGACACCGCCTTCACCCGGGTATTGCCGGCACAGGGCCAACAGGTCATCGAGAACGATTGCTTGCTCGGCTGGAACATGAATTGCGTTCCAGAGCCCCTCTTCCCGCCACAAAATGGCGCTGTAATCAAGGTCCTCAGCCCGTACCTGTTCGGTTGCCATGGGCCAATAATTACATGTGGGACACCTCGCATGCGACCTCGATCCGTTTTTTGCGGGCGAACCTTGACATTGCACTAGTCTTCGGGGCATGCACACTCTTGTTGTTGACCATCCACTCGTCGCCCACAAGATGTCTCGTCTTCGCCGCGAAGAGACCTCGTCCGCAACATTTCGCCTACTGGCAGAGGAACTGGTCACCCTGTTGGCCTATGAAGCAACGCGTGGACTTGAAGTTGGTGAGGTTGAAATAAGGACACCCGTGAGTCCCACCGTTGGCCGAGAAATGACCGAGCCATTGCCACTGGTCGTCCCAATCTTGCGGGCCGGGTTGGGCATGCTCAACGGCATGGTGCGTCTGATGCCAACAGCCGAAGTTGGCTTCCTTGGGCTGGTGCGCGATGAAGAATCACTGACCGCATCAATCTATGCCGATCGCCTGCCAGATGACATTCACAACCGCCAGGTCTTCGTACTGGACCCAATGTTGGCCACCGGCGGAACCCTCATTGCGGCCATTGACATTCTGCTGGAACGCGGCGCTAAAGATGTCATCGCGATTTGTTTACTCGCCGCACCGGAAGGCCTAGCGCGACTTGAACAGGCCTATGGAGACAGAGCGGAAAATGTCACCATTGTCATTGCCGGACTCGACGAGCGTCTCAACGAAAAGGGTTACATCGTGCCCGGACTCGGTGATGCTGGGGACCGTCTCTACGGAACTGTTTAGTACCTAGATATTTTTGAGCGCCGAGACGACTTTTGTGAGCGAATCCTTTGCGTCGCCGAAAAGCAACATTGTTTTCGGGTCGAAAAGAACCTCGTTCTCGATACCGGCGAAACCTGGCCGCATTGAACGTTTAAGGAACACCACCTGCTGGGCTGCATCAACGTTAAGGATCGGCATTCCATAGATCGGCGCCGTTTTATCTGTTCGAGCTGCCGGGTTGACCACGTCATTGGCCCCCACCACAAGCACGACATCCGTTGACGCGAACTCAGGATTAATTTCATCCATTTCTTTGAGCAGTTCATACGGGACATTTGCTTCCGCGAGAAGAACATTCATGTGACCGGGCATGCGCCCAGCTACCGGGTGAATTGCGTAATCCACTTCAATCCCACGCTCGGTGAGCATCTCGGCAAGCTCGCGTAGCGTATTTTGCGCCTGGGCGACTGCGAGGCCGTAACCGGGGACCAAAATCACTTTGTTAGCAAAGCCGAGCATGATCGCAACGTCGTTGGCTGAGCCCGAACGCACCGGACGATCCTCACCGGTGCTTGCGCTCGTGCTGGCTTTGGCTGTGAATGCGCCAAACAGTGTCGCCGTCAAAGGCCGGCCCATCGCCTTGGCCATCAGGGTTGTCAACAACGTTCCCGAGGCGCCCACCAACGTTCCAGCGATCAAAAGCAGGACGTTGTCCAGCACGTAACCCGATGCAGCAACCGCCAAGCCGGTGAGTGCGTTGAGCAGCGAGATGACAATGGGGACGTCGGCGCCGCCAACGGGCAGCACGAACAGCACACCAAAAAGCAGTGATAGAGCAACGAGCGCTACCAGGACCCAGTCCTGTGGATCTGCGATGAGCCACACCCCGGCGCCCAGCGTCGCAACGGCAACCAAGATCGTGATGGGAGCGCCCAACGGGATCACCACGGGGCGTGAGGTCATGAGATCCTGAAGTTTCAGGAAGGTCACGATCGATCCGCTAAATGCGACCGCACCAATGATCACGGTGGCGACGGTGAAGAACAAATGGAGACGGTCGTCTCCTCCAAATTCCAAGTATTCAACAATCGCGACGAGGGCCGCAGCGCCACCACCGACACCGTTAAACAGTGCCACCAATTGCGGCATTGCCGTCATTTTCACTCTTCGTGCGGCCACCGCTCCAATCACTGAGCCAACCACTAGCGCGATCAGAATCAAGGTGAGGTTCTTCAACTCGATACCGGAGAAGAACAGAACCCCCGTCGCCAAAATCGCGCCCGCTGCGCCGAGCAAAACACCATTTCGAGCTGACTTAGGTGAGGACAAGCCCTTGAGCGCCAAGATAAAGAGGACGGCCGCAACCAAGTAGGAGAGTTGGACCCAGGTTGGTGTGCTCATGCCTGCGTCCCTTCACTTGATTTGACAACTTTCTTCGGTTTAAACATTTCAAGCATCCGGTCGGTGACAACAAAACCACCGACAAGGTTGATTGCGCCGAGGAGCACTGCGACAACCCCGAGCACCAACGGCAGCGTGTCTTCGGCAGTTCCGGTCACGATGATTGCGCCCATGACCACGATTCCGTGAATTGCATTTGCGCCGGACATGAGCGGGGTGTGCAGAACGGCCGAAACCTTCGACACAACTTCGAAGCCAACAAAAATGCTCAGAACAAAAATCGTGAGCAGTGCGATGCTATCCATCAGTTAACTCCTAGTGCTTCGCGTGCGGCTTGATTTCTTATTTCTCCATTAACGACCACGGCGCAACCATCAAGAATTTCATCTTCAAGATTTACCGAGATGATTCCCTCATTGGCAAGAAGGGCCGAAAGCGCCAGGACATTCATGGAGTACAACTGGGATGCGTGCACGGGCATTGAACTGGCAACGTCTTGGGCGCCCCAGACGAAGACGCCCCCCATTTCGACTACTTCACCGGGCCGGCTTCCTTCAACGTTTCCACCGCTTTCACTCGCAAGGTCAACGACAACGCTTCCCGCATGCATTGTTTCCACCATTTCTCGGGTAACAAGTAATGGCGCTGTACGACCGGGCACCGCTGCTGTCGTGATGACGGCGTCAGACGCTGCGATGTAGGGGGTCAGTAGTTCGCGTTGGCGAGTTGCTCGGTCCTCACTCATTTCTTTCGCGTATCCACCCTGACCCACCAGCGCGTCAAGGTCTAACGTGATGAATGCCGCGCCCATTGACTTCACTTCGTCGGCGCTCGCTGGTCGTACGTCATAGGCGGAAACTTTTGCGCCGAGCCGCTTTGCCGTTGCAATCGCCTGCAGACCGGCAACTCCGGCGCCGAGCACCAGGACTTTTGCTGGCTGAATTGTGCCCGCCGCGGTCATAAATAACGGGAAAAAGGAGGGAAGTTTTTCGGCGGCAATGAGCGCTGCGCGGTAACCGGTCACCAGTGCCTGCGAGGTGAGGGCATCCATTGATTGGGCTCGCGAAATGCGGGGAACAAGATCAAATGAGAGTAACGATGCCCCTGCGCCGGCGACCGCGGAAATGGTTTCCGAATCTGACGCCGGTGAAATATATGAGATCGCCACACATTCTTTCGGTAGGCCTTGAGCCCGCGTGCCAAGTGGGCGAACCGTTGCAACCACATGTGCACCCTTGCAACCACTAGCGAAGTCGGCCGCGATGGTGGCGCCGACCTCGACGTATTCGGGGTCGGCGAAAAAAGCACTGGATCCGGCCCCGGTTTCGACCTCGACGTCGAATCCGTTTTGGATGAATTTGCGGGCAACACTGGGAATCATGGCAACCCGAAGTTCCCCGGTGGTGGTCTCTTTGGGCACGAAAATCTTCACATCTGACCTCTCGGTATAAGCACGACTGGCAAAATCTAGCGGTTAAACGTCAAACTTGCTCAGCAATGACTCCAACGTGTCCTACTTCTCATTTCACCCCGTGGCCTCTACCCTGAAACCGTGATGCTCTCGATGTTTGTTCTCTGGCTCATAGTTTTTGCGGGGATCGCCCGCAAGTGGAGATGGACGCCTGGCTTGGCCATCCTGACCCTGGTGTGGACTCTGGTGATTTTAAGGTTACACATCACCGACCCGATTCCGTTGAACTTCTAGCCCGCAATGCCTCAAGGAGTCGTCATGTCAGATAAGCAAACTCTCACTCTCGCCAGACTTATCAACATCGCAGCCCTTTTCGCCCTCCTCGGCGTGCTGGCCGGCTCACTGCACCTTCAGTTCGGTGCGGGCGAGCAGCCGTGCCCGCTGTGTCTTGTTCAGCGTTCGGCCATGATCGGTCTAGCGGTCGGTCCCGCCATGAACCTGCTGTGGGGCATCAGGGCCCGCCACTACGCCCTGAGCATCTTGGCCGCCCTCGTGGGCGGGGCGGGGAGCACCCGCCAAATTCTGTTACATATTGCAACACCGGGTGACCCCGGTTTCGGCCCCGCCGTCTTAGGGTTACACCTATATACATGGGCATTTATTACTTTCCTCGTCGGTGTTGCCGGTTGCGCCCTCCTACTCATGTGGAATCGGCCCTTTGAACTAGGTGACACGGGCGTGCTCGGCACCCGACACTGGCATCGAACATTGACCCTCTTCGTCACCATGTGGGTTCTGCTGTGGGTCCTGGTTGACCTGATCATTATTGGGATCGCGGTCATCCCAGAGTGCGGGCTCGGTATGTGCCCGGACGATCCACCACCGGGTAGTGATGTTGGCAATATCCTCGGCTGGACACTTGTTCTGGGAGTTGGCTTGGTGGCGGCGATTCTCGCTTACCTGGTCGACCGACGAATGGGTGAGACTCCCCAGACGCAAAGTGAACGCGAACTACTTGCGCAATAAGGTCGTCAGGTAGGTATCAAAGATTCCGGCGACCTCGCGTCCGCCAGGTGTTTTCACTTCATGAACCGGTGTGCCGAATCCTTCGGCTTGCGCCACCGCAATCCGCTCGGGCAGGAACGGCTTGAGAATCATGGCCTTCCCATAAATATTTCCCAACTCGTCGACGCGGTACTGGTGTTCCTCAGTGATGGAACGAACGCGGTTCATCACGATTCCAGCAAGTTTGAGACCCGGGTTCACCCCCTTGCGAATTTCCTCCACCTCGGCCACTGCCCGCTCAACCCCCCGGGTACCGAAATACGAGGGTGTCGTGACGATTAAAGCAAGGTCTGAAGCGGCCAGCGCCTCACGGGTCAGCGCCCCGAGGGAGGGCGGGCAGTCGATCAGGACCAGGTCGTAACCCTCGAGTTGCTGCAAGGCTTTTGCCAGCTTTGGCCGAAAGACGGCGGCCGGGTGCGTCCAAGAATCAAATCGGATCACACTGGGGTGACTTGCCAATACATCAACCTCACCCGGACCAATTTCCCAATCACAGGGGGTCAGCGCCGACTCGATTTCGGCGCGGGTGGGGTGCTCAAGAACGTTTGCCGCCGTTGTCTTGGACGGGTGGGCGCGCAGAATAGACGTTGCGTTCCCCTGAGGATCAAGATCAACAACGAGGGAGGCCAGTCCTCGGGTGGTTGCCGACCCCGCCAGACCCAACGTCACCGATGTTTTACCGACGCCACCTTTTAAACTCACAACACTAATAACGGGCATGCGCCCTAGTGTTCACGTTTCGCGTGGCGATCGCAACCTTCCCGCACAATCGGGTGTCATAATCCACCATTTTTCGATGACACATCCGCAATTTATCATCCGTGTCTTGGGGAGATTTCGAGCCAAGAAGGTAGTGTGATTTCATGATGATCAGGTTTCCCAGGTACACCGAGATCGCAGTTTGTCTGGCTCTGGCCGCTGGGATCACCCTCACCGTGACCGCCCTTCCCAGGATTGGGGCAACCGAAAGAGTGGCCCCGAAAGTTGCGGACTGCTTTAACTACCAGACGAGTGGGACGAAAGACCAAGCCGCGAGCGCCCCTGCTGTTGACTGCACCACACCGCACACTGCCCAGACCTACTGGGTCGGCAACCTGTCACAGCGTTTTGGGGTTCCAGCACAGGCGTCTACCGCGGCCCGGCTCGCGGCAACGCTGCCGTGCACCATCAAGAATGTAGATACTTTTCTTGGGCTCGGAGATCGAAAACTTCCCAGCCGGTTTCAAAGCATTCCCGTTTTTCCCAGCAAAGCGCAGTGGGATGCCGGCGAGCGCTGGGTGCGGTGTGATCTTGTTTTCCGCGCCGGTAGGGCAGCTCAACAACTGACAACATCGATGAGCGACTTTGTTGCCCAGGCACCACCGGACCAGTTCAATTTCTGCACGCCCGGGGTGCCGGGTAATCGCACGACGAGTGCCTATCCCTGCACTAATGTGAAAAAGAATTGGATCATGATCCTTGAACGCGATCTGGGCTCAACACCGACCAAGCGATTCCCCGGATCGCGTTCGGTGGAGGGCCAAACCAAGAAAATTTGCGAAAAGGCTGCCAAGCCCTACGTCACGCTTAAAAAGTACTATCCGTGGTGGGCGATCTGGCCAACCTCGGCCGGCTGGTCTCGCGGTGATCGCACGGCACAATGTTTCGTGCCGTACAGCGAATTTGTGAGCACGGCCGTCAATCGATAACGGGCCGCTTGGGACCGATCCCCCACGAGATGTAATTCCAGAACCAGTCGACGATCACAGATATCCGGTTTCGACCACCCGCCAAATAGAACACGTGTAAAGCTAACCACGCGAGCCATGCGATCGTTCCCTGCAATTTGAGCCCATTGGGCATTTCAACAACGGCCTTCCTGCGGCCAATTGTTGCCATTTGACCTTTGTCTTTATATCGAAATGGTGGTGGCTCTTCACCTTTCAGAATTTTCTCGATGCTCGCCGCGACATAACGTCCCTGTTGCATTGCCACCGACGCGACCATGGGTAACGGGCGGTCCTTAGCGTCCACGACATGTGCCATGTCGCCGAGTACCCACACATTGGACTGAAGTCGAAGGGTGTCCGAGACCTTCAGTCGATGAGAACGATCGGTTTCCCCCAGCACATTCCACTCGGCCGGCGCCGCGACTCCAGCGGCCCAGATAATGGTGCCGGCGGGCAGCACTTCACCCGATTTAAGGTGGACGTCACCGGGGTACATCCGGTCAACCGCACTGTCCACCATCACGTTCACCCCCAGGTTTTCCAGCTCTCGTTTCGCGTGAGTGGAAGATTTCTCACCAAATGAGGGAAGGAGCCGAGGTCCAGCTTCGACCAACGTCACCGCGGCGTTCGATGCCACTTTGCGGAATTCGCGAAACATGCTTTTCTGAAGTTCAGCCACCGCACCCGCGATTTCAACGCCCGTGGGTCCGCCACCGACAACCACAACTCGGAGGTCCTCTTTGGGTTTTCCTCCGGTCTCAACATCTTCATATGTTTGCAGGAGCCTGTTTCGAATAGCCCGCGCCTGATACAAATCCTTCATTTGTAGAGCGTTCTCCTCGACACCGGGGATACCGAAGGTAGTACCGCCACTGCCAACCGCAAAAACTAATTGATCGAAGTGAAGAACTCGTCCGTCTCCCAACCGGACGTTATTCGATTCCATCGAAACTTTAACCACTTCACCGCGAATGAAATCGACTCCAGGAATGGCCGAGCGAACGGGATAGGCAATGTCGTCTTCCGGCAAACCACCGGTTGCCACCTGGTACAGCAGTGGGGAAAATAATTGGTAGGAGTGACGGTCAATCACCGTGACTTCAACGTTCCCCTCCTTTGCCAATTTTGTTGCAGCCGCGAGGCCACCAAAACCCGCTCCGATCACAAGAACTTTTGTTGCTGCTTGCTCTGACTGCGCGTTCACCGAAGCGTGCTCCTTGGTTCGGATTCAGGGAAGAAACTCTTCCCGGTTGACACGGTGGCGCCCAGGCGCTCAAACTGTGCATCTGTCAGTTCAATATTAAGTGAACGAACAATCGAATCGACGGTTACCGGCTTGGTCGCACCAGGAATGGGGATGACAACCGGTGAGAGTTTCAACAACCAGGCGAGAGTGATCTCTTGCGCGGATGCATCATGTTCTGCAGCGACGGCCGCGAACTCACCAAATTGCGAGTCAACATTTTTCGCATTATCTGACCCACCGAGTGGTGACCACGGCAGGAATGCGATTCCAAGTTCCGTGCATTTCTCCAACACGTCGAGGTCCTCGCGGTATCGTGGTGAAAATTCATTTTGTACGGAAACAACGCCACCGCTTCCGGGGCCTCCCAGAATTTCAAGGGCCACATCAAGTTCCGGTAACGTCGCATTTGAAATCCCCACCTCCCGAACCCAACCCAGATCGCGTAAGTCCGCGATCCCCCGCATTTGATCGGCATAGGTCTCGCGCGAATCATGGCGATGATGAAAATAAAGATCGATGACCGTGACACCCAGGGCGCTCATGCTGGCCGCGCATGCCTCCTTGAGTCCTGAACGGCTTCCATCACGGGTCCACATCTCGCCTTCGCCACGGGTAATACCGCCTTTTGTCGCAACGATGACAGTCGAAATGTTGGCCGGTCCGGTGTACAGGGCCAAGGCTTCGGCGACCAACGCTTCGTTGTGTCCCACCGTGTCCCACGTCGGGGCGTAGACATTTGCCGTGTCAATGAA
>Ga0209702_10010352_pt1 | contig 10027 bp, 9 predicted proteins | sample FRY01_FD_187210 | JGI IMG/M metagenome (GOLD analysis project Ga0209702, IMG submission 187210) | Freshwater microbial communities from Lake Fryxell liftoff mats and glacier meltwater in Antarctica - FRY-01 (SPAdes) (version 2) | ecosystem: Environmental > Aquatic > Freshwater > Ice > Glacier...
GCTTCGACTGACGCAGCGGTGAGGGGAATGCTTTCGATTTGCCCGGAGTCGTCGCCATGGGGTCGGCGGGTCAACTGAGCGGCGGGACGGCTTGTGATGACGACGGGGCGGCGTCCATCGAGGGCGACGCGAGGCCAGGTTTCGAAGCAGATGCGACCCAGCACGACGGTCTGCCCAGCAGTGATTCGGTGGAAGTGCGCCATGTCTTCAGGAATGTGCCACGGCAGCTGATTGTTTCGCCCGATGACCCGGTTTTCGGCGCAGGCCACGACAAGGTTGAGCGGTTTGGGCATGGTCGATTAAGAAGGAGCGGCGGGACGAGAAGCGAGTCTAAGACGGTTTCCGACATTGCGTTTAACCAAACGAATCGGTGTCATAAACCCATGCTTATCGGAGTTCCCCAAGAAATTAAGATCGGTGAAACCCGCGTCTCGATGACCCCGGCGCTGTGCCGTCGTTGCGTTGCGCTCGGAGCCACGGTGATGGTGCAAAAGTCCGCCGGCGTCAGAGCTGGCTTTACGGATGCTGAATATCGTGCCGCAGGCGCGTCTATCAGCAGCTCGGCTCAGAAGGTGTGGAAGGACGCCGATCTCATCCTCAAGGTGAAAGAACCGCTGCCGGCGGAGTATCCCTTGATGAAGCTCGGGCAAACGATCTTTACCTACCTGCACCTCGCAGCCGGGGCCGAGTTGACCAAGGTTCTGTTGAAGAAAAAAATTCTCGGCATCGCTTATGAAACGGTGGAGGGAATCGACGGCTCCTATCCCCTGCTTAAACCGATGTCGCAGATCGCTGGACGCCTCTCGATTCAGATCGGCGCGTATCGCCTCCAATCGCAGTTGGGCGGCTCAGGCGTGCTCCTCGGGGGTATCCCGGGCACGATGCCCGGTCACGTGGTCGTGATCGGCGCGGGCAACTCCGGTGCTCACGCGGTGCAGATGGCGGTTGGCGTGGGCGCGCGCGTGACGGTGCTCGATCTCGACATGCGCAAATTGGAAGCGCTCGATTCGGAATATCGTGGGCGCGTGGTTACCCTGATGTCTAACCCGGCTAATATTGAAGCGGAGGTGGCCGATGCCGACCTCCTGATCGGGGCCGTGCTGATCCCCGCGGCGAAGGCGCCGATTGTCGTCTCCCGCGACGTGGTGAGGTCGATGCGGCCGGGTAGTGTCATCGTGGACATCGCGATTGATCAAGGCGGCTGCATCGAGACGATCCGCCCGACTTCGCATGAGAAGCCCACTTTCCTCGAGCATGGGGTCGTCCACTATGCGGTGCCAAATATGCCGGCTCTCGTCGGCCGCACGTCGACGATCGGTTTGACGCAAGCGACCGAACCTTACCTCACCGTGCTGGTGCAAAAAGGCGTCGAACGCGCCCTCGCCGAGAACAAAGGACTCGCCGCCGGCGTGAACACCCGCGACGGCCAGATTACCTGCGAAGCCGTCGCGAAGGCGCTCGGGTATTCCTCTTAGGATATTGCCGAGAGCCGGCGGTGGCGGGATGATGAAGCCCACCCCGTCGGTCTGGCGACGATCGAAGGCCGACGGCGCTTCGGTGCGATGCACTATCGACTTGTCGGGGCAGTTGAACCCGACAGGCTCGGCGCAATGGATGTTCGTTATATCATCGCGTCGGCGTTGTGGTTGGGCGGTTTGGTCAGCGGTCTGATGGCAAAGAGTGAGTGGGTGGCGGCAAGGACCGCCCACTTTGAACTCTATAGCAATGCTGCGGTGAGCGAGGCGCGCGAGGTGCTCACCGACTTGGAAGAATTTCGAGCCATGTTGCTTTCTGGTCTGAAACTGCCTCCGGGCCGCGAGCCGATCACCCGCGTGGTGGCATTTCGCTCGGAGCGCGATTTTGAACCGTTCCAACCGCTCTTCAACGGCAAGGCGAAAAAGCTCGCCGGCTACTTCGTGGGCGGTGCCGATCGGGCCTATATCGCGGTGCGTTTGGGCCGGGATCGAGACGAGGCGCAGCGCACGATCTATCATGAGTATGTGCACCAGATTTTCTCGATGCGGGGCCTAACCTTGCCCCTTTGGCTCAATGAGGGCCTGGCGGAGTTTTACTCCACGTTTCGCATGAAGAAAGGGCTGGTGATCCTCGGGACGCCGCTGGACCAGCATGTTGAATTTCTACGGCGTTCGCGGCGCATGGCTGCGGAGGATTTGGCTCGGATCGGTCTGACCTCGACCGATTATAATGAAGGATTTCGCCAAGGGATTTTCTATGCGCAGTCGTGGGCCTTGGTGCACTTCATGTTGTGCGGTAAATCGAAATACGACTTTAGCGCTGGGGTGGGCCGCCTGATCTCGCTCCAGTCCGCGCCGGAATTGAGTGATCCCGAGCGCTTTCAAAAGGCGTTCGGTGTGGACTACGCAACGATGGATCGGGAGCTGACTCGTTACCTCAACGGGGGGCGGTTCTATCTCTATAAAGGCGAAACCGACTCTCCACCTGTCGACCTTGATCTCACTTTTGCTCCTGCCGATCCACAGTTACTCGACTGCGCGTTGATCGAATTGGAGTGGATTGCCCAGCAGTGGGGGGACACTGCTTACCGCCTGTTAGCGATGGCGGAGAAATATCCTCAAGCGCCGCGAGTGGTTGAGGTGTTGGGGAGCATTGCTTGGCGCGACGGCGATCTTTGGGAGGCGCGCAAACGGTGGCGACAGGCGGCGACGCGGGGGAGCGAGAACCCGTTTGTTCACGTCCAAAGTGTGCAGCAGACCTTGGATGACACGATCGGAAACGGGCGATTGGATTTCCGATTTCCTCCGGCGATGGCCGACGAGTTGCGCAGCGCGCTCTCGAAGGCGCTCGATCTGAGTCCAGATTAGCCCGGAGGCCTACGAATTGCTGGCCTTTAACGAGGCGTTTGCGGGTGAGCCGAGGATTGAGAATATCAATCGGATCCAGCGGAATGTTTCCAAGGTCGCCGACCTGCGGCGCATCTACCTTGCGTTGGCCATCGTTCGGTGGCGAGTGGGCGATCTCAAGACGAGTCGTCAAATGGTGGCCGCGCTCGAGGGCGCGCCGCCCGAGCATGGGGCTGATCTAATCTTGCTGACGACCTTGAAGCGGCGATTGGCCGACGAGGATTAAGATCGTCGCCGCGACGGGAAACGCCCCAAAAAAACGGCCCCCTTGGTGGGAGCCGTTTGAAGAATGAAAGAGACAGAGAGGAGTCGCGTCAGGACGCGGCGACGATCTCGACGCTGGTCACTTCGATGCGCTCGACTGGGGTGCTCTTCTCGCTGCCGCCGTTGCTCTTGGTCGGGATGGTGGCGATGCGTTCGAGGACGTCGTCGCCGGCGGAAAGTTGGCCGAAGGCGGTGTATTGACGATCGAGGAACTTGGCGTCGCCGTGGCAGAGGAAGAACTGGGAGCCCGCGGAGTCAGGACTGGCCGAGCGCGCCATGGAAATGACGCCGCGCACGTGGGACTTCTCGTTAAACTCCGCCCCGATCTGGTAGCCGGGACCACCGGTGCCGGGCATGCCGGTCTGGCCGGCTTTGGTGTTAGGGCAGCCACCCTGAACCATGAATCCCTTGATGATCCGGTGAAACGCGGTGCCGTTGTAGAATCCGGCCCCCGCCAGTTTCTTGAAGTTGGCCACGGTTTTGGGTGCGACGTCGGACCAAAACGAAATGGTCAGGTCGCCGTAGCTGGTCTTGATGATCGCTTGTTCTGCTGTTGATTCGTTGCTCATGGAAGGGAGAGCGAACCTCGACAAGGGGGTGTCCGCAAGCCACAAAAACCGGGCGGCTCAGGCGAACTCGGCGTCGATCAGCTCGCAGAAGTGGTGGATAAGAAAAAGGTGGGCCTCCTGGCAGGCGGCGCCGCTCTCGCTCGGGATGATCAAATCGCAGGTGGCGAGTCCCTTGGCCTTGCCGCCGCCGCGGCCGAGAAACGCGATGCTGGGGAGGCTTTGGGTTTTCGCTTCCTGCAGGGCGGCAATGATGTTAGCTGAGTTTCCGCTGGAGGTTAGCGCGACCACGAGATCCCCCGGGCGGGCGAGCCCGGCGATCTGACGGGCGAAGACTTGCTCGTAGCCGTAATCGTTGCCAATGCAGGTCACGAGGGAGCCGTCGGCAGAGAGGCAAAGGCCGGGGAGCGACGAGCGGTTTTTTTGGTAACGGCCGACGAGCTCGGTCGTGAAATGGGCAGCCTCGGCCGCACTGCCACCGTTGCCGCAAATCAAAAGTTTCTTATCATGCCGCAGCGTGTGGAGGATCAGCCCCGCGGCGGTGTCGATCGCCGGGCGGATGGCGGCGAGCGCTTGCAAGGTGCGAACAGATTCGGCGAGCGAGGCTTCAAATGTCATGACAGGAAAGTAGTGGGAAGGCCGCGGCGGGTAGCGAGCATTTTGCAGGCCCAACGCGGGTATTTTCTACTCGCTACACCCTCCCTGTTACCCGCTACTGGCTGGTCATGCGCTTGCGTCAGCTCACCGTTCAGAATTTTCGCAACATTGCGTTGGCGAAACTGACGTTGCGGGGACGGCAAACGTTTCTGCTCGGGGCGAACGGCCAAGGGAAAACGAATTTGCTTGAGGCCGCAGGGTTTTTGACGGCACTGCGCTCGTTCCGCACGGCCGAGGCAAAATTGCTGATCGCCCAGGGTCAGCGCGAAGCCGGCATTGGTTGTGAGGTCGAGCATGAGCAACTGGGCGACACGCAACTGACCGTCAAACTGAAGGCTGAAGGTCGGGAATTGTGGTGCGACGAGGACCGGGTGACGCGTCTTGTGGACCATCTGGGTCGGTTTCCGACGGTAGTTTTTTCCTCTCAGGATTTGCTGCTGATCCGAGGAGCGCCATCGTCCCGTCGGCGATGGCTCGACCTGACCCTCGCGGCGATGGATGCCGACTACTTGCGGCTCTTGCAGACGTATCACCAGGCCTTGGGCGAGCGGAACAGCCTACTCAAACGGCCGTCGACCGCCGGAGGCGACGGCCGGGGCCGCAATGCGTGGGACGACGAATTGTCGGCCTTTGAGAAGATTCTTGCGCCCGCGGCGGCGGAGTTGGTCGCGCGGCGGCGCGCTGGGCTGATCGAGTTGGGTGAGCGGATGGCGCAAGCCTACGGTCAACTAGCTCCCGGCGGCGAAAAGGCGGGGCTCACCTATCGGCCAAATTTTGATAGCACCGAGGGGGCTTCGTGGATGGAAAAGTGGAAGCGGGGCCGGGCGCGCGATCGCCAGTTCCGCGCGACGATGAATGGGCCGCATCGCGACGACTTTGACTTTGTGGTGGAGGATCTGCCGGCGAAGGATTTTGCGTCGGAGGGGCAACAGCGTTCGTTGGTGATCGCACTGCGGTTGGCGCAAGCGGCTTGGGTTCATGCGTGCTCGGGTGTGCGACCGGTCTTGCTCGCCGATGACGTGCTGGGCGAACTCGACCCGGAGCGGCGTCGGCGATACTGGGCGGCGATCGATCCGGAGTCCCAAATCATCGCGACTGGCACCGAGGCGCCGGCGGCGGATTTGGGTCGGTGGCAGATTTTTTCCGTCGTGGGCGGCGAGTTTGCCGAAAGTGATTCCGACGTGGAGGCCACCGCGTGACGCTTGAACTCTGGCAATGGGCCTTAGCCATCGTCGGTGCGCTCGCCATCGGCGTGGCCAAAACGGGCATTGGCGGCCTCGGTATGCTTGCGGTGGTGATTTTTGCAAACCTGATGCCCGCCAAGGCGTCGGCGGGCTTTGTGTTGCCGATGTTGGTGATGGCCGACTTGGTGGCCGTCGCTTCTTATCGGCGTCATGCGCAGTGGTCACTGCTCTGGAAGTTGTTTCCTTGGACGGCACTTGGCGTGCTGACCGGATTTTTTGCGATGGACCGGATCGACAACCAACAGGCGGGTTGGATGATCGGCATCATTGTGCTGGCGTTGACGGTCATGCATGGGGTGCGGCGGTCGCGGGCCGCGGCCCCTGCGCCGGAGCACGCATGGTGGTTTGCGCCGATGATTGGGATTCTCGCGGGCTTCACGACGTTGGTCGCCAACGCGGCGGGACCGCTGATGGTGATTTACCTCCTCGCGATGCGGCTCCCGAAGATGGAATACATGGGCACGGGTGCGTATTATTTTCTCCTGATCAACCTTTTCAAGGTGCCGTTTATGATCCACCTCGGGTTGGTAACGACGGCGAGCGTGACCATGAACCTCTGGCTGGCCCCAGCGGTGCTTGCCGGGGCGCTGATTGGCCGGGTGATTCTGAAGAAAATCAATCAGCAGCTTTTCGAAAGCTTGGCGTTGCTGCTGTCGGTCGGAGCGGGTTTGAATTTGCTCTACAAATCATGGCACGGATGAACGTCAGAGACATGTGGAAAGCTAAACTCGCCGGGCAAAGCGTGCCCGGGGCGAAGGCGGCGCCCACGGTGTCGCTGAGCAAACCGCCGTTTCGCGGTCAAGTGCTCGGCGTCGACCCGAGCTTGCGCGGGACTGGTTTGGCGCTGATCGAATTTACCCCCGGCCGGCAGCCGGTGATGCTGCGCTGCCGCACCGTCAAGGTGGCGCCGAAGTCTTCGATGCCGATGGCCTTGGCCGAAATTCACCGCGCGGTGGTGTCGTTTCTTGACGATTTTCCGGTGCGCCATGTGGCGTTGGAACAGACGATCTACGTGCAGAATTTTCAAACGGCGCAGATTCTCGGCGCGGCTCGCGGGGCGGCGATCGCGGCGGTGGCCTTGCGCGATTTGCCGGTGTTTGAATACGCGCCTCTGCGGGTAAAGCAGGCGGTGGTCGGGGCAGGTCGGGCGAGCAAGGAACAGATGGCCCGCACGGTCATGAGTTTGCTCGGCCACGGTCGAGCCTTGGCCTTCGACGAAGCGGATGCGGTCGGGGTCGCTCTCTGTCACGCCTTTACCTGGCGGGAATAAACTTCTCGAAGCACACCGCGGCGGCGAAGGATAATCACTGGGGGAGCGTGAGGGCGCGGAGGCGCCAGCCGGTGGCGAAGTAGAATTGGTCGCCGATGATCGGGCCAATCACGTCGATCGCATCAGGCGTGGAATGCGTGAGCCAGACCGGATCCTCGGCGAACGGAGGTGGCGCGTCATTCTGCCAGATACGTTCGACTTCGGTGGTGCCGGATTTGATGCGAAAAACCGCGTAGCCGGTGGCGCCGTAAACCTCTCCGCGAGGACCGACTCGGAGCGAAAAATGCCCATGCCACGCAAGTGGGCCGAATGCTTCGGGCAGCGGCGAAAGGGAGACGAGGGTGCGCTTGCCGGGGTCGATGAGGGCGAGGCGAGGAGCGATTCGCGGCGCCCCCGCGCTCATGATCTGATCGCCGCGACCGATCAAGGCATAGACCATGCCGTCGTTCGTGGGCGCGACGGCGACGACATCAGCCATCTCGGGGATGCCGAGATCACCCGACCAGACGAGTTGATCCTGCACAGGATCCCACAGTGCAAACGCCCCGTCGAGACGTCGGACGGTGGCTCCGGTGCCGACTTCGATGCTGAGCCCGACGAGGAGTTGCTTGAGCTCAGGAAGGTAGAGCAACGCCGCTGGAGTCGTGTCGGGCACGATCGCGCGGTGGGATTGCGATTGGCCGGTGCGGGGATCATACCAAACCAAGGTGCCTCCATGCAGCCCGTAGTCCGGCGCGGATCCCATCCAGAGTCGGCCGTCGGGAGTGGTGACGAGCGCGTTGGGGCGATAACTGACTCGGTCGAGTCGACCGAGGTCGCGCGGGTTATCCGCGGCCTCGGTGCCGTAGTGGAGCGGTCGGGAGGGATCGTAAACGGTGAGGCGTGAGCCGGGGTAGGAGGCGAGGTAGAGTTTCCCGTCGAGGTTGGCGAGCGAGTAGGCTTGGCCGCCGGCGAAGCTGTGCTTGCCGAGATCCTCGACGACCGCGCCGTCTGGGGTGGCGTGGAAGAGCCGGTTGGGCATATAACTCGAGCCGTAGAGATCGCCGTCGGGACCTTCGCCAATCACGTGGAGATTGTTGCCTCCTCCGACCCAATCGAGACGGAGATGGCGCGGAGTGACTTCCGGGTCGCGATTGGTGAGCACGAGGTCGCGGGGCACACCGGTGCCGTTCATGTCGGCGTCGGCAAACTCGGCGGTCCATCCTCCAGGCATCTCGAGCGGGCCTTGGTAATTGTGTTGGTAGGTGGCCGCGATGCCGGGCCGCGGCGGCGGTGGTTGGTCGACGACGTGGGCCTCAAGTCCGGCGAGGAGGACGGTGCCCTCGGCAGATTCGAGGTAGAGGAAGTCGTCTGTGCCGCGATAGAGTTTGAGTTGCTGCGCGGGATCGGTCGAATCGGTGATCGTCGGCCCGATCTGGCGGGTCCGACCTGTTGAGGGGTCGATTGCGAAGACGCGAGGTCGGTTGGCTTTGACGAAGGCCGCGAGCGAGCCATCCGCTCCGGCCACCGGGTAGAGATATTTGTCATCGGTGACGATGCGGCCGAATGATTTGATTTCGCCGGTCGCCGGATCGTAGCGACTCAGGGTCGCGCCGGGATAGGCGCCGATCCAAATCATGCCGTCGGGAGTCTCGGTGATGCCGTTGCCGAACGTCGCCATGTCGTCGACTCGGCCGAGGTCCTCAATGCCGCGTTCGGGATGGTTCGCGTCGAATCGGTGCAGATGACCGTCCCACGCCGAGCAAACGTAGAGCATGCCGGTGCGCAGCGAGCGAAAGGAGGCGGGGGAAAACGTGGAACACTTCGGGGCTTCGGTGTGATACTGGGAGCAGTGGCCGGTCTCCAAATCGATCGCGATCACGAAAAACCCGCCGTTGTTCTGACTCATCGAAGCGAGGAGAGAGGCGCGGCCATCGGCGGTTTGGCCGGGATGCAGGCGGGTCCAACTGACGCCTTTGACGGGGATGCCGAGATCGCGCACAGTGGGGGGAGAAGCAAAGGCGAGGGAGGGGAAGGCCGCGAGCAGCGCCATCCAGCGGGGGGCCGAGGTCATGGTGAGGACTAAAGGATTCGGTCGTCGCTCCGGCAAGGTGCATTTGGGTGTTTATTCAACCGCTGCGTGCTTGCGGGCTTGCGGAAACTTGTGGAACAATGGGGCCAATGTCCGCCACGTTACGTCCCCGTCCTGTTCCCGGTCTCGGTGCCAATGCGATCGGTCCCGAAGAAGAAGCCTTGGTGCTCGATGTGCTTCGGCGCAAAGAGCCGTTTCGCTACTATGGATTGGATCCTCAATCACCCCCGCCGATGGTCGCGCGTTTGGAAAAAGAAATGTGCCAGTTCATCGGCACGGATTACGCGCTGGCGGTGACCAGCGGCACGGCGGCACTCGAGGTCGCCTACGCGGCGGCGGGAATCGGTCCCGGCGATGAGGTGATCGTGCCGGCATGGAGCTGGATCTCGTGCTGGACCGCGATCGTGCGAGTGGGGGCCCGTCCGGTGTTGTGCGAGGTGGACGACACGTTGAATCTCGACCCCGATGAGATTGAGCGCCGCATGACGCCGCGGACGAAGGCCGTATCGGTGATTCATTACCAAGGGGTGGCCGCCGAGATGGAGCGAATTCAAAAGATCGCCCATCGCCATGGACTGTTTGTGATCGAGGATTGCGCGCAGTCGCTCGGCACGACTTACCGCGGCCGGCAGATCGGCACGTGGAGCGATGTGGCGACCTACAGTTTTCAATACAACAAGATCGCGACGTGCGGCGAGGGCGGCATGGTCGTGACGCGCGACCGGCGGATTTATGAACGGGCGGTCCGGTTGTCCGATCTCGGCAACTATCGCCCCCACCACGCGAGCATCGTGCCCCCGCACGAACCGGCCTTTGCTGGCGGGCAATATCGCTTGAGCGAAATCTCGGGGGCGGTGGCGCTGGCCCAGCTGCGGAAGGTGAACGCGATCCGCGATCGGTGTCGGGCCTTGCAGGCCCGCGTGGTCGCCAAAGTCTCGGGCTTGTCCGGCCTGAGCCTGCGACGGATCCCCGATCCCTCTGGCGACTTTGGGTTTGAGATCTACCTCATGTTTGCGGACGTCGACCAGGTGGCGCCGTTTCACGAGAAGCTGAATGCGCTCAACGTGAATTGC
>Ga0209702_10010358_pt1 | contig 10024 bp, 7 predicted proteins | sample FRY01_FD_187210 | JGI IMG/M metagenome (GOLD analysis project Ga0209702, IMG submission 187210) | Freshwater microbial communities from Lake Fryxell liftoff mats and glacier meltwater in Antarctica - FRY-01 (SPAdes) (version 2) | ecosystem: Environmental > Aquatic > Freshwater > Ice > Glacier...
CCAGACCGTGATTTACGCCAACGCTTCGGTGTCGCTGAAGGACCTGATGATGCACGAGAGGCAGCCGCGCCGGGTGCCTTTGCTGCTGCAGGCGACGTCGTCGGACGAGAAGCTCAACATGTTTGTGCTTCAGGTGACGCCGCAGGCGACGGCCGCGCACTACACCCCGACCAACCTGAATTACATGGAGCGCATCTCGGCGCTGCACCTGGGGAGCGAAATCATCGCGCGCGCGCTCACGACGTGCCAGGAGCTGCGGCGGAAGGCGATGGTGGACCTGATGCAGACCAAGGGCGTGGAGGAGCGCGACAGCTCGGCCTTCTACATGACGCTGCCTGTGGGCTCGCTGTACGACCTGTCCTCGCGCGAGGAGAAGCAGTGCACCGTCGATGCCGCGCAGTGGAACTACCTGGTGCGCGAAACGAGTGCGCAGATTGCCGACACGCACGTGTTCCCGCTGTGCGAGTCCATGGTGCTCATGCTCACGCACAGCGTGGCCGCGCTGGGGGTCCACATCGAGAACCCCAACGCGGTGCGCGGCTTTATGTCGGCGTGCAACGCCAGCGCGGAGGGGCGGGCGTGGCTGAGCCGCGCAGCGCAGACGGGCATGCGCACCGCAAACGAGAGCAAGTTTATATACACTTCAGACTCGCAGGTGCGCGGCTTCAACGTGGTGAGCCGCGAGGGCGGCCTGTTCCTGGAGGCGCAGATGGACACGTCGGGCGAGAAGCAGAACCTGTTTGGCGTGGACCCGCTGGTGTGCGGCATGCACACGGAGCACAAGTGCGCGGCGGCAGGGCTGCGCGCGCAGGAGGCGCTGAATGTGGGCCTCGACAACACGCCGGCCGAGCTGCACGCGGGGCTGCACGCCACGTTTGCGGCGGCCATGGCGCGGGTCGAGTATGTGAGGGCCGACAACCGCTTCATGGCCGACTGCGAGGACGCGGCGTGCTGTCTCGCGGGCGTCGCGAGCACAGCCTCGCGCATGGACCCCGAGTGCCTCGAGGCCTGTGTGCGCAAGACCATGGGCTCCGCGGCGTTTTCGCACGAGGCGCGCGCCCTGACTGAGTCCGTGGTGGTGGCCCTGCCGTTTTTGCGCGAGGTGCTGAGCCACCTGGAGGTGGGACTGTGTTTTGCGCACGCCGCGAGCATCCAGGACATGCGCTCGCCTGAGCCTGCGATGGTGCTGCCCGGCGTGCGCGCCAAGTACAACAAGCTGGTGGACGCTGTCAATACGCGCACGAGGACGGGGCACGCGTGCCTGTGGGAGGTGCACGGGCCGCCCGTTGCGCAGTCGATTGCGGACGGCGTTGGCGGGCCCGCTGCGCTGGAGCGGGTGCACAAGCTATTTTCGCAGCGCGAGATTTCCAGCGTCGTAGCCTGCGAGGGCACCAACCCCGTGCACCTGCTGCCCATGGACAGCCGCTGCACTCTGAACTCGACGAGCTCGCTGCCGCTCCTGAACGACCAGCTCAAGGTCATCAACGGGGACATGCCTCTCTCGTCTGCCAACAGCATTGTGTCGGAAATCACGGCCAAGAGCGCCACCAACGTGCTGGGTTGCTCCACGACTGCCGTGACGTACACGACGAGCGACTCGTCTTTCTACGACTCGATGATTACGATTGGCAGCGGCTACATCTACAACCAGGACGTGATGCCGCCGCACGTGGGCGCCGCGTGCGTCACGCTGCCCACGGCCAACATCGCGGCCATCAAGACGGCCACGACTCGCACGTTTTCGATCGAGGGCGAGCTGCTCGACGTGGTCAACATCGGCGCGCTGCGCTACCGCGAGGCCGACCTGCTGGGCATGGTCGTCGGCGCGGCGACCTGTCTGGCGCCCGACCTCGACCACCTCATCGAGACGCGGGTGCGCACCGGGTTTGTCGTCATGGCCGGGCGGCCCCCGCTCGACACCGCCATGACGCGCGTGGTGATGCGCGGGTGCACTCTGCCCTTCTCCGCAAACACGACGGCGGAGGGACACGCGCTGGAGGTCAAGGCGCGGCAAACCGCGGCGCTGCGGGTGCACCCCGGCGCCGTGGCCGTGTCGCTGAGCACGCACGCGTGGAACCTGTATGTGCCGCAGAGCTAGGGTCCGCGCGCGCTCCGAAAGCTGTTCGTCGCAAAAAAGGCACACTCACTATTTACGAATGATCCCGGCATCTGTAATGGAATATATGTCGCGTGATGATTTGAAGGGTGAAATCCCAATCCTCGAGGCCACTTTGAAACATGAAAAAATGCTCCTAGGCCTCCACAATGATAAAGTTGATAGATTGACCTCTGAACTCAATCTAAAGAAACAGATGCTTGTAAAAGAAAATCAACGCATTCAACGCTACATGGATATGCATTGAAGTAACTAGATTGTTTTGTTGTATCATTACACGCTTGTAAAAGAAAGCCGCGCGGTTGTGTAGAATCAGAATTTATTACTCATAAACTCAGATTTCGTCCTCGCTGGTGCTTGTGTACTCGATGACCGCACGGTCTGGCTTGTGCCCGAACGACACCATGTGGTGCAGCAACCTGTACTTGTGTGACTTCGCGATGTATTCTCTGACTTTAACATCGAAAGTCTTGGCGAAAACCAAGGGTCGGGAATTGTACTTTAGCTCCCTGTACACATCCCAGTCTCTCATCCGGTCGGCGGCGTTCCAGTAGAGCTGCGCTAGAGCCATCGTGTGCTCGCGTGGCCCCCCGTTCACGAGTTTTTCAAAGATCTCTTCGGTAATGTCCGGATTTTTGTGCTCAAGATTCCTCTCAAGGATGTTCTCGATATGCTCCTCCATGTAAGCGATCTTTTGGTCGAGCACGTCGTGTGCCTGTGCCCTTGGACCTTTCGGACCTTCTCGCTCGATAGAATCAGAGTCTGTCTCATCTAAGTCAGGCTGTCCGCCTTCTCCCAGCCCACTCATTGCAGGCAATGCATCTTAGAAAGAGGACTACGGACAAAGTGCATCATATATACCGGTGGTGCGTGAATTAATGCTGCAATTATTTGTATTCAAAAAGGCAATCACAAAGTCAAATGGCGTCAAATGGCGTCATTCGGCGGCGCGTTCGAGTTGCGCAGCAGCGTGGTGCCGCTCTTGACGCTCGCCCCGCAGTCGTTGTCCTGTATCGCGACCTCGAGCATGTCGTCGTAGTCCTGGGAGCGCACGGCACCCTGGTCGCGCTCCCACTGGCGGTACATGACGACGTCGTACACCTTGTCGTGCAGAAAGTATCTTGTGGTCAAGAAGTTGACAATCAAATCCGCCGCCAGGCGGATGATCAAAAAGTCGATCTGGGTGAGGGCCACAAAGAGGCCGATGGTGCCCATGATCACCGCGTAAGTGGTCCACACCTGGATGATGAGGAGGCACGTTGTTTTCGTGTACGGAATGTAGTGTGTCTTGTGGTCCTGCACTGTGTTTACGATGAAGGGCGCGACAGAGTCGCTCGCAAAGGCAGCGATGCAGGTAGAAACAAAGGTGTATATCGCCACACACCACCACTTGGGCCAGGTGTCGAGAGGCACATTGAACAAGCGAGTCTTGGTGTTGGGTCCTATGGCGAGGAAGGCGGAGTCGTCAACTATCATAATGTGCAGGAAAACGCAGCAGCACACAATGGTCCACACTCCTAGCAGAGCGACCACCACCCGGCGATCATTGAACAGTAGTTGGCACATATGGTGTTAGTGCGGAACACCTTAAATGTGTTAAGCAATTTAATGCAAAAAAACAAGCATCACTTACATGCTACTGCGTGTTCCTTTGCTGGGCTGCCCAAACGTCCTAATCCGTGTCGCTTACGGACTGCGCGGCATCTTGAGGTGCCTGCGAGGTTGCTCTCGATACGCTTCTTCTATCGTACTCTCCTCGAGATATGGATTCCGGTTCGGGCTGGAGCTGCTCTTTGGAGAGAGTAAAAAGGGTCGCTGGAACAAGTTTGACCGGGTAGTCTAGCAAGATCTCCTCCCTCTTCTCTATTTTACGGACTGCCATGATAAAACAAATTCTCTCTTGTCCGCCGAGACCGTGGAACACAAAAGTGAATATGGAAGCATTTTGCTTGTCTTTCGCATCGCCGCACGAGTTTGCCATGCCTCCCGCGCAAATTAGAGGATTCTGGACATTCCACGGCACACCGTCACACATCTGCACCATCTGGTTGTGCAATTCCTTCAATAAGAGGGTGGTTCCGAGGATGGCAACCACAATACCAGGTTCGATGATGTCCACAGCAAACAAACCATATCCTGCAGTGGGAATTTTTGATTCGTCGATAAACACTTTGTTCTGGTCTTCGATGTAGCGCTTCACGATCAAGTCCAGCATGTCTGGCCTATTGAGGTAAGAGTGTTTTGTTCGCTCGAACCAATTCATGAGTAGACCTCTTTCTTGCTCAACAATCTCGTCATCTGTCATGCCGCTGGCATCATTGTAAGACGGCGACCCATTTCGAGAGCGTAGCGACATACCACCAGCCGCCATGGATTCCCCTTCCTCATCTTGCCTGCGCCTTTTGTCTTGAATCTTCAAACGGCCACCCCTGGATGCTGGTACGAGCGAGGGAGCACGGGAGTAAGACCCTCCAGCAGCAGGCGACCCACCACGGGAATAGCGCGGGGGTGTCATGCCGCGTGCTCGGGGTGTCGTGTCGCCTCCATCACCGGGTACGTCTTGCTCCTCCTCATCAGACTCCGTCCCATCCTGTGCCCTTGCTTTTCCTTTGCTGTTCTTGACAACTCTTCGGACAGCAGGAGGAGGGACAGTGCCGAACATTTGGACTTCTACGGGACCGCCGTCGATACTTGGGGGTAGTTTGCCCATTGTGAACATCCTCATGACGTCACCCTTCGCATCCCGATGAAAAATGTCTGCAGCGACATACCGATCCAAACATTCTGGTCCATCTTTCACTGCCGAATTTTTATATTCCAGCGTGCTTTCAGCCCAGATGGTGACCTTTGTCACCCCCGGGTTGACTTTGCTGCAATCTTTGCTCTTATTAGCACCCTTTCCCTTAGCCGACATCGCTCTCCTGTGCACGATCTTGCTCGTGCGATCAATTTTTTAAAGACGCTTAAATACTGAAAATGCATTTGTTTGTTTTTTTTTCTGAGTTCGCGCGGAATTTCCGACCAGTTCGTGGTCGGAAAGTTCGTGCTTGTCTGTTCGCACCAGAAGAGTATTTAAAGATTGTTTTGCGCCCAACAATGACCACCGATGTTTCCCGGCACCGAGTAATCATGCATGTGGAGGGCCGCAACAACCACGATGAGCCAATAACAGCTTACGCACAGACTGCAGACTTTGAAAAAGTCCTTACCACAGAATTATGCGGTCACGTAACACGTTTACAGCTGGTGCAGCGCATCTGTGGATGGATCTGCAACGAAGCACTCTTGCACGAACACAGTGATGAAGTTGCAATGATGATTCAGAATACTGTGCAGGAAGGTGTCGTGCAAGCTGCTGCGCCTGGCACAAAGGCCTGTCTTGTGGGTCGGGACACCAGTCCGGACATGTGGCTCAAGGTGGATCATGAGCTCGTCATGGGCGGAGTCGCACTGGCAATGGGGTCCCTCGTCGTGGGGGTTGACAACGCCTGTCTCGAGACGTCCGTGCCCGCCCTGCGCATTGTGTGCGCTCTGGACAATGATACCTTTGTAATATCCACTCACCTGACTCCTGTGATGGCTCTCGGCTCGTATTCCGAGTGCCACTGCCAGAAAGACTGCCAGTGCACAGCAGTGCGCGTCGGAGCTCCACTGGGGCCGGCTTATTCCGGGCCCTTCCGAGCACAATCTCACCGCAACCGACGCTTGCAGAGTCAAGCCGAACACAAACGCGACGTGCTCGCTTACGCCACAGAGCACGCGACAGCCGACGTGGGGACAAGCGACGTGGGCCTGATTCAAAAAGTGCTCAGCCGCAAAGTGACAATAATGACATCGCCTGCTGGACAGGACGGGCTGGGTGCGATACACACTGTCTTCTTCCGCTGAATCGGTGTTTATTAATCAAAAATTTCAAATGCAAAAATTGATGACTTGATGGCTTGGCTCACAGTGTCGGCCTGGTGTATGCCAGGACTAGGATTCGCTGTTTTCGAGCGAATACTGCGATCCCAGCAAAAATATCACATACACACAGATGATGAGTTTGCGCATGCGGTTCGCTGCGTCCTCGCCATATGTTGTGTCTTTTTCAGTAACAAAGGGAATCGCCTCGTACAACATGTCGAGACCCGATAGCGCCACAACATAGGCGATGATAAAGTACACGTACTGGTTCTGCGTAAAGAACTGCAAAGGGTTGTGGTTGTTGCTCGTAGTCGACGAGAGTGTCCACGACGCGACAGATGCAAATAAGACCACAAAAAAGGAATACACACGCGTCCATCCAAAGTGCTGCATGATGGTCCTCGTCCGGATCAGCTTATTTGCATCGGAGCTATCGTGCACATGAGGATTGCCCGCCTGGAGCGCCATCAGCAGTTTCGTCTCGAAGCGCATGCAAATAATGTCATACACCTCTTTGACGAGGTTGCTGATGTGCTGCACAAAACCGCCCGCCAGGAGAAGGAAGACTGTGGTGAGCAATACAACCTCGTCGTGTTCGTCGTTTTGGAGCTTGAGAGCCAGGCCTACCATCGCTAGGCCCACAATCATTGGCACGTCGACGAAGACGCGCTCCCAAATGGGATTGTACATTTGTTGGCGGCGATGATAAGCATTGGCGTAGATTGAGAAAAAAATAATCACTGCCACGGTAATGCCAGTCAGCACGAGCATAAACACGATGAGAAAGGAGGGCTGCATGTCCTTGTCGCGCAAGTCGGTGTCGTACTGCCACCGAGCGAGGACGACCAAGAAAATAAAGAGAGGAACCAGGTCGAGAGCCCAGCGCATGTCCAGGCGGCTGTGCTCAGGCTGGACGCAGCTGAATCGGCGTGCCTCCAGCAAGTCGAGTCCCACGATAATTAAACAGATGCCTACCAAGAGCATCAGGCGCGAGTTGTACACCGCCCCGATGTGCATGGTGTACACGGGCGAAGCCGCCTTGGTGCACCATTTCCGGATATCGGTTAGCCTCTCAAACTGCGACTGGTCGGTGAGGAGAAACGGCACGTTTCCGGCCGACCTCGATGTATTGTAGATTAAATCCTGGTTGATTATTTTTAGTGTTTGTGGGGTGAAAATGCCTTGCGACAGAGATGGAAACTCCGTGTTGCCAAAGGCAATCTCGACGTGCTTGTCAATACATGTGCACACAGAGATGCTCGAAACAGTGCCCTGCGCCACCTGCATGGCTGAGAGCTCGCTCTGTGTTTGTCTCCAATCCTTGGTGATGTCCAATACAGGCACTTTGGGCCCATAGCACCCCACGCTGAACTTGTGGCTGCCAACAGGATGCAGGTGGTTGGTTTTTTTGAAGGTGGACATCGCGTAATTAGCCATCGTGTCGAGGCTCTCGTCGTCGTAATCTTTCATAAATTTGGTCAAATCGATGATAGGCTGCATGCTGAAGGTGGTGCTGGTCTGCGGCATCACGTGTGTGGTACTGACTGCAATGCAGATAGCAACTATTACCACTCCAATCCCCGTTCCGTAGAGCAGCCAGTCCATCGTCCGCTCTTCGGGAGGCTCCTGGGGTCTCGACTCTGTTGGTTCCACTACAGGTTGGCCAACAGGAAGTCCGCCATATGGTGCAGAGATTACATCTGCTTGTCGTGCGGTTGGATACTGATACGGATTCTGTTCCATTGCAGGTCGGTCCGACTTCCTTTTATACTGGATAGGCGTGCTAATTTGCAGCTGGTTTCCGATTGACGGCCACTTTCACGCAAGCTTCGAACGCACAGAGATTCTTGTTCATGACAAAGCCAAAGTTGCCGCTAAACGGGTCTGGCGCCGCGTGCAGCAGCGACCAGTACTCGAGCGTCCACAGCACGTTGCACGCGTGTGCGACAATGCGGTCGGCGGTCCACATGGAGCTCTTGGTCCGTGGCGCCAGGGTGAGGCACCGCAGCGCGCTCGCGTGCTGCTTGTTGTAGACGCATTTGGCCGACTGCGTGTCGGTGATGCTGCGGATGGTCTCGGGGCCCGCGCCGGCGCACTTGTTTTGCAGGATCTGCTGGTACGTGACAATGAGCGCAGACACAAGGTGCGCGCACTCGCGCAAGGGGTTGTCGCGCAGCTTGGTGCGGGCGGCCCACAGCTTGGTCGGACCGAGCGCCGGGAGGTTCATGCTGAAGTCGCAGCCGCCCAGAGCGACGAGCGTGCTGAAGTAGGCTGCGGGGGTGTTGGTCCAGGGCAGGTCGTGCGTGAGGCCATCGAGGAGCGCGCCAATATTCACGAATTCAAACTCTCGCCTGCTCGAGCCCGCGGCGTCGCGCTTGGTCGCGCCTGTCTTGATCTTGATGCGGTGCACGAAAATATTGGCCTGCGACGCTCCCTCGCGGCGCCGCTGCTCGAGCTGGATGAGGGCGATTGGGATGAAGTCGCCGTCGGTCGAGATCATGAGCATGTTGCCGCGGTGCGGGAGATAGTGCGGCCCCTTGATGTCGCACTCGCCGCGCCGCAGCGGATTTTCTTCGGTGTGGTTTTTGAAGAGCTCGGGCAGTTTGTACGAGCCGCCAATGACCTCAGGCACGCCGTGGTAGTCGAGCACCACGCTGCGGCGCTCCTCCAGGCGGAAATGCTGTTTGAGCCGGCACATGACAAACTTCATGACCTTGACCTTGAAGGTGCGGTTGCGCATCGCAGCCATCCACTCCTGCGGCGGGCGCGGCGGCAAGTCGTCTTTCTCGGCAAAGTTTACGGCTGGCACGCTGCGGTTGCGCTTGCTCTGCGTCATGTTTTTGCACACGGGCACGTGGGTGTAGTCGTCGAAGCCCATGACCACGACAGGCGCGCCGAGCTCAAACGCGCTCTCGATCGTGTTGATGAACTGGCTCTGAATAAAGCCGTCCCACGTCGTGATGTAGTCGCCCTTCATGAGCTTGATCTGCCCGTCGATAAAGACAATGTCGGGCCGCGCAGGCAGCACGTCGGAGAAGGCCCGCGGGGCATTGGTCTTGAGGATCTTGACCCAGCCTGCGTCGATGGTCATCGCTGTGCTCGGCGTTTGTCCGAGCAGGAGTAGCTGTAATTGCGTTTTTTTTCGTTTGGTCGGGTTTGCGTGGTTCGTGACGCGATATTTTTTTGTATGGCCATGTATTTAAGACAGGCCAGGCGTTCCGCGACTGTGCAGAATACGAGATGCTCAGTCAATCCTCCTCTCCAGTCGACCGCATGGATGAGAGTGATGACAGTGATGACAGATTCGCAGGCTCAGTATGTCGTGGGCGCAAATGGTGTCGAGACGTCCCTCCGGCCATTGTTCCCAAGTCCGATCGCTGCGCACACAACTGTCCGTTTTGCACCATGGCTACTTGTGAGATGAGCATGCCAGCTGGCGTTGCCATATGCTTTTGCAACACTTGCGATGGTTCGTGTGGCAAAACAACATGCCCACAATGTTGCGGAACTGGTGGCGTGGTATGCCAATTGTGTCCTTGCTGTGTAGGATTTCACTCCATCGATGGACGTATCACTGCGGAGACAGCCGACGAGCTCCTCGCGAAGAAGCGTGGTGCCGCCAATCAGACACTGTTGGCGGCAACATTAGCTCAGAAATTCGCCGAGCATGTGGTGCGAGTCTTGAAGTGACAGGTGCTGGAAAGAATTAAAGTTTATAAATAAACTTGTTCACTACCACACCAAGTTTTGGAGTGATGCATTAAATTGTTAAATGTATAAAAGACGTGTTGCGCGTCTCGCAATGCTGCGAACATCACATTCACGGCACGGCATGCGCCAATCTTTTTACAGCACAGTGTTGATAATAATGTTTGCAGCCGCCGCGCACGGCACCCTCGTCACAGTGCAGTCACAGACACAGGAGCAAATGGACGCGCTGACCGAGGCGGTCAATCTGGCGGCGGCCAACGATCACAGCGGGGGTGCGCGCACGACGCTGGG
>Ga0209702_10010364_pt1 | contig 10021 bp, 6 predicted proteins | sample FRY01_FD_187210 | JGI IMG/M metagenome (GOLD analysis project Ga0209702, IMG submission 187210) | Freshwater microbial communities from Lake Fryxell liftoff mats and glacier meltwater in Antarctica - FRY-01 (SPAdes) (version 2) | ecosystem: Environmental > Aquatic > Freshwater > Ice > Glacier...
GCTTTGGCTCTGTGGAAAAAGATCAGATCCTAGAACAACTTAGACTGTTGCCCAGCTTCATCGGCAACCCAAAAGCGTTACGGCAGGCCGTAATCGCTCTAGACAATCTTTTGCTTACCAAGTCTAATTTATTAGAAGAAACCGCAAATAATTTGTCTTTAAATAAGGAAACGACGCAAGAGGCAGCGACACAAGTAGAAGACATCCGTATTGCTCGTTCTATTCTAGGTGCCCCTGCCCACATATATGACGAAAACGAGGTAAAAAAGCTTAAAAAAGGCGATTATTATCTTTGGCAAGGCAAAAGCTTAGCATTGGTGGAATAGACATGGCCGAAAACAGAACGACCGAACAGACCCCCGCGATCCCTGACTTTATCCAAAGGCATATAGATAATGCAGAATCACTGTTTCCAGGTGAACCTCAAGCGGAGATCCCATTACCCCCCGGAAGTATTTCCGCAGTCCCAAGCACGATGGAGCAAGTCGAAGCGGGCGGAATAGGGTTTAGTAGGGGGGTTGTGGAATCCGGTACGCTATTGGGCAGCACCGTACTGGGAGCCAAGTTGGGCACCCTTGCGGCGCCGTTCACGGGTCCCGTCGCTCCTTTTATGCCCTTAGTGGGTGGATTAGGGGGATTTGTCTACGGTATGTTCGCGTCGGATCTCGTAGGATCTTTGTTGCCAGAAGCGGCACGGGATGATGTGATAAGCGTGTATGAGGGTGCCCGTACTTTTGGTGGCGGACTCGCCTTTGCACCGAGTGCAATGCTTTTTAAAGTCGCTCGTCCAGGCGCCAATGTTATTAATAAGACAATTAATGCAATCGGGGATTATGCTCGTGCAAATAAGGGCGCATATTACACCGGTGAGGCAGTTGCATCTTTTTATGCGGGACTAGCCGGTGGTGTCGCCGCACAAGAGTTTCCTGACTCTCCTGGAGTGAGAGCCGGTGCAGAGATTAGCGCAAGCTTGCTTCCTTCGCGATTTGTGCCTCAACTCATTAATTCTGCTAAAAACGCCGTGGTTAAGGGCAAGGCTATAGCCACAGCAACAGGGTATTCAGACAAGACCATTAATTATGTGCAAAAGCAACTGACGGATGTTATTGAAAACGCGGGCGAAGACCCACAACAAATTGTCAAAGCAATTGATGATTTCTTGAAGGATCAACTAGGCGCTACCAGCGTCCCATTGGCCACCGTTGCGCAGACAACCGGCTCCCCTATCTTTACTGCCCTTCAAAGCACGATTGCACGGGGTAATGCTAAGTATTCTGGGGATACAAAAGAAATAGGCGAAAACACACTTAAAGCATACGACAGCATTGTGCAACGCTTTCAAAACAGTGGTGACCCAGGGCTACTACAAGCTGCTGCTATTCTGCGGAAAGACAACCTTGAAAAACAATTTCAAACAGCCTTCAATATTGCACAAACCAACGCTGTAGAAAAAGCCACGAAGCTCGGTACGCGAGGCTCGGACAATCGTTTATTAGTCGGTGACATCTTGCAACAAGAGATGGTGTCACTTTTACGTATTGCTCGGCAATCGGAAACTCAGCTTTGGCAGAACGCCGTCAAAGGTACTTTCCGCGAAGCAGATGGGGCAATGGTGCCGATCAAGATTAAGCCTTCCAACTTTGCCGAAGCGCTTTACGAGGTTACTAGTTCGCCTTTTAGCTCAGGAAGCAAGAGCGACGTGGCGGGAGAGTTAAGCGCGTTTAGTAAAGATTTGTCAGGGCTAGGGTTTAACACAAAGAAACTGAAAGAACTCAGTAAGGTCCCCGTCACCCCTGAATATCTAGAAACGAGGCAACTTGCTCCTGATGTTTTGGAGTCGTTGAACCTCAAAAGTAAATCCGCAATTGACATGGTTCGACTGCGCAGTAGCTTGCTAGACAAAGCACGAGAAGCAGCTGGCGCAGGGAAAACCGCTGCGGCAGGTCGTTACTCAAAATTAGCAAGTGCGCTTCTTGACGATTTAGATGCACTGCCCGAGGGGCAGTATGCTGAAGCACGCGCTTTTAGCCGTGAGTTAAATGATGCTTTCACTCGCACATTTGCGGGAGATGTCTCTGCTACCACACGTACTGGGGCAGATGTTCTTGCACCTGAAGTGTTGGTACAACGGGCCTTTACCGGTGGGGCAGATTCAACTCTCAAACGCATGAGAGAGATGGAGACCGCAGCCAACTTTGTCGATCCTTCTGGCGAAGCCGCTACATCGGTGCGGTCTGCTGAAAAAAAGGTAGTGCAGGCTTTTGCGTCAGAGGCTCTCAACCCTGACGGTTCAGTAAACGTCAACACCCTTGATAGTTTTCGTGCCAAACATGCCGATACCTTGCGTTACCTGGGCATGGAAGATGATTTTGCTGACGTATCGGCGGCACAACGGACATTGTTAGATGTCCAAGACCCTGGGTCACTGTTAACGAAACGGATTGATTCTGAAAAAGCATTTGCTAATTTGTTGAAGGTCGACGATCCAGCAACAGCAGTCTCAATGGCCTTGACGGATAAAACAGCGCCAGTGCGTAACTTTAAGTCCTTGGTAGAAACAGCGTCTAGCCCAACAAACCCTGTCGATCGAAAGCAAGCGCGAGACGGGTTGATGTCTACCATCTTTCAATATGTCTATCAAACCGCCTCAAAGACAGGGGACTTCAGCCCACAAGCCTTTAATGACGTGATGTTCAAGCCGTTGTCCCCGAACAATCCTTCGTTGGCAAACATGCTTCGCTCCTCGGATTTGATGTCTTCGGAGGAACTTGGACGCCTGAAGCAGATTTCCAATCGGATGCTGAACGTTGAAACCGCGCTAAAAACACAAGCTAGTATAGTGGATCCTGATAAAGTGTTTACGGCTCAAAGTGCGGTTGAAGACCTTGCCGTAACATGGATGGGTGCAAAGATGGCCAGTAAATATGGACCACAGGGGTCGGGTTCTCTTGCTTTTGCGGGAAAAACTATTGGCTTTTTTCGTAACTTTTTTAACAAAGCGCCTGCTCGTCAAAAGTTGTTGTTGTTGGAAGAGGCGACCAAGGATCCAATGTTATTCAAAGAGTTGATGTCGCGCAATCCGACCGCACCGGAAGCGCGGAACACGCAACTCAGCTTCCTGCGCCACCTTTACTCTCCGGCGGTATTTCCCACCGCTGTGGACCGTTTCGTGGAAACCTTGCCAGACGAATCAGACGAACCCGCACCACAACCACAAGCCGCTGCCATGCTACGCCAAATGCCCCCGGCGCCCGTCACACGGGGCACGCCTAACTTGCAACTGCCCACGCCCCAAGGACCTGCTCAAGAGGCACAAGCTCGGCAGGAACAGGCGCCTGCTCCCGCGCAAGGTGCCCCGATGGAAAGCTCTAGCCGTGAGATGCTCCAACGTCTCTTCCCAATGGATATGTCCTGAGAACACAAATGGCCACAGCAAAAGACGATCTGGCAGAAATACCTGGCGCGGGCACGGTGCGCGAAGCGGTCGTGGAGTTGTACGACAATCCAGACAAGTACATTGGGTTAAATGAGCAATCACTGCGCCGCAATCCTTCCGATTTCCTAACGGGCTTGTCTCGGATGGAGCGCAATGCGCTTGGTTTGTTCCAAGCGGTTAATGCGTGGGAACCTGTTTACGGGCCCGTGGACCAAGAAGAGTTTTTAACGCGGCTCGGACCTTTCTTGGACAAAAAGCTGGACATGAACAAGCCGGCTTCTTTCTTTTCAGTTGTCCAAGAAGCGCTAACAGACACAAAGCCACTTGGGTACGTAGACGTTCTGACAAGCCCCGACACTGCCGTGGTTCTGCCCACAGGGCCCTTGGACAGAGGACCCGCAAGCACCTTGTTCCATGAGCTTGATCACACAAGCCAAGCTGATCAGTATGGCCGGATAGGCTTTGGGGCACGTAAGTTAGCGCCTGCTAGTGAGCGCGAAGAAGCCGTTATGGCGCGTGCCGGCACACTACTTGAAGAGGCACGGAAGTCGGGCGACACCAAAATGTTAGCCGCCTTGGGCGATGGTTATGCCCTGACGAACCCGCTAGAATTTGGGGCGGAAATGTCCACAGCATCGCAGATGTACGCTGCACGGAACAAGGATTTCTTGGAGTCGCAAGAAGGACAAGCGTTATTCCCGACTCCTGAAGACAAGGCTTATTACTACGGCTCCACGATGCCTGGTGTGCCAAGCGCTTACCCCAGCCAAGGCACCTTTGTACCAGAAGAACGGCCCGCGGCCCGTGATAAGTCCTACGCGCGCCAGATGTTCGAGATGCTGCCGAAGTTCCAAGAGGGTGGGGAAGTGTTGCCCCCTAAAGCAGACTACCTGTTCCCGGACCGCGCACGGGATTACGTGGCGCCTAAGCAAACATCAAGCGCCGTGGACCTTGCTCGTTTGGGCAAGCAAGCGGGTCTTGTGGGCTTAGGCTTTGCGCCCGGTGCGGGAGTCGCGGACTACTTTGGACAGTTCCCGTCAATGGAAGGCGGCATGGAACCGAGCGCCGTGGAGAACTTCCGACAAGGCAATTATGGCACCGCGGCCATGCAGGGCTTAGGCGCCATGGGTGATCTCGCAATGACGATTCCTGTTGCGGGTGCTGCAATCGGAAGCGTGATGAAAGCCCCACGAGCCATTCAACGTGGCATGACAGCAAGTGATGCGCTGAAAAAACTTCCTAAAGTCAGTGAGCAAGGTTTTTATTCACAGGTTGAGAAAGCCATCTTGGATAACCCACAGCAAAAAGGCAGTGGACAACAGTTCTTGGCACAGCTACAAAAGACGCCTGGTGTTAAGCCAGAGGAAATCCAGTACACAGGGCTAGATACTTTCTTGGCCAACAAGCCTACGGTAACTAAGACTGAGATACAGGATTATCTGGACACCAATAAGGTTCAGTTGCAGGAAGTTACTTTAGGGTCACAACAGTCTATTGCCAACAGAGATGAAGCTATTGCCAGCCGTTATGGTTACGAAGCAATAGTAGACGATAATGGGGTTGCTTTCTTTAATTCAAACTTAAATGATTTTGTGGAATTTCGTGATTTGCCTGCTGCTATGCGAACACAGCTATCTAACCCACAAACAGAATTTGGTGGGTTTGCAAAATTCGGAGAGCAAACACTACCAGGTGGTGAGAACTATCGGGAAGTGTTGTTGACGTTGCCAACTAAGAGGCTTTTAGAATCTGAGGCGCGAGTAGTGCTTGGCGTTCCAGAGGGGACAAAACTTTCTGCCGCTGATATAGAGTCCGCAACAAACGTAAAATCACCATCTTACCAATCTAGCCATTTTGACCAACCAAACATCCTCGCCCACATGCGGTTAAATGACCGTGTAGTAGACGGTAAGCCTACGCTGTTTGTAGAGGAAATCCAATCGGATTGGCATCAGGCAGGCAGGAAGAAGGGGTATAGAACAGGGAACGAAAGATCCCAAAGAGCACAAGTTGAAAGAGAATTAACGGCAACAACCCAAAAAAGATCCCGTTTACTTGAGGAAGCATATGCATTGCCTGATTCTGAAATGACAAAATTTATAACAATGAATGAAGAAATTAAAGCACTTGCCACACATGCTACAAAACTTGAGGCTAAATGGAGTAGTCTACTACATCAAGAGGGAGGCGTACCCGACGCGCCCTTCAAAACAACGTGGGACGAGCTGACCCTAAAGCGTGCTATCAAGATGGCAAGTGATGAGGGCTACGAGCAGATAGCGTTCACTACCGGCAAGACGCAGGCCGCGAGGTATGACTTGAGTAAGCAGATTCAAAAAATTATATATGGCCAACCTGATGAAAACGGCTTAAGACGAGTAGAGGCAATTACCCCGACAGGGGATAAGTTGCTAGGTAAGAAGTATTCAATTTCTGAAATTGAAGACAATGTGGGGAAAGAGGTTGCGGAAAAAATAACTAAATCAGTTGGAGTATTTGACGAAAGAACGGGAACGTATTCAATGGGGGGTGTAGATCTTGAGATTGGTGGCGAGGGAATGAAAGGCTTTTACGACAAGATGCTGCCCAAGAAGCTTGAGAAAATGGGCAAGAAGTACGGTGTCAAGCCCACTAAATCCAACATGGACACCCCGAAAGGTCCCGTTGAAGTTTGGACTATGGACATCCCTGATGAAATGAGCGAAGTGATCTCTTCCCAAGGTCAGCCTCTGTTCCAGATCGGCGCAGGAGCAGGTCTCGGTGCCGCAGGTATAATGGGCCTTACCCCGGGAGAAGCGGAGGCGAAATAGTTATACTTTTGTAAAACTGCTCCACACGCTTCATCCACGCGTCCTTGTACTGCTGGAACTCGCGCCCTGCCGTACTAAACTCCATCGTCGAGCCGTCCTGCACCACCATCAACACCACACCGTAATCAATGTCAGTGCCGTGAACCATGTCGTGCGCTAAAGCATACGCGGCCAACTGATGGAAGTAATCCTCAATCCACTCGCGGCGCTTCGGTTTCGTAGACTGCTTAAAGTCAATGATCGCGGGCTTGTCACGATACACCCCCACCATGTCAGTCGTCCCCGCATACTTCTCTGGGTAATACAACGCCACCTCTGAGCCCCACACCTCCTGCACGTTCGGGAAGAACGTGTTCACGAGCTTATACCCCATCTCGTAACCCTTGGTCATGGTCAGGTTTGTCGCACGCGGTAGGTCGCGGTGCGCGAGCATTCGCTCAATCACGTTGTGCATGTGTGTGCCAACCGTGGCCGCCTCGTTCTTAATACGCTCCGCGTTCTCTGGTCCAACCCTCGCGGCCCACGCGTCAAGCTCCTTGCGGTCTTTTGTAGACGACAGGATATTGGTCACGCTCGGCAGCTTCTGTTCCCCGTAGACATAACGACGGCCCTCGGGCGCGTCTATTCTCTGAAGATGCTCATAGCGGTATCTTTTTCTCTGTAAGCAGTGAAACTGTTGTGCTTGATCCATTCTTTTGCCTTCTCCCCCATTACTTCGTTGGCGATATCCATCTTTTTTATCAACGCATCTACAATCTTCTCATCCACCGTGTTTGGTGCGACAAGATCAATGTAAGTCATTTTGTTAACCTGTCCTGCACGGTCAATGCGGGCTTCCGACTGCAACCGCACCTCTAGGTCATACCCGTTGGAGTAGTAAATCATGGTGTGCGCTTCGGTTAACGTCAAGCCATAGCCGCCTGTTCGCGGTTGCCCAACAAAGAACCGCAACTCGCTCTTCGGGTCTTGAAACCGCTCCACGATCAGGGGACGTTCCTCATCAGGCGTGTCACCGTAGTACGTGGCCACGGCGTTCATGCCGTATTCCTTTTGCAGTCGCACACGGATAGCCGCAATGTCGTGGCGGTAGTGCGCCCAAATAATAATCTTGCCTTGCGACTCCGCGATGGCGTCCATTAGCTCATCCATGCGGTGGTTCTCAAGCGCCACAACTTCACCAGAGTCCATCGTGATGTGGCCACAAACGATCTGCTGCAAACGCATGATTTGTGTTAACGCATTGACCGTGCTTGAGATGTCTCCTGCCAAGGCCGCCATGGCCTGCTTTTGCATCTGTTGGTACAACTTCAATTGCTCATGGGTCAGGCGAACTTCGCGGCGCAAAAAGACCTTATCCGGCAGGTCCAAGCACTCGTCCTTGGTCACTCGAAAAGAGAACTGGGTGAGCTTTTCCTGCAACTCGTCTAGCTTTTTGTAGCCCAGGACCTGTCGGAAAGAATGCGACGAAAGTTTACGTTCTTGAATAATCGCATAACGGTTTTGAAACGTGTAGTAACTCGTGTGCCCAAGCAGGTCATAGGACAAGAACCCGCACTGCTGAAACAAGTCCATCGGACTCTTGGTAACAGGCGAACCCGTCATGATCCGTCGATAACGCGCCAAGCGCCCCGCTTTAACAGCGTTCTTAGAACGTTTGGCAGTAGGGTTCTTGATGCTCGTGCTCTCGTCAATGACCATAAACGCGTCATGCGCAGACAAAAAACGCGAAGCAAACTTCGTGCCCTTCTCTGTTGAAAACGCCTCGATGTTCATGACCAAAATCTTCAAGTCATCCGTTATGCCAAAGAGCCCGTACAGGGCTTTGTCCTGCGCCACTGTTGGCGTAGGTGTCCACAGCGCCATTTGGTATTCAATGTGCGCGGGCATGTGCTTCGGGATCTCTAGCCTAGACCAGTTACGGTACACGCCTTTGGGTGCCACAATCACCACCGCATTGATCTCGCCACGGTCATAGAGCATCGCAAAATTATTAATGACCATGTACGTTTTTCCCGTACCCATGTCGGCAAATAATGCGGACAGTCGCTTTTCCCAGAACCGCTCTAGGTAAGCCTTTTGATGCAGGAAGGGTGGGTTCTTGTATGGATAGGTATCCAAAAATTCAGTTGTCATCTTCTTTCTTTCTCTGGAGGGAACTTGCGCCCCGACAAAAGAAAGTATACACTACGGTTTCATCTTTAGAAAGGAGAAAGCAAGGTGGCTACTGTATACGTCGTATCCGAGACGGCGCAACACAACATTTCAAGCGCACTTGCGTTTGGTGATATCGTAACAATTCTGCCGCCTAACGCACAGATTGCTTTTTCTATTGCGCCAACAATTCGCCGCATAAAAAGAAAGCTTGAAAAATTCTGCGATGACGATTATCTTCTGCTTATCGGCGACCCAACAGCAATCGGTGTCGTTTGTGCAACAGCCGCATCGCTTAACGGTGGTCGGTATCGGTGTTTAAAGTGGGACAGGTTTGACAAGCGGTACATCCCAATACAGGTAGACTTATTCTCAAAGAAAGGAGAAAACTATGACGATTACTAACATGTTCGAAGAAGATGCAGGCGTCATGCAAGTGCAAGACGACCAGATCGCAGGCATCGCGGCTCTTGGCAAACGCGCTAAGGGTTTGCAAGTTGAGATTGATGATCTTGAGCGTGTCTTTAAAGAGCGCAAAGAGCAGTTCCGTAAACTCACCGAAGAAACAATTCCAGAAGCATTGGCTAGCATCGGCATGAAGTCCTTCCGCATGGAAGACGGCTCAAGCATTGATGTAAAGCCCTTCTACAGCGCCTCTATCTCTGAGGCACGTCGCGCAGAAGCTTATGCGTGGCTACGACAAAATGGCTTTGACGATATCATCAAGAACACGGTCTCTGTACGCTTTGGCCGCGGTGAAGATGAGCTCTGCAATGGCCTATTGAATCTACTTGGCGAGAAAGGCTTTCCTGCCGATCAAGCTGAGAAGATCGAACCCATGACCTTAAAAGCTTGGGTTCGTGAACAAGTGGAACGAGGCAACGAGTTCCCAACTGATCTCTTTGGCGTGTACATCGGCCAAAAAGCAACTATCAAATCTTAATGAATCAAGGATCACGGATCATGAGCAAAAATATTGCAGTTCAAGACGACGCCAACGCATTGGCAATCATGTCAGACTTTGAGCAAGACGCTCACGCTGGTTTTGACAACATGAATCAGGAAGACTTCGCGCTTCCGTTTTTGCGGTTACTGACCAACACATCGCCTGAGGTAGGAGAAGTTGAGGGAGCACTTCCTGGCATGATTTACAACACGGTTACCGGCGAACTTCACGACGGTAAAAAAGGCATCAACGTTATTTCATGTAGCTACAACCGTGTCTACATTGAATGGGCACCACGAGGTTCCGGCAGTGGTGCGCCAATCGCCATCCACCCAAGCACGAGCGATATTTTGAGCAAGACGCATCGTGAGGTTGGCGAGAGCAAGGACTTTTTGGATAACGGTAATTACATTGAAAACACAGCAAACCATTATGTGATGGTGGTTGATGCTGGTGGCGTTCCTCAACCGGCTTTGATTGTCATGAAGTCCACACAGCTTAAGAAGTCCCGCAAGTGGAACAGCATGGCGATGTCTGTTAAGCTTCCAGGTAAGAACGGCTTGTACACCCCTCCTATCTATTCGCAACTCTATCGTCTAACAACGGTGGCCGAGTCTAACGACAAGGGCAAGTGGTTTGGTTGGGAAGTCGAGCGTATCGGTGCACTTGAAGATGTTA
>Ga0209702_10010366_pt1 | contig 10020 bp, 14 predicted proteins | sample FRY01_FD_187210 | JGI IMG/M metagenome (GOLD analysis project Ga0209702, IMG submission 187210) | Freshwater microbial communities from Lake Fryxell liftoff mats and glacier meltwater in Antarctica - FRY-01 (SPAdes) (version 2) | ecosystem: Environmental > Aquatic > Freshwater > Ice > Glacier...
ACACTGTCTTTGATGAATGTAGCAAAGTCACTTTTTTCGTGTTTTTCAATTTGATTTTCGATTTTAAAAAATTACACACAGTATTTTTGTGTGTTTTTTTTATTTTTGAAAATAGGATTGGAAAAAGCATGAAAATGTGTTTTAGAGCATAATGCTCTCATTCTCGTTTTGGAATATATTTATTTGTTACGATAGTTTTTTTGTGTCTTGTACATTTTTACGTGAAAGTATTTAGGAATTCAATATATGTTCTTAATATATAGAACATTAGAATGGAAAAAATGCCATTAAATGCCATTAAAATCAGTTGTATTAATTGTAACTTTAAATGTAGCAAAGAAAGTAATTGGAACAAACATTTATTAACACGCAAACATCAAACTAGAACGTTACAGAACGATATAGAACAAAAAAATGCCATAAAATGCCATAAGATATTTACATGTGAATGTGGTAAAGAATATCCAGCACGAAATAGTTTATGGTATCACAAAAAGACATGCTTGAAAGTTCAAGGTGAAGAATATTCAAATGGCAATATAAACTCTACTACATCTATTGACAAAAGTGATATGACACAGAAATTAGTAGAGTTAATCATGTCAAAGAACCAAGAGTTCATGACTGAACTAGTCTCAAATATAACGAATACAAATAGTAGTATGTTACATAAGATGATGGAAATAATACCATCAATTGGTAACACTACAATTTCACATAATACAAACAGTCATAACACTACTACCAATCAGTTTAATATTCAAATGTTTTTGAATGAGCATTGTAAGAATGCCATGAACTTGACAGATTTTATTGAATCATTACCTATAACGGCAACAACATTTGACAATACCATAGAAAATGGCTTAACAAAAACCATCACAAACATGATAACGAATGGCCTAAGTAAGCTAGATATCCTAGAAAGACCAATACATTGTACGGATGCTACAAGAAAAACTCTCTACGTGAAGGAAGCGAATGTATGGGAAAAAGATACAGAATTGTTGAAAGTAGTAGCAGGGATAACAAATCTAATAAGAAAAAAAAGAACATTGATAAGTAAATGGAAAGAAGTGAATGAAGGTTGGGATACGATAGAGAGAAAACAAATAAAATTTACAGAACTGGTTTGTAACATCATGACAGACATAGAATATGATGAAAAGGAAACCGGAAAGATTGTCAGGTCAATCAGTAAAACCGTATACTTGGATAATGAAGAGAAGAAAAAGTATATATGCTGAATAAATATGTTTACATAAACTTGAAAAAATATTTATTGTGTCTGGTAAATTATCCTCCAAAAACGACAAATCCATATAAAATAGATAGATTTATACTTTTCTGGACATCGATTAACCTGTTTATTTTATCCCTACATGACCTAGATATGTTTATTATGATTAATATTCATTATTTTTTATGTAGACAACCCCTACATATGTAGGGAGGTATTTGAAGGTAAAAAAAGTGGTCTGCTTTTGATGAATGTAGCAAAGTCACTTTTTTCGTGTTTTTCAATTTGATTTTCGATTTTAAAAAATTACACACAGTATTTTTGTGTGTTTTTTTTATTTTTGAAAATAGGATTGGAAAAAGCGTGAAAATGCGTTTTAGAGCATAATGCTCTCATTTTCATTTTGAAATATATTTTATTGTTACGATAGTTTTTTCGAAAAAACTGGTTTTTTAATCTGGAATGAGTTTAGACGATTTTTATATTTCCATAATATACGAGTATGGAAATATTGGAAACAATAAAATCGCAAAAAGTCGCACTGAAATATTATTGTAAAAAATGTGACTATAAATGTAGTAGATATTATGATTATGATAAGCACTTGTCTACTAGAAAACATAATATGGAAACGGTTGGAAATGAAGGAAATGGTAATACCACTATGTTCGAATGTCTATGTGGTAAAATATTTAGAACAAATTCAGGACTATGGAAACATAAAAACAAATGTAGTCAACCTGTAAATCCAACACCGACTACATTGTCTACACCCGTTGAAAAAAATGAATTCCATCTAGACAAAGAACTGTTGATAAAGATGCTCTTGAAGAACCAAGAGGTAATGGAAAAGATGATGGAAATGATGCCACAAATGGGAAACAATTCACATAATACAAACAGTAATAATACTACTAATAACCAGTTTAATATTCAAATGTTTTTAAATGAGCACTGTAAGAATGCCATGAATTTGACAGATTTTATTGAATCATTACCTATAACAGCAGCAACATATGATAGCACCATTGAAAATGGCCTAACCAAAACAATTACAACTATGATAACGAATGGCCTAAGTAAGCTAGATATCCTAGAAAGACCAATACATTGTACGGATGCTACCCGGAAAACCCTTTACGTGAAGGAGAAGAATATATGGGAAAAAGATACAGAATTGTTGAAGGTAGTAGCAGGTATAACAAATCTAATAAGAAAGAAAAGAACATTGATTAGTAAATGGAAAGAAGCGAATGATGGATGGGCGACAGAGGAGACGAAACAAATAAAATTCACAAACCTGGTTTGTAATATTATGACGGACATAGAATATGATGAAAAGGAGACAGGAAAGATTGTCAGGTCAATCAGTAAAACCGTATACTTGGATAGTGAAGAGAAGAAAAAATACTTGTGTTGAATAAATATGTTTACATAATGATGAAAATATATTTATTTTGACAACATACACACAAATAAAGTTATACCTATTGGGATATTTACACTATTGAAGATTTCGAACGGTGAGTATGAATTTACAATGTTTATTTTTGCGTGGATCCGACACACATGGAGTATAACAACCTATTTGTGAAATAACTGACGAATGCTGGTAAAAATACTAATAAAATATGAAACACCGTCTTTTTCTCCTTATCAAATAAAAATACATACAAAGCAGAAAGGAGAATGTAAAGAAGGATCATGAAGTTTATGACGGACAAGTAATAAAAATAGTCGCAGTATTCACCACCGAAAGGGGAAAACGCAGACATAAGCTTGGCTTGATTTTGAGCAAAGTTCATTATAATATATCCTAACAAAAAAATATGTTAAATGTTCTAAGATGTAAAATAAATGAGAATTTATTATTATAAATATATATATCAATGAATTACCTATTTATACGAAAACATATAAATAGTTTCTCAATCATTATTTTTTTATTGTCTTTTTTATTATTGAATTATGTACAACCCGGATTTTTGTATAACAATGACGGAACTATAAGAGAGTTTGGAGTAGGTAGTAAAAGAAAAACAGTCATCCCGATATGGTTGGTAAGCATAATATTGGGTATTTTATCTTATATGATAGTGTTGTATTATATCACAATTCCTAAATTTAGGTAAATATAAAGATACTGAATGATATTGAATATATTGAATGATATTGAATGATAAGTATTTATTCATATGATTTATAAACCATTTGCTTACTTTGATTGGCCGTTTGTTTAGCAGCGATTTGTTTTTCTTGTTCTACATACGCTTCATGTTTTTTCTCCATTTCAGCGATAGATTTGGTACATCCAGAATTTAGGATGGCATTATAACTGACAGACGTGGTTAAAATCCCTGCTAATGCGTACCAAACGAATTGTGCGATTTCAGTTTTCATTTTAACAAAATTGGTCAACTCATTGAGTTGTTCATCGCCAACTCCAGATTTTAGCAATCCACCCGTTTTCATGTTTTCCCACCATAAAGGTAAATTCGCCATAGTCATAGAGTTAATAAGTAACGATTTGTCCTCATAGACATTATTAATAGCCGTAATCATGTCGCTTTTATTCTGACTGTTTGTTTGGGCTGCTCTATCTTTCAAAATACTTTTAAAAAAGGCGTTTATACCGGTAATGTAAGTAAACATGTAACCGATTGTATTAGAAAAAGGACTTAGCCAAGCAGGGAAAAACATGAGAAGAACCGCGATGGAACCAAAAATAAATAGCCAGGGCAATAAGGTAGTCGTCAAGGCAGTGGCATACTGTGTAGAACCACATATATCTTTGGTTAATCCTAAATTAATAAAGAACTGAATAACAATCAATACCAAGAAATAACTGATAGACCATATTTTGATAGAGGACGGAGATTTAGTATAATACTTAAATATGAAATAAATGAGTGTTAATATTAAAAAGACTATAATTGATGTTGAAGGATTTACAGCAGCCATATAATAAATAGGTATAATTTATTTTGAAATTATAAAATTATAATTTAATGGACACCCTTCAAAATATTCGCCCTCGTTTAATTGAGCCAGGCGTTAAATATTTCCTAAGTTCGTCTTTAGAGCAATGTCATATACTGAAGAACAAATATAATAATTTTCTATACAATTTAGGGTTATTTATAGCATTTACATTAATTGTAGGATTAACCCTATATTTTAAATATAAGCATAAAAATGATCTCAAACTCCAAGAGGAAAAAAAGTTACAACAACAGCACTATATAATGAACAAACTACGATTTATGCAAGATTATCGAAAGAACCAAGTGAACCATTTAGGAACTGATTTATCTAGTTGGCAAAACAATCCAGAAGTTCAGTTTTATAATAGAAAAATATTTTCATAATCTATATGAGTATGGAAGAAGAAAAAAGTGTATATAGTTTAACAAAATTGAGAACAAAAGCAAAGAAAACGACAGCATTTACGATACAAGAAGGAGGTAAGAAAGGTGATAATAAAGGTGCCAATAAAGGTGATAATAAAGGTGCCAATAAAGGTGCTAATATGGACGAGTTTTATGAGAAATTAAATGAATATTATAAATTAAAACAGGAATATAGCAAAAAGCTCCAAACACAGCAAAATAGCATCATGAAAGATAATACATTAAACATGAAACAGAAGCGTGATAAATATAGAAAAATTAAAATGAAGTGTATAAATTGTGCGCGAAATGTTGGGACAATATTCAACAATGACAACGGAATTTTAACAGCCGTGTGTGGCGATAAGGCAAACAGGTGTCCTCTAAACATCAAAATAAACAGAGGTAAGTTTATCAATTTAGAAGATTTAATAGGCGTATTTCAATCGGGAGTAGATGAAATAAAAGAAGAAATAATAAAAATAAAGATGGATTTACTATTTGGCTACGAACAAGAGAGCGTGACTTTGAGCAAATTTACCAAATTAAAAAATGAGTTGGTCAATGATTTAGAAACGGTAGTGGGATATAAAACCCGTTTTATCGAGATCGTTTCGAAGTTAAATAACAAGCCTGAACTGAATATGAAAATGACAGTGTTTTATAATAAAATAGCAACCATCCAATCAACAATCGAGGAATTTAACGAAACCGGTCGTATACAATTAATAAAGGACATGGTTACCATGTATGAGACGGAACTAATGCCATTATTAACTGAATTGCGTAATTTGAAATACAGTTATATGGCAATGGAACATAATGCGGAAACAAATACACACACGTTAGTAAGAAAGGTGTTTACAATACAAGATCTCTCAGAACCATTTGAGAATCCAAAAGTAGAATATTTTGAGATAGGAGGAGGAGGCGTAAAAGCAAAAGATTCTATGGTAAACAATATATCTGGAGACGATGATAGTGACTAATTTTTTAGCATATCTAGCAAGAGAGGATGATGGCAGTGACGAATTTTTTAATATATACAAATGTTATATAATAGTAACCATGTTTCCAATACATTTTCGTGTATTTATACTGAGTTTTTTATTAGGAATATTGTGTGTATATATAACGAGTCCAGCCCCCACCAAAATAACAGTGTATTCAACAAATGACAATAAACATTTATTTCAGTTTAGTGATAAAGCGGATAATTGTTTTCAGTTAAAGCAAACGGTAGTGAAATGTTCAAATGACGCTGAGGAAATACCCTTACAGATATAGATATAGAGCAAGTCAGATGATGTTGTATAGTAGTCATATATGAAATAATTATATATGACTAATGTATAGGTGTAATAATAATGGCGTTTGATAAATTATTTCGCACAGAAACAGGAAAGATAATCATGTCAACATTATTAGGACTAGGACTAGCAACATTGTTTAGAAAAGGCTGTGTAGGGCGAAATTGTTTAGAATTTATTGCTCCAAGTTTAGAAGATATAAAGAAAAAGGTATATAAATACGGTGATCAATGTTTCAAATACGAAACGGAAACAATAATATGTGATCAGCGGAAGAAAACAGTGAATTTTGCGTAAATACTGTCATCTATCATTCTTAGTAATATAGTAGATATGAATGATACAACCAGTTTAGCAGATTTGCCTAGTGATCCAAGTTCAAGAGGAGGTAGCCAAAATGTAGTGCTACAAACAAGTGAAAAGTCATCAATTTACAATCCAAACGTAGGCGATGTAACTTCTAAGAATGAGCCATCGGCGATCAATGAACAAAAATTAATGAATGAAATGATAACAGGTATACAACAAGCAAGCGCGAGCGGGGCAACTAGTTTACCATCTCGCGATATCCCTACCAATACTGTTCATTTTTCAGATGAGCAAGTGAAGCCGAATTATGTGCCACAACAAGAGCAACAGGATTATATTGAAACTACGGATACAGAACACGAAATATTGGCAAGAAGAATGAAAAACCAGAATTCGCGCGATTCGCTCGAAATATTATATGACGAGTTTCAAATCCCAATAATAATCGCTTTGTTATATTTTATATTTCAATTACCAGTAGTGCGAAGTAAGATATTGTCATTATTACCGTCGCTATTTAACAATGATGGAAATCCAAATCTAACTGGCTATATCGTGAATAGTATGTTTTTTGGTGTTTCATATTATATTATTTCTAGAGTATTGAATTCTCTACAGCAAATATAGTAACCTATTATCAAAGTGTTAAAATATTAAATTATCAAAATATTACAGTATCAACATACCTACATCAGGTTGTCATGTGAAAAGTTACAGTTTAGTAATTTGTTGAATATTCGACACGGTTTGGAAATATTCAACAAGTGGGTCATTGTTGTAATCATTTATGTAGAAGATGTTTTTTATTCCAGCAGCACATAATATTTTCATACAGTTGACACATGGATAATGTGTGATATAAGCATCGCACCCATCACTACTAACTCCACGTTTAGCACAATCCGTAATAGCATTTTGTTCAGCGTGTACCGTAGCCTGTTCATGATTGTCCACTATTTTTGATAGATGTGGAGCACCTGGTAAAAACCCGTTATAACCTTGTGATATAATGCGGTTGTTATTTACGAGTAAGCACCCGACTTTTAACCGTATACAAGGAGAACGCGATGCTGTATATTCAGTAATCTGTCTAAAATATTCTTGCCATGAAGGGCGGTTCGTTTCCATATGTAATATAATAAGTATACATATGGAATTTTTAATATGAAGTAACAATAACAATATTATTCAACTAATGGCATTAAATACATTTATAAATACGCTGATTGAAAATATACCAGATAAACATTTACCAGAAGAACTGGATTTGGTATTAGATGGAGGCGCATTTAATGGAATATATATGCTAGGAGGTCTACTTTATATAAAGGAATTGGAACAGAGAGAGAAAATAAAAATAAAAAGGGTCTCCGGATGTAGCATAGGAGCAGTAATGGGAGTATGTTTTTTACTAAATAAAATGGAAATGTCTATACAGCTATGTAGTGACTGCTATAAATGCTTGCGAAAACATCAGGATTTTAAAAAGGTACTGTCCCGTTTTAAAAAAAAGATGGCCGGCGTCATGACCGAAGAAGATTTATTGGTTGTTAACAACCGTTTTTATCTAACCTATTTCGATACGTTAAAGGGAAAACAAATCGTAAAAAAACGATACAAAACAACAACTGAATTAATCGATAATATTATTAAATCTCTCTACGTACCTTATTTAATAGAGCGGAAGGCGACAGATGATGATGGTTGCGTGGACGGTGCTTTTCCATATATGTTCAAGACTAAAGAAACGAATAGAAAGAGGAAGATACTATTCTTGAATTTACAAAGTCTAGACAAGATAAAAAAAATGATTTTTATCAAAAGCGAGAAAAATATATACCCACGATTATTGGAGGGGTTAATGGATACGCATCGATTCTTCGAGAAAAACCAACCAAATAACATGTGTAGTTATGTGAATGATTGGAATATAATAGACGTATTGTTTTTTAGGTTGAGAGAAATCATTTATATAATTATATTTTACATATTTCGGTTAGGGCTACATATAGATTATTTGATACCAGATAGATGGAAAAACGACATGTTTATAAAGCAGCACATATCCGTATTTAAAAACGTATGGAGAGATATTATGCTATATATAACTGTATAACTGTATAACTGTATAACTGTATAACTGTATAATTGTATAACTGTATAACTGTATAACTGTATAACTGTATAACTGTATACACCTTTGAAGATTTAAAATGGGACAAAAATCTACGATGGTCTAACTTTTTCCACCATTGAATATAAAATTGATATCTTTTTTACATATACAAAATATTAGTAATAATTATATCATGAGTAATCCTGTGAATGAAAGTCGTGTATGCGTCGAGAGTGAAGTTGAAATTTCGGAAGAAGATTTAGAATATTATAAAAGCCTATGTGATAAGAATGTTAATAATGACTCTAATATTGACCTTTATTCAGAAGAAATTAAAAACATTAGTCAGGAGGATATAGATAATAGTGATAATCCTGCCGAAACCGAATTTTATTTGGAATTAATTAAAAATAGCGATAATCCATCCGAAATCGAATTTTATTTGGAATTAATTAAAAATAGCATAAAGACAGTAAAAAATACTTGGGAAGACCCTAAATGATTCTCGTGTTAAATCCAATGGCAACGTTACCGATAAATGAATTAGATGGCATGCAAAGCGTGCCACTTTAAATATTCATCGGTGTAAATGTTCAAATGTGTATATTATGATGTTTCAACACACTCTTTATTTTTGTTTTTTATACACCATGTCGATTTACTATTACAAATACCTTTCGTGATATTACTTGTAGATGATTATGTAAATCAGAGTGGTCAATTTTAACACAAGTATTACTTACACCAAGTATTTTTTTTACTATCTGAATACCCCTTGTTCTAAATAGTATGTTATATCCAATATATTCATGTGCGTTCTTCGCTGTTAATCTAACAAGTTCCATCGTATCGTATTATGTTATAAATTAAAAAGTATTAATTACATCAATTTTTTAACAAATTATAAACGTTCCAAACGCTCAAAATGATTATAAAGACAATATTTTTTTATAGTTTGAACGAATACCATTACCTTTTTCAAAATCTTGTAAATTATTAAATACACAAATCAAATTATAAATATAATTTTCCCACATGTTACCACATATTTCTTTAAAGTATTTATTAAAATTATATCCATACCCCATATTTTTAATACATATACCTTTATGAGTTCCTACTCTTCCTTTATCTTGTAAATACTGATTTGTTTTAATTTTATCAAATATTTCCGAATCTATATAAATAAGTGGCCAATTGTCTTCTTCTTGAAATTTAATTGTAATTATATAATTTACATTTTTATGAACACCTTCGTGTGGAATAACATTTATTTTTATATTTTCAAGTGTACTTTCCTCAAGAACATCTGTTTGTCCCAAATCGATATAATAACCATTATATACTGATTTTATTATATCTCGAAATATTTTCAATTGCATATTCGTTCTCTATATTGTCGTTGTATTTGATGTATAATATAATAAAATATTTATTAAATCAATTTTATTATACTTAATTACAGCGTTGAAACGTAAAAATGTGTAATATTTTTTCAATATTTTCGGTAAATCCGATCCAACAAACTAAATATTATGGATAATTACATAAAGACAAATAACATATGCTATATATTAAATATGCCGAATGATTGTTCAAACCGTATAACTATTACATGTGAAGATAGAGAATTTACGAAAGAATTAAATGACCTAA
>Ga0209702_10010367_pt1 | contig 10019 bp, 8 predicted proteins | sample FRY01_FD_187210 | JGI IMG/M metagenome (GOLD analysis project Ga0209702, IMG submission 187210) | Freshwater microbial communities from Lake Fryxell liftoff mats and glacier meltwater in Antarctica - FRY-01 (SPAdes) (version 2) | ecosystem: Environmental > Aquatic > Freshwater > Ice > Glacier...
GAATATTTCCCATAATTTAAAATAAGAACGACTTATAGGAATATATGAACTAATACTGTCATTTTTTCGTTTTTTATTATAACTTGTATAAATTAATTCATATGGGTTTCCTATTTTTTTCATTTTATCCCAGTTATCCACATTTTCTAATTTATCAATTTCTTCTTTTTTAGAACGGATTAAATCATTAAATTTAATAAAAAGATTATTTTTTTTGATAGGTATAACTTTTAATTCAAACTGAAAGTTAATGTTGTCAATTCCATTAATTGGAAAATTCATATATGTATTTAAAAAAAAACCTTTATATATTTTAATATTTTAATATTTTAATATTTTAATATTTTAATATTTTAATATTTTAATATAAAAAATAAAAAAAATAAATTATAAAACTTATATTCTAATATATATAAATATAAATATAAATATAAATATAAATATAAATATGAAAAAGTATTTGCAATATTTTACATGTTTTTTTTGTAAAATAAATAAAGAGGAAGAAATTATGAATGAAAATTATAAAATATTAAACACTATAAAAGATGCTAATGAAATACCTTATTTTTCATTTAAAGAAAATACTTTTTATGGAAAACCTTGTAATATTTATGATGGAGATACATTTAGTATTATATTTAATTATAAAGGTGAATTAATTAAATATAGGTGTAGGTGTTTAGGATATGATAGTCCTGAAATGAAACCTTCTTTAAAAAATGAAAATAGAATTCATGAAAAAGAATTAGCAATAAAAGCCAAAAATCGCTTTATAGAGTTAATATCAAAACATGAAACAAAAATGATTAAAATAGAATGCTTTGATTTTGATAAATATGGCAGATTGTTAGTTAACGTGTTTAATTTAATTGATAAAGAATCAGTGAATGATATTATGATTAAAGAGGGGTTTGGAAAAGTGTATGATGGTGGAAAAAAAGACACAAATTGGGAATAAATATATTTTATAAACAATATATAATAAAAAATAGATGTATATTTATGTCCATGATATTGTTCCAATATGTTTGGTATATAAATTTGAGTTGTTGAATTCTTTTTTTTTATTATGTGGATTAAATAACAAACTTGATAAAACATTAATTTTATTTTTATTTTGTAAATAAACATCACTTAATAATTGTGGTCCAGTTGAATATAATATATTATTACTATTTTTTCTTTTTTTAGCTAGTTTTATAACTTCTAACCAAAATGAATTATTAGGAGGACTAATCATTAATGCATTTTGAATTTCTTCATTTTCTTTATATGGACTTTCAGCAATAGATATTTTATTTTGAGGTAATATATTATAAAAATTTTTGAAACACATGTAATCCATATCAGCATAAATTCCACCATATTTATATAAAATTAAATATCGTGCACTATCAATTTTTTTAATATTTTTATTATACAACTTATATGTATTATTGTAAAATAATGGAAATTCATTTCTAACAAAATTATCTAAATCTTTATCATGCCACATAATATGCTTATATTCTGGTTCTGGAAAATATTTTAACCATGTTTTTTGACATTTATACCAATCTGGGTGCCATTTTTTTTTATCTTTTGGTGATGTTTGATGTATTATTTTAGGTATATTGTTATTTTTATTATTATTTTTTTCTTTATAAAAAAGATTATTTATATAACTATAACCTAAAAATGTAAAAATAAATATTATAATATAATAATTCATATAATATTGTACAATAAAAAAATGATACATATTTTATACTAAAAATTAATTTAATTATTAGAATAGTCTATATAATACTGGACATCATGACATATATTAAACTCAATCAGCGTCAATTTGCTACTTGTACATTTACATTTTCATGGGGATTATTGCGTGAAAGTCCATTTCAATTAGTTCAAAAAATAAGTAAAAAAAAAGAAGAAATTATTTCTAAACAAACTTTACGCAGAAGTACTTCTAAAAGGTATCAACCACCTGAAAAAGTTTTTATTACGAATGTAAATGATGTTATGTTTGAAATGGATGAAGATATAATGAATTTTTTTTAGTCTTTCAATTTATAATAAATACATCAAATACAATAAATCAAATGTAATTTATATTCCTTATTTTTCTTCTAATAATTCTGCTGCTTCAATTATTTCTTCAGTGTCTTGACTTACAGCAAATGCTTCTTTTGCTTTCATCTTATCATCTTTTTCCATAAGTTCAGCTAATTTAATAAATAAACTATCTGATGAATTAGCTATTTTTTTATAAATAAAGGATGTACTTAAAAAACTAAATCGTTTTTCATCTTCACTCATTGATTTAACTTTTTCTATATTTTTTTGTAATTCTTCTGGACTTAAATTCATGACATTCTTTCCTTCCATTAATTCATTATAAAACTCTTCAAATGGTTTTCGTAATACTTTTTCAAATCCATATGTTTCCATAATTGCATCAACAAATTTAAAATTAACCAAATATTCTTTATGAACTACACCAATTGACTTTACAAAAACATCAATTTCTTTTCCTAAATTTGGTTTTTTATCAGTAAATACCATTTTTGATTTATATTTTTTTTCAATTTTCCACATTAATTCTCCATCTTTTTTCTTACCAATTAATTCTTTTTCATCTTTTAATTTATTATAAATACCTTCACCATCAAAACAAGTACCAATTACATACCCGCCAATTTTTAAATTATCATTTATATTTTGAATAATAGTACGTAATGTTATTTCAGTTTGAAAAAAATAGTGAAAACAAAACATTAAACTAACTGTATCAAATGAAAATTTTTCAGGTATATATTTTTTAATATATATTTTATCTGATTCTGTAATTCCACATGCTTGATTTGGAAAAATTAAATGACTTGTATCAGCTCTAATATAATATGTTTTTGGTTTTGGACGAGGAATTGTTTTAAAAAAATTTTGCGCAAATTGAACTGATTTTCCATCTAGCTCTAATCCAATAACTTCAGCATAATCCATTAATTTAATTTTATTTATATCAACTCCTTTTCCAGAACATAAATCTAATAATCTTCCATGCATTCCAGAAGAATATTCGTGTAAATATTTAGGAGATGTAAAATATAATAATTGATATTTAACATACCATATATGAAAATCTTGATAAGGAAGACGTGGTTCTCTTTTTGCATTATTTAAAGATAAATCTGAAAAATAAGATTTTGCCTGATCAATTACATTTATATTAGATAAATCTATTTTTCCAGTCATTATCATATCTTCAGTAACAGGGTTTTTAATGGAACGAAAAATATCATTTGCCACACTTTCAAAATTACCAAATATATTTTCTCCACTTTTATACAAATTTGTTTTATCTTTACGAAATCTATATGGTATCCAATTAAAACCTAATGGAGCATTATTATCATATCCAAATTCAATAATTGTATCATCTAATAATTCTTCTTCATCATTTGTAATGGGATAATTGCAATATATTTTTTCATTTGCATCTATAAATCTTTTAGAACTATTATTATCATCTAAATAAACATCTTCTATTTTATAAGGATTAAATAAAATGGGTTTAATTTTGTCTATCATTTTTTTACTTATATTATTATAAATTTTTTCAGCTCCACCTACATATAATTCCAATGTTCTAAACATTTTTAATTTTCTTTCTTTTATATCATCTAAACGTTTAACATCTTCAATAAAAGGACTATTTATAATTAATCCATCTTCATTTTTAACATATTTAACTAAAAAGTCAATTGTATTTAAATGAACAGGTTTCCATTTAAATAATGATTTCCAACTTCCTCCACGATGAGGATAATGTTCCATAATAGGACATAAAATTATACCATCAACATTAAAAGGATTTGTTTTTCGTTCATTCCATATTTTACTTATTTTATTAAAAATATCACTACCATCATTTCTATAAGAATATTCATATGGTTTTTTCTTTAATTCTATAACATTATTTTTACTGTAATCTTTTATAATAGTTGTATTTTTATCTTGTAAAAATCTATCTAAAAAATCAATACGTCCTAAAAATTTTTCTTCAATATTTTCTTCACGTTTCATCATTTTTAACCATTTATTTCTTAAATCAATGCCTTTTGAAAATAACATATCATATGCATAAAAAACCTTTTTAACAGTTGTTTCAACTAATTCGCCTTCAATTAGTGTATTTTTAAATTCTATGTTATTAAGCCCAGTTGAAATAACTTCAAAACGATTATTAAATAAATAAATATTTCCATCATTTGTAATATAAAGAAAATAACGTTCACCATCTGCTTTTAATGTGACAGCATAACGATTATAAATATTTGGTATTTCTTGACTTTTAATTACATTTTCTTTATGAATTGTTACAGGACTCGCAGCAATAAAATTACTTTTAGAATTTTTTTTATGATAATTATTATTTTTAAAACGTATTAATTGATTATATTGATAAATAACATCTTCTTTTATATTATTTCCTAAAATAATATTATTTCCTTCAATCTCAGCTAAAACTAAGTATATATATTTAACTAATTGATCAATTAATGTTTTATCTTGAATATTATTATTATTGATCTCAATTTCAATTTCATATTTTGAAATATTATTTAAAGTATTTGATTCACGAAATGTGGTTCCTTTTCCAGATTTTACATTTGTTAAATCAATATAAAATAATTCATTTTCTTCTATTATACGATATCTATTTTTAAAGCGATAATATTTTGAATTATTAGATGATTTTAAAATATCCATGTTTTTTTTAAAAATTTTTTCTTTTGGAATTTCATTATTTAATGATATTCTTAAATCATATATATCATCGTCAAATGTGTCCAATTTTTCTTTTTCAATAAAAGTAAATAAACTTTCATCTAATGGTTGTCCAACCCAATATTTTTTAATATTGTCTTGTCCAGATATTGTCATACGAGACCTATTGCCATTATTTGAATTTAAAAATATATCTAATTCATTAATCATTTCGTATTTTAATCCTTTACCATTATTTAGTTTTGAAAAAGTAAGTTTTTGAAAAATATTTTTATAAATTTGGTAATTAATTTTATTAGAAGAAAATCTTAGCTCCAATTCATAATTTATATTTTGTTTTGTTTTTTCAAATAATGAAAATAACTTATTATATACCTTTTCTGAAAGTTCCATAATAATATATAATATAATCTATTTTTAAATATATTTAAATTAGTTTAATTTAGTTTAAATATTTTTATAAAAAAAATGTAGTGGAATTATATTTTTAATAATTCTTCTATTAGTTCTCCTTTTGTTTTATTAATCATTTTACTTGTTTTATCAGATATTTTTTGAATACTAATTTTTTTTTCTATAGCTTTTATTCTCAATTCATCTAATTTTAATTTTTTTAATTCATTTTCATTAGAATTGTTTTTAATAATATTATTATTAATTTCAGTATTTTCAGTAATTTCAGTATTTTCAACTTTATTAATAATAATTTCTTCTATTTTAATATCATAAAAAGTTATAAATTTGTTTAAATATTTTTCAATTTCTTCATAATTTAAAGCATGAAAATTATTATTTGTATTTTTAATTAATGGATAATATAAATTATTTTCGGTAATAAGAATAAATGTTTGTGCATATTTATTATAGTTTAATCCATATTTATGAGTTAAATAAAACTCTTTATTATCATAATCAATATTATTATTAATTAATCCAATTATAAAAATATTAATTCCCAAATAATCACTTAAATATTGTTTAAATAAATGAATTGTTTCACGTTCTACATTAAATTTATATAATTCTTTTAAAACTGTCATTATTTTTTCTTTATTAAATTTGCGATTTTTATCATAATTGTACAAAAAATATAAATCTTCTTTTAATAAATCGTCATCCATTTTTTTAATTAAAGTTTTCATAATATTTTTTTTATTTTGAAAATTATTTAACATAAAAATTTCATCACCAATAGTTAAAATACTGTTCATAAATGTATAAAGTTCATTATTATTTTCTAATTTTTTATAAATACTAAAATTATTTGAATCTGTATCAAAAAAATATTTTAAAGAGTCATAGATAGGTTCATATTTTTTAATAATATTTATGTTATTATCATTTATTTTATTATTTTCAGTGGATAAATTACTTTCCATTTTATTCATATCATTTTTATTAAATGACTCATTTAATTCAAAGTGGTTTATAGTATTATAATATTTATTATCAATTGATTCTTGTTTATTACTTAAAAAAGTGGATATATAATTTACACTTAACATGTTTAATAGTTATTTAATATTGTAAAATTCATTTTAAATAAAATATGAATCATATTTTATTATTTTTTTAAAAAATTATGTAATTTATATATTTTTATTTTTATCACCTGTATCTTTTATACTTTTTATTAATTTAGCATTTTTTCCAGTATATTTATTTTTTTTCTTTTTTAAAGAAAGTTTATTATCTAAATCATTATCTTCATCGCTTGAAAAACATAAATATGTGTCAATGTTTATTTTTTCATTATTATCTTCATCATCTGATAAATTATTATTATTTTTATATGTATTATTCATATTATTGTCAATTTGTTCTATTTCATTTAGTTGAATATCTTTTTTCATATTTTCTAATACAGAATCTTTATCATTTAATTCTTCTTTTTTTTTTTTAATAAATTCTAAGAAATTAAATATTTTATCAATTATTTCATCATTTACATTTTGAAGATTTATAAAAACACCATTATTATTTCCACTATATTGGCATTTATTTTCTTGTAAAATATTAAAAATTTCATTGTATTCAATATTAGATAAATTTTTTACTTTTTCTAATAATTTTTTTTTTTTTTTTATAATTTTTTTTTTTTTTGGATAGATTCATTAGCATTATATTCTATATGAAAATCATTATTATTTTTATTATTAAATTCATTAAAAATGTGATTTTCTTCTAATAAAAAATTATTTTTTTTTTTTACATCTTGTTCAATAATAAACATATTCATCTTTGTTTATTATCAAATAAAATTAAAATAAAAATTATACGAGTTAATATTCTTCATTTTCTGGTTCATCTATTTCATCTAATGTATTTTCATTTTCATTTTCATTATTTACTTCATTTTTCATTTCATTTAATAAATCTATATCTTCTGGTATATTATCATCATATTCTTCTTCAAATTCTCCTTCATCGTTATCTAAATCAAATTCATCTAAACTATCATTATCATTGTCATTTTTACTTTCAGAATTATTATTATCAAATGATAACGTATCTTTATCTAATATATCATCTAATTCATCATCTAATGTAGTAATATCCCCTAATACTAAATTTTGTTGACTACTATTATTTACAATATCATCTGTTAATCGTGCTGTAACTTCAATTATTTTATCATTTAAAGAAAATTTTTTATCAATTATTGAAACTTTAATAATATCACCTATATTAATTACATCTAGTAATTTCTGATTATTGTGAAATTGTCTTCCAACAATAATTGTAATTGGACCATTATTGCATAAAAGTCCTAATTTATTAATAAATTTTACTTGACATTCAATTATATTATTAACCAAAGGATTACATATTTTTGCCTTATATAAAATATCATATGTTATATCTCCTGTAAATCTACTGCCATTCATATGCCCAACACTTTTATTAATTATTTCAATTGTATCTTGTTGAATGTATCCTTCACTTATGCATCTTCCTTCAAATTTATTTTTTAAATAATTTATAATATATTCATTGATTTTATTATTTAAATATTTAGATTGAATTATTATTTTTTGTTTAATAATAGATTCAAAATATATATTTTCTAAATAGTTTTCATTATTAACTTTAAATTCCATATTCATTATTATATTATAAATATAATCTATTTATTTTAAATAAATATATCAATTTTTTTTATTTATTTAATAATTTAAAGATTATATATTATATATAATTTATATGGAAATTACATATAATATATTTATAGAAGATATTACTAATTTTACATTAGATAATTACATATCTAATAAAAATAATTTATTTGAAGATAATTTCAATAAATTTTATAATTATTATTTAATATTAGAAGATGAAGAAAAAAAAAAATATAATGCAAATATAATAAAATTTAAAAAATCTATAAATGAACAAAAAAATACTAAAAATATAAAAGTAAATATAAATAGAGGTCCAGAAGAATATAAAAAAATATATAATTTAAATAATATTCAAGATGAAAATGAAAAATTATCAATAAAAATCAGGAGTTATTTAAATAAAATATCAAATGATACCTATGAAAAAATAAGCACTCAATTAATAAATGAATTAATTGAAATTAAGAATTTAAAAATATTTGAAATATTATCTAAAGAAATTACAACAAAATGTATTTTAGATAATAAATATAGAAACTTATATATGAATTTATGTGATAAAATATGGGACAATAAAGAAATTCATTTTAATTTAATACATATTAAAAAAACTGGTTATGATTATTACTGGAATATTATAGATAATATTGACATATATGGACCATATAAAAATGAAAATGTATTGAAAAATAATGTGTTTAAAAAAATAAATTTTAAAAAATATTTTGTGAATTATATACAAGAACAATTTTATAATAAAAATATTCATATTGAATTATTAGATGATGAAATTTTCTTTGAAGAAAAGAAAAAACTATTATCATTATGCGAGTTGATATCTATTTTATATATTAATAATCATATAAATTTTGATATTATAAATATTGTATTAATAAATTTATTACACCTAAATAATTCTGAAATGGTGAAAGAAATTGAATTAGAATTATTTCATCTAATTATTCATTATATTTGTAAAAATGGAAATAATAATAATAATAAATTTAATGAATATAATAAAATTTTTATTGAATATATTGAAAAATTAAATCTTTTAATTAAGGTAAATATCAGTAAAAGAAGTGAATTTTTTATTAGTGAAATAATTAAGATATTAACTGCTTTTATGAATAATAAAGATCGAAATAATTTAAAAAATAATCTAAAAAATAATCTAATAAGTAATAGTAAAATAAATATAAATTTTTTTGATAGTTTATTAAGTAAAAATATAGAATTATCTTTTAATTTATTTAAAAAAGAAACAAATTATGAAGAAACTATTACTAAAATAATAAATTTAATATTAGATAAAACAAAAAAATATGACATTTTATTTTTATTTCAATTTTTAAAAAAAATTAAAAAAGAATATATATTATTATTTAATAATATTATTAATAATATAATTGAAAATGTTGAAGATATTATACTAGATATACCAAATATTAAAGAACAATTTATAAATTTAGTTCAAGAATTAGAATTAAATAATAATTTTATAAATGAAATAGAAGATAAAATAAATAAATATTTATCCGATGAGGATGATGAGGATGAGGATGATGAGGGTGATGATGAGGATGATGATGAGGATGATGAGGACAAGGATAAGAAATATGTTCATAATAACGAGGTCAGTAAGAATGATGAGGAACAAGAACAGGAACATGATGAAGATGACAGTATAGATAATGAAGATGAGGAACAGGAAGATGAAGACTAAAATGATTCTCATAATTTAAACAATTTTATATAATAAATTATTAAATAATAAAAAATAATTTAATCTGGTTATACATTAGATTTATAGTAATCTTTAGTCCAATAACATTTCTCAGGATATAATGGAGTATATTTAATTACATCTTTAATAAAAATATCTTGTTCAATATTCCAATTTTCATCAACTTTTCTATTTTTTTCTAATTGTATATATTTTTTATGAAAATCTATACCAATGTAAATTACATCTATATTTAATTCTTTTGCAATAATCCAGTATCCTTTTTTTAAAGTTTGATTTATATTTCGTGTACCTTCTGGTGCAATAAAAATTAAATAATCGTCTTTTTTTTTTAATGTATCAATAATTTTTTTTTTTAAACCTTTTTTTTTTTT
>Ga0209702_10010369_pt1 | contig 10017 bp, 5 predicted proteins | sample FRY01_FD_187210 | JGI IMG/M metagenome (GOLD analysis project Ga0209702, IMG submission 187210) | Freshwater microbial communities from Lake Fryxell liftoff mats and glacier meltwater in Antarctica - FRY-01 (SPAdes) (version 2) | ecosystem: Environmental > Aquatic > Freshwater > Ice > Glacier...
TAACGGTTTCGCCTCGCTCCAAAAGGCTTAGAGTAGAGCGACTAATACCGGCTGCGGATGCCAATTCCTCTTGCGTTTTATCTTGCTCCATGCGATGGTATTTGATAAAGGCAGCGATATGCTCTGCTAAAGCTTTATCGCTCATTGAGGACCATTTTGTGAATGATAAATCAGTCATTAGTGAACTTTTTATGTATTAATGCGTAATTATTCATACAAATATAAGCACAATTTTACATAAAAAAATGCTTTCTGCGTAGTAAACCATACACTAGGTGCAATTTTAGCTTGTATAGAATGAAATACCATTCGCTAAAGCGTTGCAAAAGTTATTTAACACTTCTATGAATTTGGTGTAAAAAGCGTTTTTTCATATTAGTGTAAAAGCTGAATGAATAATAAAAAGCAAATAGTTTTCATTCTTTCAAGCCCTATTACAAAAAGTATAAACTGATGAGTATACGGAACATTTAAAATAGAAAAGAATTTTCGTGAGATTAAAATCCTACTTTATTCGCTCATCAATTTCATAACCCCCCTCAACTCCCCCTCATCCGCCACCTCTTTCCTGTCAGAAAAATTTACAATGGCTGCAGTATGTATTTCGGTTGGATGTAATTCATGCATTAACTCAATTATATTCGAGGAACGAATTCCGCCGCCTGGGAGAATGATTAATTTGTCGTTGGCATAAGCTTTCATTTCTTTTAAGCGAGTTAGACCTTCGATGGCAGTGTTGGCATTGCCTGAACTGAGTATGCGTTTGCAACCTAAATTTATCAAGAGATCCATAGCAAACTTCCAATCGGGAATTAAATCAAATGCGCGATGAAATGTAAATGGATTGGGAAAACAAGCCTCGGCAAATTTCGCTAATTGATTTAGGTGGATGCTGTGATCCTTCCTTAAAAATCCGGAAACAAATCCATCGACATCTAGTTGTTTGTATTCACGAACACTATTTAACATGACTTCAAATTCCTCATCTGAAAAAATAAAATCTCCCGAACGTGGGCGAATCATTACAAATATTTTTCCAGAATAAATTGCCTTTGCCTTCTTGAAAAACTCAACACTTGGTGTTACTCCACCTTGAGAATAGTTTTCACAAAGTTCCAATCTTTTGATGCCAAGCTTTTCAGCTAACTTGACGGAGTCTAAATGAAAGGTGGCTAATTCTAAAATCATCTTCAGGGAATCGATGTAATAATTTACTTCAATAAAAACTCCGAATTCTCGAAGACATCTTTTCCATCGCCACGTCGGTACGTAAAATTAAAACCATCACGCAAAGCATAGGCGCCAATTTCTCCTGCAATGTTTACAGCAATGAATCCGATTTGCATGTTGTCGATTTTGTTTTTACGAAGTTTGTACATACGCTCAACCGCTAACTTGCAAGCTTCCTTTGGTGATTTTCCATAGCGCATCGCCTCTACTACTGTATGTGATCCGCAAATGCGAACTACTTCTTCGCCCACACCTGTAGAAGTGGCGGCGCCTACTTCATTGTCGACATATAAACCTGCGCCGATGATGGGCGAATCACCTACCCTACCACTCATTTTAAAAGCCATTCCACTCGTGGAACATGCGCCCGATAAATTTCCATATTGATCCATGGCGAGCATTCCGATGGTATCGTGATTGTCAATTGATCCGGGAGCGCGCTTTTCTTTCATGTATTTCATGGCGTCCATCGGATCGTATTTTGATTTTACTAACCATTCTTTCCAAATTTTTTCGGAAGAAGGCGTTAACAAATTTTCCTTTTTAAAACCGTTGTTGAGTGCGAATTGAAATGCACCTTCTCCAATCAATTGCACATGCGGAGTTTTTTCCATGACCAATCGCGCTACAGCAATTGGATGTTTTATATTTTCCAAACACATCACCGCGCCGCATTCTCCATGTTCATCCATGATGCATGCATCCAAGGTAACGTGTCCTTCGCGATCGGGTAATCCGCCGTAACCTACGCTTGTATCTTCGGGGTCGGCTTCGGTAACCATCACGCCTTTTTCTACTGCATCAACTGCGCGACCTCCTTGCTTTAAAACTTCCCATGCAACTTTATTCGCTTTGACATTGGGTACCCAAGTAGAGATGACTAAAGGACCGCCAGTGTTAGGTACGGAAGACGCTTTCAAATTATTCGTCAACAAAATTGCTCCGGATGTTAAAATTGAATTGCGTAGAAATTTTCTGCGGTTGATCATAAATAAATGTTGAATATTTAATGTTCTAGTATTTTTTTGAATTATTTTACGATGATCTCATCACAAAAAATAAATGCATCGAATCCTGCACCTTGATGCCAGGGAGGAAGCACGCCGTAATTCTTTGCTTTTACTCGAACATACTTTGCTTTTACGGGAGCAAAACTTGCAGTGAGATTTTGCAAATTCACAACTAAATTGGTATCAGGAACTTCATTTAAAACTTTCGAAATTTCTTTCCAGCCTTTTCCGTCAGATGATATTTCTACACGCATCTCAGTAGGCATCAAAATCCATGAACGCGTGTCCTGCAAGAATCCCGTGCTGACGCTGGAGATTTTTTGTTCTTTTTCCAATTGAATTTCTACATCCATATCCATACTTTGGTATCCATGCCAATCGCCTTTTCTCCAGTTTTCACTTCCACGAATTCCATCAATCATGGAGATGGGTCCTTCGGCAGAGTATTGTGGAGACGGTTGTGTATGTAAAACAACGTTACGATCATGCGGCAATTTATAAAACGTGGCTTGTGTAATTCCACTCTTTCCTTTTTGATCCATAGACATAGCATAAAGTGTGGTATTTTCATAGATGTAGAAGGGTCCTCTGTACATCTCTCCCATCATCATTAATCCCGGAAAATATCCATATAACATCATGGCTCCATCGGGAGAAACAATATTTACAAGCAAGCTATCTTTAAAAATTCTTCCTTCCGATTTAATGGCAGGTACTCTATAGAAATAGGGTTTAGCCATGGCACCACGTAATTCCGGTTCTGTACCTCTACTTGAATTGGGCTCATTACTCATCTCAAAGACGATGCGGTTTGATTTTACAAAATCATCATGCGTGATGAGATTGTCTTCTTTCGAAATACCATCAACATACATACTACGTATATACACCGCCGTTGGTGAATTTCCTTTTGCAACAATTTTCATGTTCTTCCCACTCTCCAATGAAATTGAAACTGAATCGAAGAGCGGAGACCCTATTGCATAATAAGGACTTCCCGGAGTGACTGGATAAAATCCCAATGCGCTCCATACATACCATGCCGACATTTGTCCGCAGTCTTCGTTGCCGGGTAATCCTTCCGGACCTTTATTGTAAAGACTGTCCATAATGGTACGTACTAATTTTTGAGTCTTGAATGGCTTACCAATATAATCGTACAAATAGGCCATGTGATGACTCGGTTCATTGCCGTGTGCATACTGTCCGATGAGTCCGGTGATGTCAGCTTGCGTGCGACCTGTTGTAGCGCTGCTCTCTGAAAACAATCCATCAAGTTTAGCTTCTGCTTGTTGTTCTCCTCCCATCAATTTGATGAGTCCCGGAATATCTTGCGGTACAAAAAACGAATATTGCCAAGAGTTCGCTTCCGTATAATGATTATTCACTTCGCGTGGATCGAAGTTCGGTATGTAGTCACCATTACGTCTTGGGCGCATAAATCCGGTTTGCGGATCGAAAACATTTTGATATGAAGCAGCACGACGCAAATAATTTCTTTGATCATCACTTCTTCCGAGCATGCCGGCTACCTCTGAGATGCACCAATCATCATACGCATACTCCAAAGTTTTAGAAACCGATTCATGTTCATCTTCCACACCCAAATATCCATTTTGAATGTATGCAGGAAGTCCGAGATGATTCCAGGTAGCACTTTTCTTCATGGCTTCAAGTGCCAATGAAGTATCGAAGGCACTCACTCCTTTTACCAATGCATCTGCAATCAAAGAAACGCTATGATAACCAATCATGCAATCTGTTTCATTGCCGCCAAGTTCCCAAACCGGCAATCGACCACCTTCTTTATACTGTGCTAAAAGTGTTTTGATGTAATCAAGACTTCGCGTTCTGTCGATTAAATTATAGAGGGGATGTGCTGCGCGAAAAGTATCCCAAAGACTAAACACAGTATAATGCGTATAGCCCTCAGCGTTATGAACATTATTATCACGACCTCTATAACGGCCATCTACATCCGAAATAATGTTGGGGACAATCATGGCATGATATAGCGACGTATAAAAATTCGTTTTATCTTTCTCTGATTTTCCGTACACCGTAATTCTCGATAATTCTTTGTTCCAAGTAGCACGCGCATCCGACTTTACTTTTTCAAAATTCCAATCAGAGATTTCCGTTTCACGATTTTTGCGAGCGCCCTCTGCATCGGCAGTAGAAATTCCTACTTTAACAAGCAATGTTTTATTGTTGGATGTGTTTTCTTTATCAAAATAAATAGCAGCGCATAATTCATTATGATCGATAGTACGACCTTCAATCATAGTTTCCACAAAACCTTTCAAGGCAATTTTGTTGATCGGTTTAGAAAATTCAATCGAGAAAAAAACAAATTGATCGAGTGCCCATGCCTCGCTGCGACGATAACCTTCGAGCACATGATCATTCACATAGGTCAATGCAGCGCGTAAAGTTTTATCGCGATGTTGTAAGTCGAGGATGACGAACTGATCCTTCTCTCCCGAAAAAGTATAACGATGAAAACCGGTACGAAGTGTTGTTGTCAGCTCTGCTTTAATAGTATCATCACTTAAGTTCACTTCATAATATCCGGGAGATGCTTTCTCAGTGTTATGATTAAACTTCGATCCGTATTGTTCGGGTGTGAAAGAATGAGTGCCTTGTCCGGGCATCAACAAGATATCTCCGTAATCAGAACAGCCGGTACCACTCAGATGTGTATGCGTAAATCCGTAGATGAGTGTGTCCTTGAAATAATATCCTGCGCAACCTTCCCAACTTCCGTCGCGACGAGTATCGGGACTTAATTGCACCATACCATGCGGCAATGTTGCTCCGGGATAAGTATGACCCACACCTCCTGTGCCGGTCATGGGATCAACGTATTTGCTTACGTCTTGTGAGTAGGTAGATGAGAAGAAAAGAAAGAAGAGGAGTGATAATAGAGGACGATACATGAATCAAAAATAAATAAAAGTGCCATACCATGAATACCTAATAAAGGTGAATTTCTATTCTATTTCGAATTCATCAAATTATTCCAGCATTTCCACCTTATTTTATCGGCCGGACCTAAATATTGAACAATTTTTCGCTCGCCTGCGTGCAAATGGAAGCCATTTTCTTCAAAAGTACATTGGCCTTGCTCATCGTATAAATACAATCCGAAGGTAAAGACATCTGAAGTAATAACAAGACTACTTTCATCCAATGCCGTTACCTTCACTTCAGCCTTTTGCAAATGCAATCGATTGGGACGAGCTCGAAAATAATAATCTCTGTAAATCACATTAAAATGAAAATTGTCAACTACTTCGGTTACGATGACAATATTGGTTGAATCCAAATTTCGCATTTGATAGCTAGGAAAAAAAATACAATCTTTAATTACAGTATCCGGCTTTAAAATTAAATAACGCTCATCGATGCCGATGGGTTCAGAAGCAATGTCCGTACGCATATAATACAAACGCACTGTGATTGAAATATCATCACGACCATCAAAATGCAAATAGGTTGAAAGCCCTTTCTCTGTTTCATCGGTATTTACAAAAAGTGAATCGTAATTATGTTTAGCTGTTTGGTAAAATAATTTTTCATTTTGATTAAAATCCAAACTGCTCCAGGAAACTGCGGGCCAACAATCGTTGAATTGCCAAAACAAAGTTCCCATACAAGTTGGGAAATTTCTTCGGTGCGACTTCGTCGCGATGTCCATAGCATAACTTTGTTGCAGCTGCGTTAAGTAGGCATAATCATCAATAGATGCGGGTACTTTAAAATAAGCCTTTAAAGAATGATTGATGGTCTCAAAACCTCGTGGATGTTTTTGATGGTTTAAAAATTCAGTTGAAGTTAATGACAAAGGATTTACATGATTAGAAAAACTCGAAGCATTCGGCATCGATTGAAATCCATATTCACTCATGAAGCGACCTGTTTTCTTCTTGTAAATTTCAAAATCCTCCATGCCCCACCAAACACCCCAGTAATGACTGTCGCCATTGGTCATGCTTTCCTTTCTTCCCCAACCGAATAAAGGTGAAGAAGAAACATAAGCATGATTTGGGTCTAGGGAATCGATAACAGCAGGCAACACAGCTTGGAATATTTTTTTGTAATCGTTCCAGATTTTTGCAGAATCGCTAGCAGAATAACTAAATTGTTTTTGCCATCCCCAATTTTTCCAGCCTTCATCATTCTCATTGTTACCACACCAAAGTACGATGCAAGGATGCGAAGATAATCGCTCTACTTGTTCGATGGCTTCGCGTCGGACATTTTCCACAAATGTTTCATCACCTGGAACCATGCTACATGCGAACATAAAATCCTGCCATACCATGATACCGTATTGATCACAATAATTATAAAAAGCATCAGGCAGATAAACGCCACCGCCCCAAACTCTCAACATATTCATACCTGCATCGCGCGCTTTCAAGACTAAGGATTCATACACGTTATCTTTTGCTTCGGTTAAAAAAACATGCGGAGGAACCATGTTAGCACCACGCGTAAAAATTGCTTTTCCGTTTATTTCAAATCCAAATTCACTGCCGATAGAATCTTTTGCGTTTACAAATTGAATATTTCGAAAACCGCTGTTACAAAATACTTTTTCAGATGTGTCGCTATCAATAGTGCAGACAAAATTATAAAGTGCTTGATTGCCCTTTCCATTGATATTCCATAACTGAACTTGAGGTATAGTAAAAGGAATTGCTATTGATTGCTCGCCCTTTTGAATAATGACTTCGTGAATGATATTTGTATTTGAATTTAGTCCCTTCAAATTCAAAATAGACTTTCGGTGTGTCGTTGATTTTACCTTCACATAAGCCACTGCACTCACATGATCACCTGTAATTTGCTTTTGTTGAATGCGCAAAGAAATTAGCGATATGGGATCCGTGGCGATTAAAGAAACCGGTTTCCACATTCCGCAAGTAAGAAATTTAGGAGCGAAATCCCAGCCATATTGAAACTGTGCTTTACGTGTGAAGGAGCGCAGGCCTTCGGGAAGAGTGTAAGTTAATGACGCTGCAGCTTTCTTTGCAATTTTTTCGGGCGCTTTGAATTTCACCAACAAAACATTTTTCGACTTCACAATATTTTTCACATCGACTCTATAAGAGCGAAACATATTATCACTTTCTAAAATCAAACTATCATTTAAGTAAACATCTGCATAAGTATCCAGTCCTTCAAAAAGCAAGTCAATTTGTGCTTTTGCAAGAGTAGACTCATCGCAAATAAAAAGACATTGATAGTTCCAATCCGATTCTCCGATCCATTGCAATTTCTTCTCGTTATCGTTTACTAAAGGATCTTGAATTTCTTTGTTACGAAATAAATCGGTGTGAATCACTCCCGGAACTTTCGCCTCATGCCATTTTTTGCTGTCTGCTTTTTGATACTTCCAATTGTTTAAATGGATGGTTTGGGCAGATGAATTCACTACCACAAAGAAATAACAGAAGACAAAAACTAAATATTTAATCGGAGTACACATTCCTCAATAATTTGACTTCAATAAATTTTAATAAACCTGCACTTCAGAAATAAAAAGCCAGCCATCTTCACCTGCGCCGGCAGTTCCCTCCGGATTTTTTCCGATGGAATTGAAACGAAGTTTTATATTTTTCATTTCCTGATGAACCGGTATCACTAAACGGTGAATTGCCTCCACAGGAATTATTAGTTCGGATTCATTGGTGATTTCAGATTCACCGTAACTTACAGACAAGGGTGCGTGAATCCAACTCACAGGATCATTCAAACAATACACTACAATACTATCTACCGATTGCGCCTTGCCGAGATCAATCTCTACTTCGCCGTTTTTACCGATCCAGCCGATCCAATGTTTGCCGGTCCAGGGATAAGCACCGGTAATACCATCACATAAAGTAATTCCCGGATTTGCATAATTACGATCGCCGGGTGTGATGAGTGTTACTTTCGCACCTGTAGATTTCGAAAACTCGAAAGGGAATTTGATGATGGAATTTTTCCCTTCATAGGTGCTTTTCACCACCAGTATACCGGAATTTTTCGCATCAATAGTACTCGTGTATTTTGAGTAATTGAGAATACCATCTCCAAATTCCCATGCTGTTTCTATGAGTTGATCTACTTTAGAATCGAGAGTTAATTTTAAGGAAGGAATATTTTCACCGCCTTCAATTTTTAGTGTAGGACGCAACCAAGTTTTAGAATAATTCACATGAAAAGCATCCAATAAATTTTGATTCTTCAAGACGCGACTATAAAAAGATTTTTCGTCATGCAATAATGTATCGCTCCATAAAACTTCCGACAAAGCACATAAACGCGGGAACAACATGTACTCCACTTGTTTTTCATCGTACATGTATTCACTCCATAAATTCGCTTGGGCACCGAGAATATATTTCCCTTCTTCCTTCGTGAGCGAATCAGGAATAGGTCGAAAGGCATATACTTTTTCTAAAGGAGTAAATCCACCAATGGCTAAAGGTTCATTCGCCTTCTCGCCTTGGTAGTGATCGAAATAGCAATGTGTGCCCGGAGTCATGATAGCATTGTGACCGGACCGCGCTGCGGCGATACCACCTTCTATTCCTCTCCAACTCATTACGGTGGCATTAGGTGCAAGTCCACCCTCGAGAATTTCATCCCAACCAATAATTTGTCGGCCTTTACTATTTAAGAATTTTTCGATGCGCTGCACAAAATAACTTTGCAGTTCGTGCTCATCGCGCAAATTATTTTCATAACGTGTATTGATGCAATGGGGGCATTTCGTCCAACGCTCTTTCGGACATTCATCTCCACCGATATGAATAAACTTTGATGGAAAAAGTGCAATCACTTCTGTAAGCACATCTTCCAGAAAAGAAAAAGTACTGTCCTTTACACAAAACACATCTTCAAAAACACCCCATCCTTTTTCAACATCCTTCACATCTCCGGTACAGGAATACTCGGGATACGCCGCCAACGCCGCCACGGCATGACCCGGCATTTCAATTTCGGGAATGATAGTAATTTGACGTTTCGTTGCATAGTCTACCACTTCACGAATATCGTCCTGCATATAAAATCCACCATAAGGAATCGAATCAAATTCCTGATTGCGATACGCGCCCACCATACTTCCCTTTCGCCATGCGCCGACGGAAGTAAGTTTCGGATATTTTTTAATCTCAATTCTCCAACCCTGATCATCGGTAAGATGCCAATGGAAAGTATTCATCTTATACAAAGCAAGTAAATCAATATAACGTTTTACAAATTCCTTATTTACAAAATGCCGACTTACATCCAGATGCACGCCGCGATATGAAAATTGCGGTTGATCATTTATACGAAGACAAGAAACACCTCGCTTCTCATTCTTCGCATCATAAAATAACTGAATTAAAGTTGCCGATCCTCTAATCAAGCCGGCCGGTCCGCCTTCCAAATAAATTGAACTTCTTCTAATTTTCAGAGTGTACTTTTCTGTTGAATCATTGATCAAAGAAAATGCAATATAAGGTACATTCCGATTCGGCACATTCACTATCGGTAAGGCATATCCGATAGTTTGTGTAAACCATTCATTAAAAACTTTAGCGGCTTCAATGGCTAATTCACCGTTCGCTAACAATTGAACCTGATTAGAAAAAACAAATTCTCCACGGGAAGAATGTACATGATTGGGTAATGGGATGACAGAAATTGTTTGCGCACTACCTTGTGAACTCAGGAAAATTATTAAGAGCGACAGTAAACATCTATTCATTAATGCGTCGATGGATTAGAATCG